>Ga0193945_1000090_pt1 | contig 11608 bp, 8 predicted proteins | sample BRT_01_MG_FD_161665 | JGI IMG/M metagenome (GOLD analysis project Ga0193945, IMG submission 161665) | Sediment microbial communities from the Broadkill River, Lewes, Delaware, United States - BRT_0-1_MG | ecosystem: Environmental > Aquatic > Freshwater > River > Sediment | place: USA: Delaware... | reverse complement strand
CCGGCATGGTGAGCAATGAACCCGGGAGGCGTGACGTTAGTGGTTTCGGCGACATGGCGGCGACACTGACTATAAACCTGGTCGGCGCCCCTACGTTGTCGCCGGCCGACTTCCAGGCGCTGCGGCAAGCCCCACGGCCGATACTGGGCGCCAGCATCAAGGTACTGGCGCCCACCGGTGAATACGTGCCGGACAGGCTGATCAATATCGGCACCAATCGTTGGGCTGTCCGGCTGCAACTCGGTTACATCCGGCCTCTCAGCCCGAAGTGGTTGCTCGAAATGTCAGCCGGCGCCTGGTTCTTCGAGGACAACGACGAGTTCCTCGGCGTGACCCGCGAGCAGGATCCAATCGGCGCACTCAATTTCCACCTCGTGCGCCGCTTCCGGCCGGGATTCTGGGGATCGTTTGATCTCAACTATTACCTGGGCGGCCATTCGACCATCGACGGCGAACGCAGGGCCGACCTGCAAAGAAATTCGCGAGTAGGCCTCAGCATCGCCTATCCGTTCAAAGGCAGGCACGGGATCAAACTCGGAATCAGCGAGGGAGTGGTAACGGAATCCGGCGGTGATTACCGGACCATCACACTCAACTACGCCTATGTCATACGGTAAGTCCCGTGAACCCCAGCGGAATACCTGGCCGGCCCCTGACCGGGAGAAATAAATGCGAGTATTGCTAATCACCGTCTGCTTCGCCTTCACCACGGCCAATGCTGCCGAGATTCATCTCAGGGACGGCAGCCTCGTTTTCGGCACGATCCTGGGCCTGGAGGACGGTGAGGACCTGATCGTCGACACCGAGTACATGGACGAGGTGGTCATCGAGTGGGAGGCAATCACGATGGTCCGCGAGACCCAGGTCATCGAGGTCGAGCTGTTCAATGGCGAGCGGATTTTCGGCGAGGTAGTGGTCGATGAAAAAGGTGTCTCGATAATCGGCGCCGAGACGACGATCACCCTGCCCCGCGACAGGATATTCAGTATCGCCGAGGTCAGCGAGTCCTTCTGGGAAGGAATCGATGTATACACGGACGTCGGCATGAACATCGTGCGCGGTAACAATGAAGTCACCCAGCTGAGTTTCGGCGCCGGCATTGGCTACGATGGGGTCAACTTCGAATCATCCCTCGATGCGACGACCATCATCAACGAGCAGACCGAAGGACAGGATTTGCGGCGCGCGACGTTGGCCGGCAACTACTCGTATCGACTCCCCCGCAACTGGCAGGTCAGCGGCCTGCTGCAATTCGAATCGGACGACCAGCAGGGGCTGAACCTGCGAACCCTGGCCGGTGGCGCTCTCGGCAACCGGGTGTACAACGAGCGCCGGATGCGAATAGACCTGCATGGCGGTCTCGTGGTAAACAGCGAGGAATTCGACGGCCAGCCTAGAAATGAGTCACTCGAAGCCCTGCTCGGCAGCGTTTTCCGACTGCGATCGCTCAGAGGCATCGATATCGACGCCTCACTCTGGGTGCTGCCGAGCCTGGAGCAAAGCGACCGCGTGCGCCTGCAGTTTGACGCCTCACTCAGCATCGACCTGTTCGCCGACCTCGACTTCAAGCTGACCGTGTACGACCGATACGACAGCCAGCCGCCGGAGGGCAACGACACCAATGACAGCGGCCTCACGCTCGGCCTGAGCTGGAGTTACTGAACCAGGCTCATGCCAAACCGAATTCCACGATTCGCAGGTCTCACGTATTGCATCGCCCTGCTGGCGTGGTGTGCGCCTGCATTTGCCGAAAGCGACGAATCAAGAACATTCGAGGTCGGTGGACTCCTCTTCGGCGACCTCTACACGATTCCCAGCCATCACACGGCTGCCGGCGACGGCGCGAGCGGGTTCGTCCTTCGGCGTGGCTACCTGACTGCCAACTTCACGCTTGGCGACACCTGGTCCGGCCGCGCCCGCATCGAGGTCAACCAGGACGGTGAGTTCGAGAGTTACGGCTTCGAAGCAGACTTCAAGGATCTCTACCTCGCCCGCAAGTTCGGCGATCACGAATTCGTGGCCGGTCTCTCGCCAACGCTGACTTTCGACCTGATCGAGTCCGTCTGGGGCGCCCGCTATCTGATGCGCACGCCCATGGATCTGCAGGGCGTGGCAAGCCGCGACTTCGGGGTGTCTTTCAAGGGTCCGATATCGACCGGCAGCCGCTGGAACTATCGGGCCATGTTCAGTACGGGCATCGAATTGGGCGCCGAATCCGGCGACGGCCGCAAGGTCATGGGCGCGGTTACCTGGATGCCTTCGGATTCACTATATGTGGATTTCTATCTCGACGGCGAGCGTCTTGCGGGGCCGACGGATCGTACAACGCTACAACTTTTTGCAGGCTCCAGGACCGATACGCGCCGCTGGGGCGTCCAGTATTCGTACCAGGATCGCGAGGAAGATCCTCGCCTCGAACTCGCGTCGGCCTTCTTCGTCCAGTCGCTGCGCGATTCCCTGAACGTCATCGGCCGTATCGACCGTATACTCGAGCCCAGCCCCAAGGGCGACAATATCTCCTATATCCCGTTCGACCCGACCGCCCCGGCAACCATGTTGCTTGCCGGTCTCGAATACCGGTTCACGCCGGTGTTCAGGATCACCCCGAACGTAATCTGGACGACCTACGACCGGGACGATAACGGCGTCAGGCCGGATGACGACCTGCACCTGCGCCTGACGTTTTTCCTCGACCTCGAATAGTGCCCGCCAACGCGAGGGTTACAGCCGGGCTCCCTGTTGCAGCAATGACACGGCGGTGCCCCCGGCGTCGCCGATTGTTGCTACGACGAGCACATCGTTCGTGCCGGTGTCATCGAGCAGGGCAAAACCGCTGAATTCCGCGCCGTTTAGAACGGCTTCCGTGCCCGTACAGCCGTCATGCTGCAGGGTTACGCGGTAGAGATTCGAGCGGGAGACCATGATGATGATCCTGCCGTTCACGACGCAGTCGGTAACGGCATCCTGCATGAAGACCTCGCCGTCCGCAGCGATGCTGAGCACGCTGCCTGACGCCACCTGGTAGGTACCGGAGATCGCATCCAGCGAAGAGCCGCGGTCGTACAACGCGTTGAAGTCGAAAGCCAAGGTTTCAGAGAACCGCAACCCCAGGCTGGTCGTACACTCCTGCGTCAAATCGATCGTCTCACGTTCGACCAGGCTGCCGGTGAAGCTACAGTCTGCCCGCGTGGTGCCGTCGGCGAAGGACTGGCCAAGCGGGCTGACCAGCTCGAAGCCGTTCATGATCCGGGACCCGGAAGGAAAGAAGCCCCACCCCTGGTTGCCCGAGGCGTCCACGTACTGGAACGTGCCGCCCACGGATACGAGGAGGAGCACATCGCGGCCTTCGGAATCGGTGCCGTTCCATATGCCGGAAGGCTGTGCCGGCAGCGACAGGTCGGCCGAGCATCTGCCGTTCAACCAATCCTCGTTGTAACGACAGTCGGGTCCATCGTCGGTCGATGTGCTGCATGCCTGCATGAGAACCAGCAGCCCGCAGAACTGCAGCGTATTAGCGGTAGTGGCTATGGTTTTGGTGTTCATTGCGCTTGCGCCTTGTTGCCGGGTAAGTGGCAACAAGGATGGCGCCGCGCCAACCCCTGCTCATGAGGTCGGGGTGATGAATTACTGACGAATTTCGGACCGGGGCTCAGTCCGCCGCTTGTTCCCCGTCGTCGGCGACCTGCTCACGGCTCTCGAGCCAGGTCTCGTACTCCCGGGACAGCAGCAGGTCCGCCATGGACGGATCCTTTTCGAACGCCTCCGGCCCGAGCGTATAGCCGAAGGTCTCTTCCAGCTGGTCGAGCGCTTCCACGGCCTTCGCGTACTGCGCCATCGCCGTCCTGGCCCGCAGCGCCGACCACCAGCCGAGCTCGAGGCCGGGCTCGATCTGCACGGACTCATCCGCGTAGCTCAGCGCATCCTCACTGTTGCCGAGTACCAGCGACGCCGCAGAGAGCCGCGCCAACATCGCCGAGTCCTGCACCGCAAGGCGGGTCTGCAGTCTCAACAGGGCCTCCATTGCCTGCTCGTATCTTCGCGACGGGAAGTAATAGTCGAGCAACATCAGCGAATAGAGCGGTTCTTCCGGGAAATACTTGTCGACATCGATAAGTGCCGTGCGCAACTTGCGCCGATTGCGGGTTGCCTTGGTGAGATGCACCGACATCAGCACCACGGCCCGCTGGCTGCGCAGCTTGTCGTCGAGGTTTCCGAGGATGTCGAAATAACGGTCGACCTGCCTGTCGCGTGACGCCTTCAGAAGCTCGGTCATCTGAAACGTCTGCTGCTCGGTCGGGCCCTGGAAGTCGAGCAGTTTGCGAACCGCCGGCTTGCCCGGATTCATGGCCACGAGCTGCAGCCCCACTCCGTCGCTGAACGTCTCCCCGTCCATGTAATCGATCCAGTCGACAATCACGACGCGGCCCTTGTCGTCGAGCAACAGTTCGTATTCGTGATAGTTGAACTGGAAGTCCGGAAGGTCGTAACGCACGATCGCCTTGCCCCGGTCACCCTTCGAGCCGAAGCCCAGCCAGGCCGCCCGGATATTGCCTTCCGTGCTCGCGAACGCAGACTGCAGGATGCCGACCAGGTTGCCATCGAAGCTCTCGCGAAAGCTGTTCTTGATCTTCGGGTCGATGAGGCGCAGGCCGAAGATTCGTTCGAGCATGTCCTCACGATCAATCGCGTGCGCAAACCGTTCGAAGGAATTATCGTTCAGGTCCGTTACGATGTCCTGGAAGCCCGCACGAAAAATTTCCTGGCGCTCGAGTTCCGCCTGCTGTTGCGCCTCGCGCGTCTCGTCCTGCGCGAGCGCAGCCGGCAACCAGCAAACCAGCCAGGCCAGCACGCCAATTTTCATGAACACTGCTTTCAAAGCGGCTCCTCGATCTCAGGTCAGGCTGACACGGGCGAAACGTCTTCGACCAACCTGGTAGACATTAGTGCTGCCCACATCGATCGTCAGCGAGCGGTCCTCGACGCGTTCGCCGTCGATCCGGACCGCACCCTGCTTGATCATGCGGAATGCTTCGGAGGTGCTGCTGACGAGACCGGCGCCCTTCAGGAGGTGAGCGATCCCCAATGTCCCGCCTTCGGCCTCGAGCGTCAATTCCGGCATTTCATCCGGCATCGCGCCTTCGCGGAAACGTGAGATGAACTCCTGCTTCGCGGCTTCGGCTGCGGAATCGTCGTGAAAACGTGCCACAATTTCCATTGCAAGTTCGAACTTGACGTCGCGCGGATTCATCCCGTCCTCCACTCGCGTCCTGAGGCTCTCGATATCATCCAGTGAACGGAAGCTCAGTACCTCGAAATAGCGCCACATCAAGTCGTCCGAGATCGACATAAGCTTGCCGAACATTTCGCCCGGCGGCTCCGTGATACCGACGTAATTGCCGAGCGACTTCGACATTTTCTGCACGCCGTCCAGCCCTTCCAGCAAGGGGGTCGTCATAACCACCTGGGGCTCCTGCCCGTAATCCTGCTGCAGCTGGCGCCCGACGAGCAGGTTGAACTTCTGGTCCGTGCCGCCCAGTTCGACATCCGCCTTCAAGGCGACGGAGTCGTAACCCTGCACGATCGGATACAGGAATTCGTGGATCGAAATCGGCTGGCTGCCTTCATAGCGTTTTTTGAAGTCGTCGCGCTCGAGCATGCGGGCGACCGTGTGGTGCGAAGCCAGGCGCACGAGACCGGCCGCGTCCATCACGCCCATCCACGTCGAGTTGAACTCGATACGGGTCTTGTCCTTGTCCAGGATCTTGTAAATCTGGGCCTGGTAGGTCTTCGCGTTTTCCTTTATTTCCTCGGGCGACAGCGGCGGCCGGGTCGCGTTTTTGCCCGACGGATCACCGATCATGCCCGTGAAGTCGCCGATCAGGAACACGACCTCGTGACCGAGCTCCTGGAACTGCCGCATCTTGTTGATCAGTACCGTGTGCCCGATGTGCAGATCAGGCGCGGTCGGGTCGAAGCCTGCCTTGACGACCAGCGGCCTGCCCTTTTTGAGTTTGGCCGCCAGCCCGTCCTCCGGCAGCACCTCGTCGGTGCCGCGGGTGAGCTCCGCTATTTGTGCCTCTAAGTTGCTCATTACTGCCTGTCAGTGACCGCCATCGGCGCGCAGCGGAACTGTAGCATTCTCCGCCGCTGATGAAAGCCCTTAAGGGTTACCTCGCGATCCCATCAAGCTTGCCCGTTAACAGACTGACTTATAACAGTTTTCTTTGACGTTCCCCGAATGCCACGGTAGAGTAGCGGCATTCTCTAACCTGGGGTCGCAGACTTGCCTCGTCCGGTCAGCCCATTACTGCACGATTACAAGCCGTCTGCAGCGAGTCAGCCGAAAAAATCCAAAGCCATTCAGTGGTTTGTCGTCGGCCTGGGCATTCCGCTCGCCGGCCTGGCGTTCGTTTCCACGCTCACAACGACCACGCCCACCGCGCCGCCTCCCGAAGAGCCGGTCATCACCGCGGCGGATGGATCCGACTTCGAACAGGAAACAGCCATCGAACTGGTCTATGCGGAAACACCGCTGGTACTCGCAGATGCGATAAATCCGCCGCCCCTGCAGAAGCTCAGCCTGACGATCGGGCGCGGCGACACGCTCGACAAGCTGTTCAGAAAGCACGACCTCGACCTCGGCCACCTGTCGGAAATCGCGAAGCTCGACGAGGCGCGCAAGCGTTTTCGCAAGCTGAAACCCGGCGATCAATTCGAGATCACGCACGACGAGGGTGACCTGGTCAGCATGTATTCGAACCTGAGCCTGACCAGTGCGCTGAAAATCGAACGCGCCGAGAGCGGTTTCAAGGCCGAAATCGTCGACCGGCCCATCGAGAAGCGCAAGCGGCTCGCCTACGGCACGATTCAGAGCTCGCTCTTCGAAAGCGCTGCCGACGCCGGCCTGTCCGACCGGGTCATTATGAACATCGCAGGTATCTTCGCCTGGGACGTCGACTTCGTCCTCGATATTCGCAGCGGCGACAATTACTACGTTCAGTACGAGGAGATCTGGCAGGACGGCGAGTACGTGACCGACGGCGAAATCGTCGCGGCGGAATTCAACAACAACGGCCGCACGCACCAGGCGATCCGTTTCATAGACGACGAGGGCCGCAGCGACTACTACACGCCGGACGGCCACAGTGTAAGGAAAGCGTTTCTTCGGGCACCCGTCGACTTCACCCGCATCAGTTCGAATTTCAATCCGCGGCGACGCCATCCGATCCTGAACACGATTCGCGCGCATCGCGGCGTGGACTACGCGGCGCCGCGCGGCACACCAATCAAGGCGGCGGGCGACGGCAAGGTCATCTTTCGCGGTGTAAAAGGCGGCTATGGCAACACCATCATCCTGCAGCACGGCGGCAACATCACAACGCTTTACGCCCATATGTCGCGCTTCGCCGGCGTGCGTATCGGCAGCCGGGTGCGGCAGGGACAGACCATCGGCTACGTCGGCTCAACGGGCCTTGCCACGGCGAACCACTTGCATTACGAATACCGCCTGAACGGCGTGCACAGAAATCCACGTACCGTCGAATTGCCGCAGGCCGATCCGATCGACCAGCGTTATCGCCGGCAATTTCTTGCGACCGTGGAACCGATCCTGCAGGAACTCGAAAAATTCAAGAACACGCAGCTCGCTTCCGTTGCCTACAGCAACAAGTAGTGCGTCCGCGCAATGCCTGATTACTACATCGGCCTGATCTCCGGCACGAGCATGGACGGCATCGATGCCGCACTGGTCGAGTTTGGCGACCGTTCGGTCGACATCGTGAGCGGACGAACCACACCGTATCCGGAGGCGCTGCGCAACAAGCTCATGGACGCCACGCGGGCGCCCGAGACCTGTACTGTCGACCTCATCGGGATGCTCGACCAGTGGGTGGGCGAATGTTTTCGGGACACGGTGCTCGAACTCCTGCGGGATTCGGGCATCCGGCCGGAACAGGTGCGCGCCATCGGCAGCCACGGCCAGACGATCCGACACCGGCCCGACGACGAACGGCCCTTCACGCTGCAGATAGGCAACGCCTCGATCATTGCAAAAGGCACGGGCATCGACTGCGTGGCCGATTTTCGCAACGCGGACCTCGCCCTGGGTGGCCAGGGAGCTCCGCTGGTGCCGCCGTTTCACGAATGGCTGTTCCGTTCGCCCGATGTCGATCGTTGTGTGCTGAATATCGGCGGAATCGCGAACATTACCGTGCTGCCTGCGGCGCCCGGCGCGATCAGCGGCTTCGACACCGGCCCGGGAAACACGCTGATGGATGCCTGGGTCCGGCGTCACTACAACGTCCCCTACGACGACGAAGGCCGCTGGGCAAGCATCGGCACGGTAGCGCCATCGCTGCTCGAGGCGATGCTGGCGGATCCCTATTTCTCGAAAGCCCCACCGAAGAGCACCGGCTTCGAGCACTTCAATGACGACTGGCTGTCGGAACTGATCGAGGACGACGCCGAGTTTGCCGATGTGCAGGCGACGCTCGCGGAGCTGACGGCAGCAACGATCGCCGACGGCATCGCCGGGCACGCCGGGCGGACCCGCGAAGTGCTGGTCTGCGGAGGCGGCGTGCACAATGCCGACCTGATGCGGCGGCTCGGCGAGCGCCTTCCCGGGATCGCCCTGGGGTCCACGGCCGATTCCGGGCTGAACCCGGACCGCGTGGAGGCCTGCGCCTTCGCCTGGCTCGCGATGCGTAGCGTGAATGGCGAGGCCGGTAATGCCCCCGGGGTCACGGGCGCCAGCCGCACGACCGTGCTCGGCGCCATACACAGCGCCCTCTAAACTGAGCATTAGTTAAAGGTCTCGAAACGCCGACGTTGTTATACTGGGCGGCCCAAAAACAATAGAGAAGACTGTGGACGCGCCCTCCCTGCCAGCTGCCGACCTGTACATCAATCGCGAACTAAGCATGCTCGAGTTCAACAAGCGGGTATTGGCGCTGGCCCAGGATCCTGACGTGCCGCTGCTCGAGCGGCTGCGCTTCCTCTGCATCACGTGCACCAACCTCGACGAATTCTTCGAGATCCGCGTCGCCGCCCTCAAGCAGCGCATGGAAATAGGCGCGCTCGCCCAGGGGCCCGAAATGTTGCCGGCCCAGCAGGTGTTCGACGTGTTGCGGCACCAGATGCTCAACGTCGTCAACCAGCAATACGAATTGCTCAACAACGTGATGTTCCCGCAGCTCGCGAGTGCCGGCGTACGCTTTGTGCGCAGCGAGGACTGGTCCGACGAACAGCAGCAGTGGCTAAGTGATTATTTCGACGAGCAGGTCGTGCCGGTACTGACGCCGCTGACCTTTGATCCGTCGCGCCCCTTCCCGCGCATCCTCAACAAGAGCCTGAACTTCATCGTCCGCCTCAAGGGTCGCGATGCGTACGGGCGGCGGCGTCACCGGGGCATGGTGCAGGCGCCGCGATCACTGCCGCGCGTTATCAAGCTGCCCGAGCACCTCAGCAATCCGGGCTGCCACGACTACGTGTTCCTGTCATCGGTGATCCGCGTGCATGTCGACCGGCTGTTTCCCGGCCTCAAGCTCGACGGTTGCTACCAGTTTCGCGTGACCCGCAACAGCAACCTCTACGTCGACGAGGAAGAAGTGAGTGATCTCGTCGGCGCGCTCGAGGGTCAGCTCGAAGCGAGCCGCTACGGCGCCGCCGTGCGCATCGAGGTGGGTCACGAATGCCCGGCCGACCTGCAGCAATTCCTGCTGGATCATTTCCGCCTGCAGGAGCAGGACATGTATCTCGTCGACGGCCCGGTCAACCTGAACCGTCTTTCAACGGTCTGCGACATCGAGGACCGGCCGGAGCTGCTGTACAAGCCCTTCACACAGGGATTCCCGGAAGAACTGCTCAACGACAAGGACGTCTTCTCGATCCTCTCGAAGAAGAACGTCCTGATGTACCACCCGTTCCAGAGTTTTGGGCCGGTCATCGACTTCATAAAGTCCGCCTCGACCGACAAAGACGTGCTGGCGATCAAGATCACGCTCTACCGCACGGGCGCCAACTCCCCGGTCGTGGATCACCTCGTGAATGCCGCGCGGGCGGGCAAGGAAGTGACGGTGATCATCGAGCTGATGGCACGATTCGACGAAGCCGCCAACATCTCGCTCGCAAACCGGCTCCAGGAGGCCGGCGCGCACGTCGTCTATGGCCTGGTGGGTTACAAGACCCACGCCAAGATGACGCTCGTCGTGCGGCGGGAGGGCGAGACACTGCGCCGCTACGTGCATCTCGGCACCGGCAACTACCATCACAGCACGGCCAAGGTCTACACGGACTACGGCTACATGAGCAGCGACAAGAAACTCGGCGAGGACGTGCACAAGATCTTCATGCAGCTGACCAGCCTCACCGAAGCGCGCGATCTCAATCTCATGATGACGTCCCCGTTCAACCTGTTCGACGGCATCATGGCGAAGATCGGGCGCGAGACCGAGAACGCGCAGGCGGGCCGCAAGGCGCATATCATCGTCAAGGTGAACGCGCTCAACGAACCGCGCGTCATCGACGCGCTGTACGAAGCCTCGCAGGCAGGGGTGAAGATCGAACTCATCGTGCGCGGCATCTGCGTACTGCGCCCGGGCGTTCTCGGCCTCTCCGACAACATAACGGTACGCTCCATCCTCGGGCGCTTCCTGGAACACTCGCGCGTTTACTACTTCTACAACGACGGCGAGGAAGAGATATTCTGCGCCAGCGCGGACTGGATGGAGCGCAACCTTCTGCACCGCAACGAGAGCTGCTTCCCGGTTCGTCAGAAGACCCTGAAGGAACAGCTGAAACGCGACCTCGAACTGTACCTGGCGGATAACTGCAATGCGTGGGTGCTGCACGGCGACGGCAGCTACGAACGCCTCGAACCCGGCGACCGCGAACCCGTCTCCGCCCAGGACACGTTCCTGCAACTCCTCGCTTCGCCCAGCGCCTAGTCGTAGCCGAGTTCGTAGCCGGCCTGCGCCAGAAGGCGCTTTTCGCGCTCGAGATCCGCAACCGTCAGCGGGTTCGCCTGCAGCCATTCGGGGTCGAACGTCATCGCCAGCGAACGGGCATCGACACTCAATTCGGCCGGCGGAATCTCCGCGTCGTTGCGGCTGCGGTTCATGAGCACGGCGAGGCGCAGCAGTATAGCGAGGCGCAGCGCCGGTTCGCGCCAGGCACGCGGCAGTTCCTTGAGATAGCGTGTGTCGACCTGGTGCCGCTGGCTCGCGATCAGAAACGCCAGCAGTCGTTGCTCCGCTCGCGGAAAGCCGGGCATGTCGGCATTCTCGGCAATATAGGCGCCGTGCCGCTGGTAGCCGTCGTGCGAGATATCGAGACCAATTTCGTGCAGGCGCGCCGCCCAGACCAGTCCTTGCTCGGCAAGCTGCGACGTCAAAGACCACGCTTCGGCGCACTGCTCGAGCAGAAGGCATGCCGTTTCGGCAACCCGCCGGGCCTGTGATTCGTCGACGTTGTAACGCCGGGCCATCGCGCGCACGGTGCGCTCGCGCGCGTCCTCGTGCTGCAGGCGCCCGAGCAGGTCGTAAAGCAGCCCCTCTCGCAGCGCGCCGTCCGACACTTTCAGCCTCTCGATGCGCAACACACCGATTAGTTC
>Ga0193945_1000089_pt1 | contig 11664 bp, 14 predicted proteins | sample BRT_01_MG_FD_161665 | JGI IMG/M metagenome (GOLD analysis project Ga0193945, IMG submission 161665) | Sediment microbial communities from the Broadkill River, Lewes, Delaware, United States - BRT_0-1_MG | ecosystem: Environmental > Aquatic > Freshwater > River > Sediment | place: USA: Delaware... | reverse complement strand
CCGGTTTCGCCGCCGTGTTGCGCGACATCGGCTTGCCGCAGACGCAGCTGCCGACCGCGCTGTTGTTTTTCAACGTCGGTGTCGAGATCGGGCAGATCCTGTTCGTGCTGGCGCTGGTTGCCGCCTTTCTCGTGACTCGTCCATTATTGAAGCGGCTGCTTTCGGCGCAAGATCACGAGGTGCACTGGACGTGGATCACAACGCCCGCCAGCTACGTGATCGGCGGCGTTGCAAGCTACTGGCTATTCGATCGAATTTCGGGGTTTTGGTAATGAAAAACTTTTTGTCTCTGACATTGCTACTTGCTTGCGCTCTTCCTGCTTCGGCGATCGCCCAGGACGACGAGGATTACGCAAAGCAACTGGCCAACCCGATTGCGGCGTTGATTAGTGTGCCGATCCAGGCGAACTATGACGAGGACTTCGGCGTGGATGACGAAGGCGCCATCCTGCGCATCAACGTACAACCCGTCATTCCGTTCTCGATCGGTCCATCGGTCCGGACTGGAACCTGATTTCGCGCACGATTCTCCCTGTCCTGAACCAGGACGACATCCCGACCCCGGGAAACAGCGAGTTTGGTCTCGGCGATACGGTGCAGAGTCTCTTCTTCTCGCCGAAGGCGGCGAGCGGCAGCGGCTGGATCTGGGGCTTTCGCCTGCAGGTCGTCATGCTGTTTCCAAAATAGGAAATGCCGGGCTTCTGCCCGAACGCTGCCACGGACTCACAAACCAAAATGCAGTGGAATCCGCGATATACTGGGCACTCCGCACAACCCGAGCAGAACAATAATATGGGGAAAATATGGCGGACGATCTGCACCTCAACCCGCTGACAGGCCACGACGAGTTCGACGGCCTGATTGCGGCATTCTCGGAACTGCGGGACGCCGGAGAGATGGAGCTGGCGCGGCAACGCATCTGGGAGAGGTTCGGGGCCGAGGGCGCGGTGTTCATCTCCGACATGGCGAGCTTCTCGAGCACGTCGAGAAAAATCGGCGTGTGCCATTTCCTGAAGCTGATCCACCGGGCGCGGCAGATCATCGCGCCCCTGATCGCAAAGCACAACGGCCTGCTGCTCAAATGCGACGCCGATAACTGCTATGCGTTTTTCGAGAATACCGACGACGCGATACGCGCAAGCTTTGACATCAACGCCGAACTGTTCCGTCACAACGACGAATTCGGCCTGGCGGAACAGATCTGCCTGTCCGTCGGCATCGACTTCGGCCCGGTCCTGCTGGTCGGCGACGTGGAATTCTTCGGCGACCCCGTGAATACGGCATCCAAGCTCGGCGAGGATCTCGCGATCAAGGCAGAAACGCTGGTCACGAAACGGGCGATGGAACGATCGCAGCTGACGATCCCGGAAACGGCGGAACGGATGGTGGCGCGCATCTCCGACATCAAGATCAAGTACGTACGCCTGCCGATGACGGAAATCGAAAGGGACGAACCCGGATGAGCCGCCAACTCAGCGAGGCCCGGGCGTTGCGCAGCGTGCTCGAGGTTACGCGAAAGCTGAGTGCGCCATTCGATCTCGACACGATGCTGACAGAGGTCGTGGACGCTGCACGTGAGGTGCTCGACGCGGACAGGGGCACGGTCTTCCTTTACGACGAAAATTCGAATGAACTCGTGGTGCGCGTGGCTACCAAGCTCGGCAGCATCCGCATCCCGGCCGACAAGGGCATCGTCGGTGAGTCCGCGATGTCACGAAAGCTCATCAACGTTGCCGACTGCTACGCGGATGAGCGCTTCAACCGGGCCATCGACAGGGAGACCGGGTACCGCTCCCGCTGCATGCTCACAATCCCGCTGATCGGCTTCGAGGATACGCTGGTTGGCGTGCTGCAGATTCTCAACAAGAACAGCGGTGTATTCGACGAGCAGGACGAGTTCATTGCGACGGCGCTCGCGGCGCAGGCGGCCGTCGTGCTCCACCGCGCGAAGTTGATCGAATCGATGATTGCCACCGAAAGGCTCGACCGTGAGATCACCGTCGCTCGCGACGTGCAGATGGGCACCCTTCCCAAGGAGATGCCGAAGATTAACGGCTACGGGTTCGCGGGTGCCTTCTCGCCGACCGACCAGACTGGTGGCGACCTGTACGACTTCGTGCCGCTGTCGGACGAGCGCCTCTTCCTCCTGATGGGCGACGCGACGGGCCACGGCATCGGTCCGGCGCTCAGTGCGACACAGGTTCGCGCGATGCTTCGTATCGCATTGCGCCTCGGTGCGGACCTCGACGACGTATTCGTCAATATCAACGACCAGCTCGTCGAAGACCTGCCCGAGGATCGTTTCGTAACGGCATTTTTCGGACTGCTCGACGCGAAATCACACACGGTGCGGTTTCACTCGGCCGGCCAGGGGCCGATCATGCACTACCATGCCGCGGAATGTCGCTACGACTGGCACGAGCCGTCGACGTTTCCGCTGGGCTACATGGCCCAGAAGGAACCAGGTCCCGGCGCGTCGGTCAGCCTGGAGCCGGGCGACATCCTCGGGCTGATCTCCGACGGCATCTTCGAGTATGAAAACGAAGTCGGCCTGCAGTTCGGCCAGAACGGGGTCCGGTCCGTGATCGACGCGATGCCGGGGGGCAAAGCCCAGGAACTCGTACCGGCCATCATGCACGCGGCAAGGATGCACGGCGGCAGCGCGCCCCAGGCTGACGACATTACCATCGTGCTGGTCAGGCGCGACTTCTAGGGCGATGAGCGGGCAGCCCTTCAAGCGCAGCATCGATGCGGTAACCGATATCTACCGCTTCAGCGAGGACGTCATGGCGGCGGCCGATATCGACGGGTCGGTTCGCTTCCCGGTGCATCTCGCGATGGAGGAGTTGTTTGTCAACCTCGTAAATTACAACCCCGGCGCCCGGCGGGACATTCTCATTGACGTACAAGTCGCCAACGGCGGAGTGATTGTCACGATTACAGACCACGACGCCGCGGAATTCGACGTTACCAGGGAGCGGAAGGTGGACACGGGTACATCCCTTCGGGAACGCAAGCCGGGTGGCCTGGGCCTGCACCTGGTTCAACATATGGTCGATACGCTCGAATACGACTATCGGGACGGGCGGAGTAAGATTCGTTTCAGCAAGGAGCCGGAAACACGCGATGTTTGAAATAGATTACGGGGAAAATGGCGAGGTTAGGTGCATCGGGCGCCTCGATGCGGCGCAGAGCGCGAAAGCGGAAGCGTTCCTGGGACGCCTGGATGCCAGCCACACGCTGGACTTTGAGCGGCTGGAATACATATCCAGCGCCGGGTTGGCTATACTGCTGAAAACACAAAAACGGCTGTCCGGAAGTGGAGCAGCTATTAAAATAGTAAACGTCAACAAACACATATACGACATTTTCCGCTATTCGGGTTTTAGCGCGATTTTCGAGATCGAGCCCCTGTAGAGCGTCTGCAGGGCAAGAAGGGGGTATCCCGGCCAACTTTTCTGTTGACCGCCTGTAGGTATGAGTGAGCCAAACGACACCAAGCTGATGGAGCGGTGCAATAACGGCGACCCGCAGGCCTTCGAGATGTTGTTGGCCAGGTACGAGAAACCGGTCTTCAATGCAGCGTACAGGATGCTGAACAGCCCTGACGATGCGCGCGACGTGACCCAGACTGTTTTTTTGAAGGTATTCGAGCACCTCGACCAGTACGACCCGAAGTATCGCTTTTTCAGCTGGATTTATCGGATAACGCTGAACGAATCCATCAACTGGCTCAAGAAGACGAATCGCCTGGATGTGCTGGATGGAGAAACTGCGGATACCGCGAGTGGTCCGGAGCAAGAGGCAAGTAACGAACAGTTGAGTGAGGGCATGCAGGCAGCGCTAAAGACGATCAGCCCGGATTATCGCGCGGTGATCGTTCTTAAACATCTGCTCGGATGCAGTTACCAGGAAATCAGCGACGTCCTCGAAATTCCGGAGAAGAAGGTCAAGTCGAGACTGTACACGGCACGCCAGCTCCTGCAGGAAACACTCACCGAACACGGATTACACTGATGACTATCGACCCCAAATATTTCGAGCTGATCCAGGCCGACATCGATGGCGAAATCGATGACGCGGGCAGAGCGGAACTCGAGAGTTTCCTCGCGGATAGTGAAGAAGGCCGGGCAGTCTACGAGCAGCTGGAAACCCTTTGCCGTTCTCTCGATGGCATGCCGCCGGTCGAGCCGCCGCCACATCTCAGGCACGTGCTCATGAACCAGGCGCCGGTCAGGTCGGCGCCACAACCGCCATCCGGATTTCTGCGGCGCGTGTTCGCGGGGCCGATATTGGGCTATGTGGGAATGTTCGCGGCCGGTGTCGCCCTGACGCTCGCGCTGGTCGATTCGACCCAGATTTCCAAAGGTGCATTCGACGACGTTACGAGCCTGGTCGGCGCTATTGCTGACTCAGAGTTCGCCGTACCGGAACACGGCACAGTCTCTATCGACAAGAGCGAGCTCGCCGGCACCGTGACGCTGCGCAGCACGGGCCCGATCCTGATCGTCGACTTCGACCTGAGTGCGCGGCAGCCCGTCGAGATTGTTGCGGCTTACTCGGACAACACCATCTGGTTCAACGGCTTCGCGCAGCTGGAAAGCAGCGGCACCAGCATTGCAGCCGAGTCCGGCGCCGTGACGCTCAACATGGACGGCAAGCGGCGCTACGCCGTGTACCTGAACAACCCGGGCATGCGTCCGGCGACAATCGACCTGCGTTTCACGGCAGACGGCCAGGTGATCCACGAGGCACGGCTCAGCTTTTCGAAGTCCGACTAACTGCCCAGGGGCAATGAGCGCAGATTTCGTGCTTCACGTCCTGCTCGGCCTGCTTCCCGTCTGCAGCTTCCTGATCGCGCTGATCTACCTGGATAGCTACAAGCTCGTGCCCCTGAAGTGGGTCCTCGCCGCCATCGTGCTGGGGTGTGGAACCGCGATTGCGAGCTACCCATTCAGTCTCGTCGGCTTTCGGTGGTTCGACGTCGACTTCACAACCTATACACGCTACGTCGCGCCCATTGTCGAGGAAACGCTCAAGGCGTTAGTGATCTGGGCTCTCATGCGCAGCAACCGCATCGGATTCCTGGTCGACGCCGCCATCTATGGATTCGCGGTCGGCGCCGGCTTCGCGATTTTCGAAAACCTGTACTACCTGACGCTCCTGCCGGACATGAAAATGGGTTCCTGGATTGTTCGGGGCTTCGGAACAGCAATCATGCACGGCGGGGCAACCGCGATATTTGCGGTCATTGCACACACGATGCTCGAGCGGTACCCGACACGAGGCCGGGCAACCTTGCTGCCCGGGCTGTTCCTGGCAGCGCTAACGCACTCGGTATTCAATCATTTCTTCTTTACCCCCATCGTCAACACGGCGCTTGTCCTCGCAATCCTGCCGCTGCTTTTCTCGGTCATCTTCGACCGCAGCGACAAGGCCTTGTCGGACTGGCTGGGCGCCAGCTTCGACAGCGATACGGAACTCCTCGAACTCATCAATTCCGGCGAGTTCTCTGCATCCAAGACGGGGAAGTACCTGCAGTCATTGAAGGAAAAGTTCGAAGGCCCGGTCGTCGCAGATCTCCTCTGCTACCTGCGACTGCACACGGAGCTGTCGATTCGCGCCAAGGGCCTGCTAATGATGCGCGAATCCGGATTCGTGAACAAAGCGGGCGAAAAAACCCGCGCAAAGCTCGAGGAAATGAAATACCTGGAGAAGAGCATCGGCGCGACCGGCCGGCTCGCTATCAAGCCTTTCCTCAGAACCAGCCAGAAGGACCTCTGGCAGTTTTACATGCTTTCGGGCTGAGGCCCGGCGGCGCATCGCGGCAACTACCTATTCTAAACCGGCGAGCCCGGTTCTATTTTGAAAGTTGTGGGAGAAACGCCCGCGTGGAGTGCATGTGGCCGAATCAAGCGCAAACCGCCGCCTGGTCGAAATCGACACGAGCGAGCCTGTCTGGGAACGATTCTTTACCGTGGCGCCCCTCGTTCTCATCGGCACCGTGGATGCGGACGGCGCACTCGACATGGCGCCCAAGCACATGGTCACGGCGATGGGCTGGCAAAACTACTTCGGCTTCGTTTGTACACCCAGCCACTCCACCTGCACTAACATCGAGCGGACCGGTGAATTCACGGTCAGCTATCCGAAGCCTACCCAGGTTCTCTACACGAGCCTCGCCGCCTCGCCGCGAATCGACGGCGGCAAACCCATCCTCGACTATTTCGATACGTTTCCTGCCGAAAAGGTCGAAGGCGCATTCATCGGGGATGCCTATCTCTATTTTGAGTGCAGGCACTTCAAAACCGTCACCGGTTTCGGCGAAAACTGCCTGATCACGGGCGAAATTATCGCCGCCCGGGCAGAACCGTCATTTGTTCGCGCGTCGGAGCACGACAGCCAGGACCTGATTCACCAGTCGCCCCTGCTCGCCTACCTGGCACCCGGACGTTTCGCAGCTATCGACCGGTCCAACGCATTTCCGTTCCCGGCGGAAATGAAGAAGTGATGGCAGCATGGCAGCGGCGGTCGTCGACCAGGTAAGCAAGTTCATCAATGGTCAAAAGGACCCGCTCGTAAGTCTCGTCCGGAAGCTCGTAGAGGCTGAATCACCGTCCGCGCATCCCGAATGTCACGACAGCGTGCGGCGCATTCTTGCCGGCGCACTCATGGATGTCGGCTATGTCGTAAGGGAACCTGGCGTCGCCAGCGGTGTGCGTCATGTCTTCGCGCGACCGGCGCAACGCCGCCACGATCGCGGCGGCCAACTCCTCGTGGGGCACTTCGACACCGTCTGGCCGATCGGCACCCTCGAAAAGCGGCCATTTACCGTGAACGGCAATACGCTTCGCGGCCCCGGTGTCTTCGACATGAAAGGAGGGCTTGCCCAGATTATTCTGGCGTTGCGCACGATCCGCGAGTTGCGCCTCGAACCGCCGCTGACACCGGTGGTGCTTCTCAACGCCGACGAGGAAATCGGCAGCCGCACGTCGTCGTCGTACATCCGCATGCTCGCTCGACGCGTGGAACGCGCCTTTGTTCTCGAACCCGCGATGGGCGCAGACGGCGATATCAAGACAGAGCGCAAGGGCATCGGCCGCTTTACGGTCACGGTATTCGGCAAAGCGGCGCACGCGGGTCTCGATCCGGAAGGCGGCGCCAGTGCAATACTCGAGCTGTCGCACGTCATCCAGGCGCTTTTCGCTCTCAACGACCCGGACAAGGGCATAACCGTCAATGTCGGCACCGTCGACGGCGGTATCCAGCCCAACGTCATCGCCCCACACAGCACCGCCGTCGTCGATGTCCGCGTACCCACTGTCGAATCCGGCGAAGCAATAGAGAGAACCATCCACAACATCCAGCCCGTCACGCCCGGGGTCCGCCTCCATATCGAGGGACGCATCGGTCGTCCGTCGATGGAGGCGACGCCGCGTAACACGGCGCTCTGGCGGCAGGCACAAACCCTCGGCAACAACCTGGGTCTGGACCTGCGCGCGGCGCGCGCCGGCGGCGGCTCCGACGGCAATACCACTAGCCAGTTCACGGCCACGATAGACGGCCTGGGGCCTGTCGGCGACGGCGCCCACGCCGAGCACGAACACCTCTACATCGACAAGACCCTCGAACGGGCGGCATTGCTAACCCTCTTGCTGCTGTCTCCGCCCGACGGGCCTGCGGAGGCTGTGCAATGAACAAACTCGTGCTCGGGTCGCTCGCCAGGATCGCGGACTTCGAGTCGAACCCGTTCGACGTAGCACCCGTTCCGCGCAACGAATGGGAAACCGGCGACTACGTGCAGGCTGAAGTCACGGGCGAACCGACAAGGCTCTACACGATCGAATGCGAGACGGGCGAGATCATTAGCGTCAATACGGGCGACAGAGTTATCGGGGCATTCGGGCATCGGGCCGCCACCCTGGAGGGCGTTGGCAGCTGGATGGAAATTGACGGTGGCGAGATGAACGCGATGACGAGCGCCGGCCTGTTCGGGCGTTTCACCTCGGTCTCGAAGCTGCTGCCGCGGCCGCTGAGCCTGAAGTATGCGGGCCACGTGCTGCGCCACGGTCGCAAGGTCCGGATGCGCGATTTTGCGCTCGAGGCGCCGCCCCGTGAACTCGACCTGCCCGCGATCCTGATGGTCGGCACGTCGATGTCCGCGGGCAAGACAATGGTCGGCAAGTTCGCCTGCCAGATCCTGTCCGACCTCGGCTACCGGGTCATTGGTACCAAGCTAACCGGCGCCGGACGTTACCGTGACATCCTGAGATTCAGAGATCACGGCGCGGCAGAGATCTACGATTTCGTCGATGCCGGCCTGCCGTCCACTGTCGTGCCCGAAGACGAGTTCCGGCACGCGATCCGGCCGCTACTCAGCCACATCGCGAGTCGGGACGCGGACTTCATGGTCGTGGAGGCCGGGGCTTCGCCACTGGAGCCCTACAACGGAGCTGCAGCGATTGAAGAACTGGGCGCGAACGTGCGTTGCTGCATACTCTGCGCCACCGATCCCTACGCGGTCGTCGGCGTGCAGAAAGCGTACGGGCTGAGGCCGGACCTGGTGGCCGGCCCGGCAACCAATACATCGGCCGCGCTCGACCTGGTCGAAAAACTGACCGGCTTGCCCGGCATCAACATTATCGATCCGGATCAGTTGCCCGTTTTCCGTGACTTCCTGGTCCACGTTCTGCAGATCGATGTCGAGGCACGCCGCGCACCGGGTGCCACCTGACGTTGCTTCTTTAATCTGCGTCCTTCCACTCGATCTCGATCAGGATCTCGTTGCGGCGCAGGAACCAGGGTGTGAACGGCGCGTTGTAGCGCGCAAAAACCGGCGCCCCTTTCGTCTCGACGCGATCCGTTTCCAGGGCATCGAGGAGAATCTTCTCGTGCTCTTCGTAGCGTTCTTCGCTCCACGTGCCTGAATAGCGGTGCACGGCCATGACCCGTTCCGGGCGCTCAACAAGGCGAATGTCGGGGTTGGTGGGCTTCGGAAGCGTCTCCATCGTGTATTTACGCTCCATGACGAAGGAATACGTGAAGACGCCGTCGCCGTCCCTCGACTGCGAGGCCACGGGTGCTGTCATGTTCATGCGCACCCCTTCCCTGGACTCTACCGGGGCCGTCATCTGCATTTTCTGCTGCGGCTGGTTGTCACCGAATATATACCCGGCGAGAACACGGAATGCGCTGTTGCCAGCGCGCTTGAAGTCGTCGTCGACGTCCACCTCGGCAACGATGTAGGTTGGGTAACGTCGCACTTCGTAATGCTTCGTCTCCAGCAACACGTCGTAGGCCGGTTCTTCGATCGCCATTGCCGGGCTTCCCGGAAAGGTGAATACAAGTAATACGAGTAAGAGTTTCTTTGTCATTGCAGCATACGTCTCCCGGACACCGTATCAATAGTCGATCGAGTTGCCGTCCCAGGCAAAAAAACCACCTGTATCCGCCGCCGTCAGGCGGTCGATGACCGACAGCATGTAGTCGACGGATTGTGTGGGGGAAAACAGCTTGCCGTCCGCGACGCGGCGCTGGAATGGCGCCGACAGCGCCGAATCGACAGTTCCCGGGTGCAACCCTGCAATTACCGCTTCCGGGAAACGCCGCGCGTGCTCGATCGACAGCGTCTTGAGAATCATGTTCAGCGCCGCTTTTGACGACCGGTACGAAACCCAGCCGCCGAGCCGATTGTCGCCAGTACTGCCGACGCGTGCCGATAAAGCGGCAAAAACGGTTTTGCTGCCACCGCGCATGCAGGGAAGGAACGCTTTCGCGACGTTCGCGGGCCCGATGGCGTTGACACTGAACAGCTCTTGCATCACCGCGGGATCGATTTCGCGCATAGACTTTTCGGGCTGTATCGCATCACCACGATGCAGGATGCCGGTGGCCAGGATGACCAGGTCGAGCTTCTCGCCCGGTTCCAGGGCGGCCGCGGCACGATTGACGGATTCAACGTCGCAAATATCGACGGTTCCGCTTACAACTTTGGCTTCCGGAAAATCGAGCGGGCTTCGCGCATACGCATGCACGCGATCGACGCGCTCGTCGTCAGCAAGCTGGTGCACGAACTCGGAGCCGATGGCGCCAGAGGCACCGAAGACGGCAACGTTGAGATCATTCGGGAAGGAGCCGAGCTTCGACATTGCAAAAGAGTGGCAGCACGTCCCTGTGCCGCCACGCTACCACTACTTACGAAGCGGGGATGATAACGGTGTCGATCACGTGGATAACGCCGTTGCTTGCGCCGATATCGGTCTTGATAACGTTGGCGTTATTGATCTGGACGCCGTTGTCGGCAACCGTGATGGCGACGTCCTGGCCGTTGACCGTCGTCGCCTTACTGAGTTCGACGACGTCAGCCGCTTTCACTTTGCCGGGTACGACGTGGTAGGTCAGGATCGCGATGAGCTGGTCCCGGTTTTCGGGCTTCAGCAACGACTCGACCGTGCCTTCCGGCAGCTTGGCGAAGGCCGCGTCCGTGGGGGCGAATACCGTGAACGGTCCGTCGCCCTTCAGCGTGTCGACGAGGCCGGCAGCCTCGAGCGCTGCTGCCAGCGTATTGAACTGGCCTGCGGCCACGGCCGTGTCGACGATGTCCTGCGACTTGGCCTCTTTCGCGTGATGACCTGCAGTCGCCTGCGCGGCCACGAGCACGAACTGTGCGGCAATCAGTAATTTGAAAAATCCTGCAACCTTGCTTGTCATTGATAATCTCCGTTTATCGAGGGGGTTGATACGACGTGGGAGACGATAACAAGGCGAAACCGGAATAGGGTTTCAGGAATGTGATGATTTGTATCAGGTCGTATCTTTGCGCGTGAACTGCTCGAGGAATGCCCCGGCGGCATCGAATATCTCTCGCCTGCGGCCCTCATCGAGCCTGTCCAGCGCCCGGGGCATCAGCGCAAGACGGGGGTTGGACGCAAAAAAGTCCCGATGCCTGTCGATGAATCGCCAGTACAGGCCGTCAACCGTCGGACACCAGTCGCCTTTGCCGTAGTCGCTCATTTTGAGGATGTAGTTCGAGCCGCAGATATAGGGCTTCGTAGCGAACACGCCACCGTCACTGAAGATGCCCATTCCGTAGACGTTAGGCCCCATCACCCACTCCGACGAGTCGACGTACAGTTCCATGAACCAGCGCCATGCAGCGGCTGGACGTATCTCGCAGAGCGTCATCAGGTTGCCGATGACCATGAGGCGTTGTATGTGATGCGCCCATCCGAGGCGCAGCGAGATATCTATTGCATCATCGAGCGGCGTAATGCCCGTCGTGCCGCGATACCAGTCGTCCGTCAGCTCCCGCTCGTGGCCCCAGAAATTGGTCGACTCCTGCTTGTCGCCATGGACCCGGTAAACGCCGCGGACGAATTCGCGCCAGCCAAGGACCTGGCGGACGAATCCCTCGATACTCTCTATGGGCAGGTCCCCGGCCCCGTGCCGCTCGAGCACGGCATCGATCACCTCGCCGGGCGTCAGAAGCCCGATATTCAGGCTGGGACTCAACACGCTGTGGAAGACCGTTGCCGAACGCTGGCTGATCGCGTCTTCGTAGGGCCCGAACTGCGCCAGCCGCTCGTCCAGGAAGCGCTGCAGCCAGTCCTTCGCCTGCTTGCGCGTCGTCGGCCACCAGAAGTCCGCTGCATCGCCGGGGTGGTC
>Ga0193945_1000086_pt1 | contig 11754 bp, 7 predicted proteins | sample BRT_01_MG_FD_161665 | JGI IMG/M metagenome (GOLD analysis project Ga0193945, IMG submission 161665) | Sediment microbial communities from the Broadkill River, Lewes, Delaware, United States - BRT_0-1_MG | ecosystem: Environmental > Aquatic > Freshwater > River > Sediment | place: USA: Delaware... | reverse complement strand
TAGCCGAGCTGGCAGTCCGAGTGAACTACGTGGCGAGGAAAGAACACGCGAGGCGTGTTCGGCTACCTGTCCGTCCTCGACCTCACAGGTGGCGTGTCAGTCGACTCCCAACTGCTGTGAACGACCAGCTGAGAGGTTACAACTAGTTGGGCAGTACCCCGACGTAATGGCCGTTGACCAGGAAATGCACCCAGATACTGAGCGCAAAACCGGCGGCGATTGCCGGCGTCCACTTGAGATGCGAAAAGAAGGTGTATTGCCCGCGCGCCTGACCCATCAGAGCAACGCCCGCAGCCGAGCCAATCGAAAGAAGACTGCCACCAACACCCGCTGTCAGCGTGACCAATAACCACTGCGCCATGTCCATTTCGGGGTACATCTGCAACACCGCAACCATGACGGGGATATTGTCCACGATTGAGGACGCGATCCCGACGAGGACATTCGCAATCGTAGCGCCGAGTTCCAGGTAAGCGAATTGCGAGAGGTGATCCAGGTAGCCAATGAAACCAAGGCCGCCAACACACATGATTACGCCGAAGAAGAACAACAGCGTATCCCACTCGGCACGCGCGATTTCACGATAACTGTCGAACGCCGGGACTTCGCCCACATGGCCATAGAGCGCATCGTCTTGCGCTACCGGCAAATGCGTGCGCCGCAAGTAGTATCCGAATATCTGCAGGTACGCGAGTCCGGTCATCATGCCAAGAAACGGTGGCAGATGCAGGAAGTTATGAAAGCTGACGGCGGTAGCAATGGTGCATCCGAACAGAAACATCATCACCCGGGCGCCACGCTTCATGGTAATAACTTCACCGTCGGCCTCGGGCATCATTTTTGGCACCGCCAGCGACATGATGGCGGCCGGTACCAGGTAATTGACGGCGGAAGGAATAAATAGTGCGAAGAACGTTTGAAAATCCAGAACGCCTCTCTGCCAGACCATAAGCGTTGTGATGTCACCAAAAGGACTGAACGCTCCGCCCGCGTTTGCAGCCACAACAATGTTGACGCAGCCGATACTGACGAATTTCGCATTGTCCTTCCCGACGGCCAGCAATACTGCACACATCACCAGGGCAGTTGTGAGGTTGTCGATTATGGGCGAAAGGAAGAAAGCAAGGACACCGGTAATCCAGAACAACTTCTGGTAGCTGAACTGGCGGTTTACGAGCCATGAGCGCAGCGCACTGAAGACGCGACGCTCACTCATGGCATTGACGTAGGTCATTGCTGTAAGCAGAAAGAGAAACAACTCGGCGAATTCTGTAAGGAAGTGCCTGACGGCCTCTTCAGTCTCATGAGGGACCGACTCAGCCGCATATTGATAAGCGATAATTGCCCAGATAATTCCGGCTGCCAGTATCACCGGCTTGGACTTTCTGAGGTGCGTGAACTCCTCGACAATCACGAGCAGGTAAGCAAGGGCAAATATAAACAGGGCTGTGACGCCCACCCAGTGACCAGTTAAGTCCAAAACAAGTCCTCCAAAAACAGCTGAGCCAGCACTCGGCAGCATCGTTATTGTCTGCGCGAGCGCCGAAACGCCCGGGCCGGGACCGTTCACAGCCCGGGAAACTTAAACGCCCTTCCAGGTCCGTCAGGACCCCCGGTTAACGGTAACCAAACACCATCGTGTAGATGATCAGGCTTAGAAGGATCAGGCCGAACGTAGCAGCCGCCAAACCGAATATCCTCACGCCCTTGTCCTTGGCCCGCGGGAACGGTCTGACGAGGTTAGCCTCAAGCTCACCAGACTTCACCTGCTCTTCGTATTCGCCCGGCTTATCGTATTTCAGCTCGTCGATAGACAGACGCCCGGTGAATATCACGGGATCCATCGGGAACTTGTCGGGTCGGAAGTGCGTGTTGAAGAAGTGAATCGTGAAGATGAAGCCCACTGCGAGCAGCGCTTCGTCACTGTGGATGATCGTCGCCACATTCACGGCCCAGCCCGGAACGATGTGCGTGAAGAACTCAGGGAACCACAGCACCAGTCCCGTAGTGCCGATTATGATGATACCCCAGCCGACTGCGAAGTAGTCGAACTTCTCCCAGTAGGTGTAGCGGCCGTAGTTCGGACGCTCGCCAAAGCCGAAGAACCACTTGATCGACTGGACGAACTCCGTGAGATCACGACGATTGAAGATGATCGAATCCGGTCCGGTAATGATCTGCCACATGGTCTGCTTCGTCTTGCGCTTGTAATTTGTAATGTCGTAGGCGTGCAGAATAAAGACGATCAGCAGGCCGAACGCGCCAACACGATGCTGGAAGCCCATGCTGTCAAATCCGCCGAGGAAACTGGAAACAGCCTGTGCCCAGGACATATACGAGAATTTCAATGCCATTCCGGTCAGCGCCAGCGTGAAGAAACTGAGCATCATTATGATATGCATGGTGCGCTGGAGACGACTGAAACGGCGGTAGAATTTCTGGTCTCTGGCCTGGCTCAACGCCTTGTGTTTCTGCCACTCTTTGCGATTCAGCACGAGCCGGATTACCCAGGCAAACGAGTGCAATAGCGCAAACGACAGCGTGCCGATCAGCAACGCAGTCATGCCCCAGAAGGACCAGAACAGCCAGGGGTAGCGATCGCGATCGTGATGCGTTGCGTGTGTCAGGTAGCCCGCGAACTGCCTGTGCGAGCCCTCATGGCACTGGCCACAGGTCTCGACAACATTGTCTCTGCTGAGCATCGAATTGGGATCGGTAGGCGGAAGGATACCGTGCGTACCATGGCAGTCGTAACACTTGGCGACGCCCTCACCGCCGAGGCGCGAAACCTTGCCGTGGAAGGTATCGAAGAATGTCTCAGCCTCGTCCGCGTGACAGCGTCCACATTGCTCCATCATCAGGGTGCGGAATCCCAACCGCTCGATCCGCATGATCGTATGCGAGGCATGACAATCCTGGCAGGTCGGGTGGTCGTCCTCGGCAATTGGGTCGTCAGTCCAGTGAATGCTGCTCTTGAATGTTTCCGCGATTCCATGGTGACAACTACCGCAGGTACCGGCAATGTTCGCCGGATTTACCGTGGAGTCCGGGTTCTCCGGAGTCATTTCGGTATGCGCACCGTGGCAATCCGCACAGGTCGCCGTTACGACAAGGCCACTGTCAATTAGCCCGCGACCGTGAACACTATCTTCGTAGCTACCGACAATGTCATCGACGTCAGCGTGTATCCGCGTTGCGGCTTTCTCGCCCATGCGATGGCAAGTTCCGCACTGCGTCGGCACATTCAGCGGATACGTCGGTGACTCTGGCGAAAGCTGATCAAGCGTCGCGTGCTTCGCGTGACAGTCCTGGCACGACGGCGCATCGGGATCGCCCTCCGCATGGAGGGTTCCATGCATACTGACATCGTACTCCGCAACTTGCTCGGCATGACAAACACTGCAATCCACTGGCGACTGAATTGTCGAACAGGCACGCTCTTCAGCGACCGTTACATCGGTGTGGCATTGAGCGCAGGAAGTATCTGCGTGCGCCGAATTTTCTAAAGCCTCCTCATCGACAAACAGGTTGATGGTATTGCCGTCGCGCGTCATCGTCAGATCAGGCTGACTGTGACAGCTGAGGCAATCCTTGTCAGCCAGGCCTTCGTCATAGAAAACGTTACGAATCTTATGCGGCGCATGACAGTCCACACACACGGGGATCTTGCCCGGATCGTCTTCCCACAAATGACCTTCGATCACCTTGCGATGCACGCTTTCGATTTGGCCGTGGCAAGCCGTACATGTCTTGACGACATTGTCGACGTGGATACTCGAGCGCTTGTCCGTGTGCGGAAGGATGTCATGCGAGGTGTGACACGATGTGCATACCGCTGAAACCGTGAGACCCTGACGGAACAAGCCTTCACCGTGAATACTCATCGAATAATTTTCGAGGATGTTTGCCTGCGAGATCTCGTGAGTGCGTGATACCGGAGCGCCCTCCCGATGACATTCGCCGCAAAGCAGCGGGATGTTCATCACTGCAGTTGGGGCGTTTTCATCCGATGCCGACAGCACCTCGTGCTTGCCGTGACAGTCGGCACAAGTCGGGGCCATCGGATCGCCCCGTTCTGCCGCGGCACCGTGCAGGCTGTTGCCGTGCGCCCTGCTCTGTTTGCGATGACAATCACCGCATTCGACCGGCTCAAGATCTTCGGCATGCCGGCGGCGCTTGCTGCCGGCAAGATCACTGTGGCATTCCACACAGGCCATGCCCTTATGCACCGATCCCGCGATCATTGCCTCCGTAACATAGGCCGAGATCTCCGTGTCACCACGGTAACTCGTCATCTCCGGATCGTCGTGGCAGCGAAGACACTGCGAGTCTTCCTGGGCAAGCACAGGGCTTGCTGCAAACCAGAGGATTGCGGTTACTGCGAGCAACCAGCCGCTGGCACGGGCCGTTTGCTGAAGTCTGGGATCGAGTGGGCGCTCGTATCGAGATCGGACAAGCCGAGCAGGCTGTTCCATTAGATTTTCCTAATAGCGGTCACTTTGCGCCTTAGTAAGTCAATAAGGCCGCTCTTGCTATCAGGGATTTCCGAGGGGATTCTCGAGAGAGTTCAGGAAAGGGAGCCCGCTCTTGGGCAGTGAACTCTTATTCCGCGTAAAGCGGACTGACATCGATGTAGATTTTGTATTGGGAGATCAGGTCGCCGCTATACTCGAAGACATCCGTAAACGGCAATATGACTTCGCGGCCGTCATGGCGCTGATAGGCCACCTCGCCCTCGCAAACCACGGTGTCATCCTGCCGTAAGGAATTGAATATCGTGTGCTTACAACCTGCGATCGTCGCGAAGAATCCTTCGACGGCGGCCTGAATAGAACTTCGGCCCTGCACCGGAGGTGCAGAGCCGAATCGAAAGATGGCATCCTCAGTCAGATAGGCCACAAAAGCGGCACCATCTTGCGCGTCAATCGCAGCAAACATGTCGCCGGTATCTCTACCGGCGACAATGGCTGATGTCACTGAATGCTTCCGTAATAGTGAACGAGTGCTTCTACGTCATCTGCCGACAACGCATCTACTTTTTCTTGCATCTTGCTGGGCTGTTCGCGAGATCCATCCTTGTATTGCGCAAACATATTACGCAGGTAGCCCATTTGCTGTCCGCCGAGCATGCTGGCTTCGTCATCAGCATTCGTTCCTGCCTCTGAGTGGCAGCGATCGCATGAACTGTCGTGAACTGCCTTGCCGGCTGCCGCGAGACCGGCATCGAAGTCCTGCTTCACCTTGGTCCAGCCCATGGCGCCGTATTCGGCTGAAACGGCATCAATGTCGTCTTCGCTGAGTGCAGCGGCGACGGCGCACATCGTGGTTGCAGGGCGGCTGGTGTCGCCGTGACGGTATTCCGATTCGGCACAGGGGCGCGCCTCGTCCTGGTAGACGTACATAGCGTCGACCAGAACAAACTCGGGAATACCGGCAATACTAGGAATGTCAGACGACTGGCTGACGCCCTGCGGACCGTGGCAACCGTCGCATCCTTCCATGATCGCTGCCATGTCTGCCACAGCGAAAGCCGGGATACTCAGGATAAGTGTCGAAAAAATATAGAAAAATTGGCGTCTCATTACAGCCTCCTTGGGGGCCTTGTGAAGTGAGAGTGTTTATACATTTCTTGCGCTACCAAGTTTGCCTACTATGTATTGTTGTGCCATAAGTAGTTTACGCGATTTCAGAATCAGTCCAAACTGCTTACAAGACATATTAGAATACACACTCGCTGAATGCAGGCTTAACGTCTCGCAGCGCAAAGTCAGACAAAATGCTGGTGTCAGCCAGCATCGGGCAAAAACAAGAAACAAAGAGGAAGAACACGATGCGCTCAATTCACCGCACGATTCGTTTGGTGGGCTTACTGCTCGCAAGCGCCCTGCTTTTTGCATGCGACGGCTCAACTGGCCCGGCTGGACCAGCGGGACCGTCGGGCGAGGACGGCGCGCCAGGAACACCGGGAGCGCCGGGACCATCCGGACCGCCGGGATCGTCAACCGGTACAGCGGTACCGTACGATTCAGCGGACAGAATCAATGTGGAGATTCAGAGCGTTGCCGTGCCGGCTGGCGGCGGAGCTCCCGTGGTAACCATGTTCCTTAGCGATGACCTCGGCTTCGGTCTTAAGGGTATACCGACGAATACGGTGAGCTTCACGCTTGCCCAGTTGAGTCAGGGTTCAAACGGCGGGTCGAGCGAGTGGCAATCTTACGTTACGAACGGTCGCACCGATCCTCCCGATGTACAGGCGTCGACCGAGTCTGCAACAGCCGGCGCATTCACCGATAACGGAGACGGCACCTACACCTACACGTTTGCGCAGGACCTGACGGCTTATCCCGCCGGTCCGGCATTTGACGCGACGAAAACACACCGCCTGGGTGTGGAAATTCGCACAAATCGCGTTCTGCCGAACAACATACCGGCCAATAATGCTCCGTTTGACTTCGTGCCTGCCGGTGGCTCACCAACCTTCACACGCCTGATCGTGAACAACGCAACCTGCAACGCATGTCACGACAACCTGGAATTACATGGTGAAGCACGCTTCGATGTCGAGTATTGCGTCACCTGCCACAACCCCTATTCGATCGACCCGGATACCGCGGCGGAAGAATGGGGCGGCACAGTGGACATGAAACAGATGATCCACAAGATCCATGCCGGCGTGAACCTCACCTATGGCTACGAGATCATTGGCTTTGGCGGTCGGTCTCATGACTATTCAGACGTTGTGTTCCCGCAAGATCTTCGCAATTGCCAGACCTGCCACCAGGATTCCGACCCAACGGTTCCGCAAGCAGGCAACTGGAAAGAGGTGCAAAACCGGAGTTCCTGCGGCTCCTGCCACGACCGCATCGACTGGGACGGCTCCAAGAATGATCCGGAGCTGCTACATCCGTTCGACATCGTCTTCGTCGATGACAGTAACTGCGTTGTCTGCCATGGTCCTGACACAACCGCATTCGACGGCGCATACCGCGTCGCCGAAGCACATCGGCAACCCAACGTCGAAGCACAGGCTCAGTTTGAGTTCGAGATTGTCGCGATCCTTAACACCGCTATCGGGGACAACCCGGTCGTCGACTACCGCGTCAACAACCCGGTCACGGGTGTTCCCTGGAACCTGTTGGAAGACGAGGAATGGACGAACTGCGGACCCGCAAGACTGGCGGTCGGTATTGCATGGGATACGGCGGACTACCATAACAACGGCACTGGCGTCACGCCGGGACTCGGTATCTCCATAACTGCCAATGCGTGCTTCGGCGCCCTGCCGGAAGACCGCGGCGACGGTATCTTCCGTGTAACCTCTCCGACGCCGGTTCCAGCCAATGCGGGCGGATCGCTTGCAGTCACCATCGACGGCCACCCGGGTGTCGATATTGACGGCTCAATCGAGAGAATCGCGGTACCCAACGCGGTCAAGTACGCGAAAATTGGCGAAGGAACCGCGACACCTCGACGCAATGTCGTTTCTATCGAGAAGTGCGATGACTGCCACAACCAGCTGTCGATGCATGGCAACAACCGTACGGACAGCATCGAAGTCTGCGTGACCTGTCATGCACCGAATGCGACGGACATCAACCGTCGGCTGGAACCCTGCATAACCGATCTCGGTACAGCTGACGACAGCACCATCGACATGAAGGTCATGATCCATGCACTGCATGCGGCCGACTTCACGAAGGAACCGTATGAGGCCTGTGGCTTCCGCTTCCCCTCTGGCGGCACCGCACACACGTTCGACTTTGTCTATCCTGGCAAGCTCAACAACTGTGAAGGCTGCCACGTCGAAAACGGCTTCTACCCGGTTGACCCATCTGCGGTACTGGGCACCACGGTTGATGCCAATGACCCGGCTGACGTTACTGATGATGTCGTTGTCTCTCCGAACACGGCTGTTTGCTCGTCATGCCACGTCTCAGACCTGGCAGCGAATCACATGATGCAGAATGGCGGTGACTTCAACGCGACGAAAGATGCGGACAGCAATCTCGTGTCGTCCGGCGCCGAGACTTGCCAGCTGTGTCATGGAAAGGGTGCCTCTTCCGACGTCGGCAAGATGCACGGTGTCGGCGATTTCCAGTTCAACTAGGCTGGAATGATGCAGATGCTGACCAAAATGACGGTTCGACGATCCGCGGTACTGGCGATGGCCTTTCTGGCCATCGCCACGCCCTGGGCCATGCCGACGCAAGCGGCAGATGACGAGGCCGAGCCTCCGAGTTACAGCAAGAAAGGCGCCGACACATGTTTCCAGTGTCATGACGATCAGGCGGTCCTGGCAGTATTTCGCACGAAGCATGCCGTCCCTGATGATCCGAACTCCCCCTTCGGTAATGGACAGTTGCAGTGCGAAGCCTGCCACGGACCCGGCGGTGATCACGCGGGTCGCGTAAGGCGCGGGCAGGAACGGCCACCGATCCCTGCATTCGCTTCGAACACCACGACCTCGATCTCGGACCAGAATTCGTACTGCGTCGAGTGCCATCTTGGCGACACGGGTTTTGCGTGGCACGGCAGCGCGCATGACGACAGCACCATTTCCTGTGCCGATTGCCACTCGATGCATGTCGAGCGCGACCCCGTCCTCGCAACCTCGACCCAGGCAGAAGTCTGCTTCGACTGCCACCAGCAGCAACGTACGCAGTCGATGAAGCCCTACGCGCACCCGATACGCCAGGGCAAGATGGACTGCACGAGTTGCCACAATCCGCACGGTGATGCGCCCGAGCGCTTGCTTGCGCAAAATACCGTCAACGGTACCTGTTACGACTGCCATGCGGAGCTGCGTGGCCCCTATCTCTGGGAACACGCGCCGGTCACCGAAGACTGCGGTAACTGCCACAACCCGCACGGCTCCAATCAGCCCGGCATGCTCAGCATGCGCGCACCGATGCTGTGCCAGAGCTGCCATTCGCAGGCCGGACATCCCAGTCTGCCGCAGGATGAACGTGGTCTGCCGGGTAATTCGCCATCGGAGCTCTTGCTCGGGCAGTCCTGCATGAACTGTCACGATCAGGTCCACGGTTCGAACCATCCGTCCGGCTCGAAGCTGATGCGATAGGAGCATGCAGCGATGATGAAAAGAACAATTAACGCACGCAATATACTCATCGCGCCGCTGGTTCTGCTGGCCCCGGGAATGAGCTTCGCGCAGGTCGACACGAGCGACTGGACCTGTGAATCCTGCCCCTTCGACCAGGGTTACCGGGCTGAAGTTGCCGCTGGTGCAACCAGCGTCAGTGACGATGCGGCGCGCTTCGGCAATTACACGGGCTACGACGAGAAAGGCGTCTACGCCAATGTCGATGGTCAGGGACGCTACAACAGCAACGGCTACCGCCTCGACTGGACTATCGAGGACCTCGGCCTCGACTCGCGGGTCTTCGAGATAACCTCTGGCAAACAGGGTGTTTTCGACTTTCGCCTGGGCTACAGGGAGCTACCCTTCAGGCGCTTCGACACTGCAAGCACGATCTTCGTCCAGGCGACTGACGACACGCTGACCTTGCCTTCAGGCTGGGTGCCGGCAGGTACCACGAGTCAGATGACGCAACTCTCTTCGTCTTCGTACCGGCGAAACATCGGCACGGACAGGAGCATCTTCGACATCGGCGCAGGCTGGATACCCGGCGAAGATTTCCGGGTATTCGCGGACTTCCGGCGCCAGACGCGTGACGGCATCGATATAACGAGTTCCGGTTCCTATACCCAGGCTTCGTTCCTGCCCCGCTGGATCGACTATGAAACAGACCAGATCGATGCAGGCGTTCAGTACAAAACGAACGACTTCAGCCTTACGTTCGCGTACTACGGCTCGTTCTTCACCAACCAGAATCAGTCGCTGACCTGGGATACGCCTTTCCTGGCCAGTGCAAATACGTCGACCTTGCGCATGGCGCGCGAACCCGACAATGACTTCCAGCAGCTGTCATTGTCTGGCAAATACCGCATGTCGACCTGGGACACGGTTGTAGCATTCTCGGCGGCATCGGGAAGTGGTGAGCAGGACGAGAGCCTGTTGCCATACACGATTAACCCGAGCATCGTGACGCCCCCGCTGCCGCGGTCGTCTCTCAATGCCGAGGTCGATACGTCTAACTACGGACTTACTGTCACCTCGCGGCCTTTTGCGAAAGCGCGAGTGAAGTTCGGCTATAGATATGATGAGCGCGACAACAAGACACCGGTCAGCGAATGGGATCGTGTGATTGTGGACGCCCTCCAGTCGGGTGATATCCAGCAGAACACGCCCTTCAGTTACGACCGTACACACATTACGCTCAGCGGCGACTACGCTTTTTCGAGAAACCTGAAACTCTCGGGTGGCTACGAGCGAAGGGAAGTTAATCGCGATTACCAGGAGGTCGCAGAACAGACGAGTGATCGCGGCTGGGGCCAGGTTCGGTGGCGGCCGGTGCCATGGCTCGATATCAGGGCCAAAGGCGGTACCGAGCAACGTGGTGTTGATCGCTATGACGACTCGGTCGCCATCAGCCTTGGACAGAATCCGCTGATGCGCAAGTATTATCTCGCCTACCGCTACCGCGAGTTCGGCGAGCTTGCATTCACGATCTCGCCGCTCGACTCCCCGTTGTCGCTAAGCTCCACCGTGATGTACGCGGATGATGACTACAAGGACTCGCTTGTCGGACTGAATGGTAGCGAGGAAATGCGCGCAACGATGGACCTCAGCTGGGCGATTTCGGACCAGGCGGCAGTTTACCTGATGTACGGACACGACCAGATAGAAGCGCACCAAACCGGCTCTGAACAGTTCGGCTGGTGGGACTGGAGCGCCTTTCATCAGGACGATTTCGACCATATCGGCATCGGCATGAGCTGGCGCCCGACAGATGGCAAGTTCGACCTGGACTTCAGTTACAACCGTGCCGACGGCAATACCGCAATTTCCCTCGACAGCCTGAGTGGTGGACCGAGCGAGTTGCCCGATCTTGAGTCGACATTGGACTCTGCGCGGGTTGAAGCAAGCTACCAATTCTCCGCTCGCTGGGCGGGTACTCTCGATCTGCGCTACGAGCGTTTCGAACTGCAGGACTGGGCTCTTGTTTCTGAAACTACCTTGCCGACAGTCCTGACGATGGGCGCGGATCCCTATGACTACGACGTCTACGCGATCGGGATAGGATTCCGCTACCGCTTTGGGACCGATGAAATAATGCTGGCCGAATAATACCCCCCATTCGATCAGCGATTTATTGCCCGGTGCTGGTCACCGGGCAATTTTTATCAGGCCGTCTTCAATGGATAGCGATCACCGGCGAGTCGCAGCTTCTGCATAAGGAACTCGCGAAACGGCTCTTTCGAGGCCGGATCGATCAGGTTCAAGCCGCGCAGCCCGGTCAGTTTCCACACCAGCTCGACGGCCGCCGATGTTTGCGTCGCCGGACCGGTAACGAGGTCTGGCCGGAGGCCATACGCCTGCTCGACACCAACCACGGCATACGGGTCTGATGCACACAGTATCGTGCAGATGACATTGTCACCCAGTTCATCGATCAGCACCGTGCCGTTGTAAGGCTCCAGCGGTGATGCACCGGCCTCGACAACCAGAAGATCGGGGGCCAGGTCATTGATGTGATTCAGCAGTGGCCGTATGGCCCTGCGATACTCTTCGCCCGGTACCACAGTTGATGGGAGACCCACATCGATGAAGTCGAAAATCTGCCGGGCGCCGTTTTTGAGAAAACTCAGGATGTCGCGGTAGCGTCCTGCCCC
>Ga0193945_1000085_pt1 | contig 11791 bp, 10 predicted proteins | sample BRT_01_MG_FD_161665 | JGI IMG/M metagenome (GOLD analysis project Ga0193945, IMG submission 161665) | Sediment microbial communities from the Broadkill River, Lewes, Delaware, United States - BRT_0-1_MG | ecosystem: Environmental > Aquatic > Freshwater > River > Sediment | place: USA: Delaware... | reverse complement strand
TCGGCGCCGCCGCACAGGACGGGCGCCCATAAGGGAACCACGCTTTGCTGCGATACACGCTGCGCAGACTGCTGGGGGCGATCCCGACATTATTCCTGGTCATCGTTCTCGCATTCCTACTGGTGCATGCAGCGCCGGGCGGGCCGTTTGACGATGAACGTGCGCTGCCGGCCGATATCGAGGCGAATATCGCCGCTGCGTATCATCTCGACGAACCGCTGCCGATGCAGTTCCTGCGTTACCTGGGCGGCGTGGTGCAGGGTGATTTCGGGCCGTCGTACAGCTACCGTGACTACACGGTAAGCGAGCTCATCGGCCGCTCGTTCCCCGTTTCGGTGCATCTCGGCATCCTCGCCATGATCGTGGCTGTCGTGACCGGTGTCAGCATCGGCGTCATCGCCGCGCTTAACAGGAATTCGGCGCTCGACAAGATCGTCATGGGGTTTGCGATGACGGGCATTTCGATCCCGGTATTCGTCATCGCGCCCGTGCTGGTGCTGTTCCTCGCCGTAAAGCTGCAATGGCTGCCGGCCAGCTGGACCGGTAGCGAGGGTGCATCAAGGCTGCTGCTGCCAGTCCTGTCTCTGGCACTGCCGCAAATCGCCTATGTCGCGCGGCTCACGCGCGCAAGCCTGATAGAGGTCCTGTCGAGCGATTTTATTCGCACGGCCCGGGCCCAGGGTCTCGGCACCGCGGCGATCGTGCGCTACCACGCGCTGAAGCCGGCCATGCTGCCGGTGCTGTCGTACATGGGGCCCGCCGTGGCCGCCGTCCTCACCGGCTCCGTGGTCGTCGAGGAGATCTTCGGCATACCGGGTCTCGGCCAGCTGTTCGTGCGCGGCTCGCTCAACCGCGACTACACGCTCGTGCTCGGCGTCGTGATCTTTTACGCAACGCTGATCGTGCTGCTGAACCTGCTCGTCGACCTGCTGTACGGTGCGATAGACCCGAGGATTCGCAGGCGGTGAGCGTGGTCGCGAGAATATGGGCGCGCATGCGGAGCAGCAAGACCGTGATGGTCAGCGGCGGAATCCTGTGTGTGATCGCGCTGCTTGCGGCAATCGGGCCCTGGATCAGCCCGAACGAATACGTCGCAGCCGATTTCGGCAACATCCTGCGCGCGCCGACGTTGAGTGCCGGGCACGTGTTCGGCACCGACGACCTGGGCCGCGACCTCTTCGTTCGCACCATGATGGGCGTGCAGGTGACGTTCGCCGTCGCACTTGTCGCGAGCGTCGTGAGCCTGCTCATCGGGGTGCTCTACGGCGCCACCGCGGGGTTCGTGGGCGGGCGCGTCGACGCCGTGATGATGCGCCTGGTCGACACGCTGTATGCGACGCCGTTCATATTCTTCGTCATCCTGTTGCTCGTCGTTTTCGAAAGGAATTTCCTGTTGATCTTCGTCGCGATCGGCGCGATCAACTGGCTGGACATGGCGCGCATCGTGCGAGGCCAGACGCTCAGCCTGCGCGAGCGCGAATTCGTGCAGGCCGCCCAGCTCATCGGCGTATCGACGCCGCGAATCATACTGAGGCACATTGCACCGAACCTGGTCGGCGTGGTCATCGTCTACGTGACGCTGACGATTCCGCAGGCCATCCTCATCGAATCGTTCCTGAGCTTCCTCGGTCTCGGCATACAGGAACCGCAAACGTCGCTCGGCAAGCTCGTGAACGACGGCACCGACCAGATGGAAGGCGCATCGTGGATGCTGTTGATCCCGGCGACCCTGCTCGCGGTGTTACTGCTGTGCTTCAATTTTCTCGGTGACGGCATGCGCGACCTGCTCGACTCGAGGCAGTCGCGATGAGCCTGCTCGAGGTCCGGGACCTCTCTGTTCGCTATACCGATGCCGAGGCGGTCTCGGGCTTATCGTTCGGCGTGGACGCAGGGGAGTCGGTCGGGCTCGTCGGCGAATCGGGGTCGGGCAAGACGCAGACCGCACTGGCGATCCTGGGGCTGCTGCCGGAAAAAGCCGCGATAGGTGGCAACATCGCCTTCGACGGCGCCGAAATCGTCGGCGCAAGCGAGCGGCAGCTGGACCGGTTGCGCGCGGAGCGCATCGGCATGGTGTTCCAGGACCCCATGCAGGCGTTGAACCCCTATGTACCAATCGGCAAGCAACTGCGCCGCATCCTGCTTTGCCACGGCACCAGCGACGGGCGCGCGGCCGATCAACGCGTCATGCACATGCTGGACCGTGTCGGGCTGCCTGATCCGGCGCGCCAGTTTCGGGCCTATCCGCACCAGCTGTCCGGCGGCATGCGGCAGCGGGTGATGATCGCGTCGGCGCTGATCGCGGATCCTGACCTGCTCATCGCCGACGAACCGACAACCGCGCTCGACGTCACGGTCCAGGCACAGATTCTCGAACTGCTCGAGCGCATTCGCGAGGAGACCGCGCTACTCCTGATTACACACGACCTCGGTATCATCGCAGGGCATTGCGAGCGCCTGCTCGTCATCGAAAACGGCCGACTCGTCGAGGAGGGGCCGACGCGCAAGCTGTTTTCCGAGCCGCAGTCGCCACACACGCGCAAACTGATCGATGCGGCTCCGCGGCTCGATGGCGCCTTGCCGCAGCCGCCGGAGACCGGGGACATCGTGCTCGACGCCGAGGACGTCTCGGTCAGCTACACCGAGCGCGAGGGGCGCCAGCAGCTGCACGCGGTACAGGACCTCGACCTGCAGCTGCGAGCGGGCGAAACGGTTGCCGTGGTGGGCGAATCAGGCTCGGGCAAGTCCAGTTTCGTGCGCGCCGTCCTGGGGCTGATACCGATGCGAGCCGGGCGGGTGACGTTTTGCGGCCGGGAACTGGCCGGCCCCGTTCAGGCGCGCGCGGTCGAGATGCGCCGGGACCTGCAGCTCGTGTTCCAGGATCCGGCGGGTTCGCTGAATCCGCAACTGCGCATCGAGCAGGTCATAGGCGAGCCCCTCACCGTCCATGCACCCGACCTGGACGCGAAAGCACGCCGGAAGCGTGTCGCCGCCGCGCTGCAGCGCGTCGGCCTGGAGGAGGGCCTGCTGCGCCGTTTCCCCCACCAGCTGTCCGGTGGCCAGGCGCAGCGCGTCGCGATCGCGCGCGCACTGATCGTGAATCCCAGGGTGCTCGTTTGCGACGAGGCCGTGGCAGCGCTCGACGGTTCGGTGCGGCGGCAAATCCTCGACCTGTTGCAGCGCGAGCAGCAAGCGACGGGCCTGGGGATCGTGTTCATCTCGCACGATCTCGCCGTGGTGCGGTCCATCAGCCACCGGGTGATGGTGCTTTATCTCGGCAGGCTCATTGAGCTTGCGAACGGTGCCGGTATCTTCGGGCGTCCCCGGCACCCCTATACGCGGGCGTTGCTCGATGCGGTGCCGGTGCCGGACCCTGTATCGCCCGGCGGCAGGCTGTCGCTGGGCGGCGAGATGCCGTCGATCATCACGCCGCCGAGCGGCTGCGCGTTTCATCCACGCTGCCGCCATGCAAAGTCGCGCTGCCGGGTAGAGCCGCCAAAGGCACGCCGCATCGGCGACGCGCAGGTCGCGTGCCACCGCGCGGAGGAGCTCGAGCTCTAGTTTGTAGCGGGGGGCTGCCCGCCCATCGGTATCGGCATCGGCGCACCGTTGATCGTCAGCAGGCCTTTCGCGTATTCCGCGCGCATCTCGTAGACGTCGCCGTTAGGGCGCAGGTAGCCCATGCCGATAATGGCGCCGGCGTCGGGATTCATCGCCATCGCGTGATCGACGAAGCCGGCGCTCGCGGTGAGGTCGGCCTCGGCATCGAGCGTCATCAGTAGCGACGACAGGTCGAACGGCCCGGCGCCGGACTCCTCGACATTGAAGCGCATCTTCAGCGCGACAGGGCCCTGCGGAAGGTCGAAGTCGAGCTGGTCGACGTGCAGTTCGAAGCCGGCGGCCACCAGTTTCTCGACGTCGTCCCGCAACAGCAGCTGGAGCTCCTCCGGCGTCACTTGATCGCCGGCCGCCTCGAGCTTCTGCACCATTCGACCGAGCGCTGCCCCGTCGACATCCGCAAAGCGGATGGCGACGTCGAAATCGGATTCGCCATAGCCGGGCACGGCGAGCGCGCCGATACTCATCCGGAAGTCACCGTTGACCCGGTCGCCCTCGATGTCCGAGGTGGCCGAGAGTGTCACCGGGCCCAGTCGGTAAGTCTCGATGCCGGCTTCTTCGACGGCAACGGTGTCCGCACGCATCTCGAAGTCGCCGGTCGATATGCCGAAGCGGCTGGGGCGTTGAACCCCGGAGAACGTGGTCTTGCCGAGTCGCAGGGTGTCGCCGGAGTCACTCACCGCGAGGGATTCGATGTTGCCGTCGATGTCGAAACTCTGTGCCCTGTGGTCCGTCGAGATTTCGACGTTCGCGGCGCCCCAGCTCGCCGCGCTTTCGTCGGCCTCGAGACGGCCGGGTTCGACGATGTAGTTGGCCGTGAGCACGCCGCTGAGACCGATGGACGAGTAGACCGTGCCGGGCACCGCTACGGACTCGCCGTCAGGGTACTCGATGAGCAGGGTCGAGACACCGCGGCCGAGCCCGGGCGCGAGCGAGCCCTCGGTGCGGCCCACCGACGTGACGGGAATAAGGCCGTGGTCGATACGTGTATCGATGACCAGCGTCGGGTCGCCATCGGCCGGGTCGCGGCCCGCAAGCGTGGCGAGCGCATCGCGCATATCGGGGTCATGGATTTCAACGCGATGCTGGCCCTGCGACGAAAACCAGCCACGATCGAAACGCTGCGAGGTCACGACGATTCCCTCGTTCTCGTCCGCGGCCCACTGCAGGTTGTTGTCGACGGATTCCTCGGCAATGCGGCCGATAATGCCCGGCGATATCAATACGACGATGGCGGCGATCACGAGCAGTACAACGATGCTCTTTCTCACGGAGGCGGTCCCGGGTCAGCAAAAAGCGGGATGATGCTAGCATGGCGCCCTGCCGATTCGAGGAACTATGTCTGGAATTCGCGGGCCAGTGTCACTACCATAGCTGCCTCTGATTTCCCGGTATTGACGCCGGGGCTTGCTAAATCCCGAGATTACAGTTGGTTACGAACATGAAGATCGCCGCCTCAATCCTGACGCTCTGCATTGCCTGCGCATTCCTGGCGTCACCCGCCGCCGCCCAGGGCGACGCGGAGCGAGGCGCCAAACTCGCCTATACGTGCCTTGGATGCCACGGCATCGAGGGCTATCGCAACGCCTATCCCTCCTATCGCGTACCGAAGCTCGGTGGCCAGAAAGCGGCCTACCTGGTGGCGGCGCTGCAGGGCTATCGCGACGGTACCCGCGAGCATGCGACCATGCAGGCGCAGGCATCGAGCATGTCCGACGAGGACATGCAGGATCTCGCCGCGTATTTCTCCAGTATTGGTAACGAAACGGTCGCCGGCGGCGGCTCTGAAACTTCCGGCATCGAAGCAGCGTCGACCTGCGTCGCCTGCCACGGCCAGAACGGCATCAGCGTTTCACCGAACTGGCCTTCATTGGCCGGCCAGCATCAGGACTACCTGAAACACGCGCTCAATCAATATCGCGACGGTACCCGCAAGAACGCCGTTATGGCCCAGATGGCGGCACCGCTCACGGACGAAGACGTCAAGGTGCTTGTTCGCTATTACTCCGGCCTGGAAGGTCTCGAGACCACCGTCGTGGAATAATCACTGCCCGATCACGGGCGGGAGACGACATGCCGCAGCAAGTGGCGCTAACCACCGACGCAGGCGACGGCGTGGTCGCCGTCGATACCCTTTATATGCGACCGTCAGCGGATGCCAGCCACCTGGTGATCGCGGATGGCCGTGCCGCGTTCGTCGATACCGGCACCAACTCCAGCGTGCCGATGCTGCTCGATGCGTTGAATCAGTATGACCTCGAGCCGGCGGACGTCGACTACGTATTCCTGACCCACGTTCACCTCGATCATGCCGGGGGCGCCGGCGCACTCATGCAGCAGCTGCCGAATGCCCGCTGCGTAATACATCCGCGCGGGGCGCCGCACATGGCGGATCCGACAAAGCTCATCGCCGGAACACAGGGCGTGTACGGAAAAGAGAAAGCGTTCGAGCTCTATGGCGATATCGTGCCGATCGACGCGGACCGCATCATCGAGGCCGGCGACGAGGACCGCTTCAGCTTCGGCGGGCGCGAGGTTCGCGCGCTGCACACCGAGGGTCACGCGCGGCACCATTACTGCCTGCACGACCCACAGTCACGCGGTGTCTTCACCGGGGACAGCTTCGGCATTTCCTACCGCGACCTGGATACCGAAAATGGCGAGTTCATCTTTCCGACGACGACGCCTCCGCATTTCGAACCGACGGAGGCGCACAAGGCGGTCGACCGCATCATGGCACAGGACCCGGAGAGGCTGTACCTGACCCATTACAGTGGCGTTACCGACGTCGGGCGACTCGCGAACGACATGCACGAGTGTCTCGATGGTTTTGTCGGGATCGCCAGGAAACACCAGGACAGCGATGACCGGCAGGCGCTGATTCGGGACGACCTGTTCGAATTCCTGAGCGACCGTCTTGTTGCGCACGGCTACGACAAGGGCCGCGAGGCGATGTGGTCGCTGCTGCGGCACGACATGAATTTGAATTCGCAGGGCCTCGACGCCTGGCTGAGCTGGCTCGAGCGATAAAACGATAATCAAGGGGGCAAGACGATGGACAAGTTTCGCGCATACCGGATAGACGAACAGGACGGCAAGATCGTTGCAGGCTTCCAGGAGCTCGGGATCGACGACCTGACGGAAGGCAACGTCATCGTCCGCGTCACCCACTCAACGATCAATTACAAGGACGCGCTGGCCGCGACCGGCGCCGGGAAAATCCTGCGCCGGCACCCGCTGAACGGCGGCATCGACCTGGCCGGCGTCGTCGTCAGTTCCGAGGATGCGGAGTTCCAGCCCGGTACCGCCGTGCTCGTGAACGGCTGTGGCCTGAGTGAAACCATTGACGGCGGCTACTCCGAGTATGCGCGCCTCGACAGCAAGAGCCTCGTACCGATACCGGACGGGCTGGATGCGCACCAGGCCATGCAGCTGGGAACGGCCGGGTACACGGCAGGGCTGGCGATCCACCGCATGGAGCAGAATGGCCAGCTGCCCGAGAACGGCCCGGTTGTGGTTACGGGCGCGACGGGCGGCGTCGGCAGCATCGCTGTCGACATGCTGGCGGGTCGCGGCTACGAAGTCGTCGCATTGACCGGCAAGGCCAGCGAGGAAGACTACCTCAAGAGCCTTGGCGCCAGCAGCATCCTGCTGCGTGACGAACTGGATCTCGGCAAGCGGCCCATGGAGAAAGCGCAGTGGGCCGGTGCCATCGACAACCTCGGCGGCGATTACCTGACCTGGCTGACCCGGACGATGGATTACGGCGGCAATATCGCAAGCATCGGCCTTGCGGCGAGCCCTGCGCTCAACACCACGGTGCTGCCTTTCATCCTCAGGGCGGTCTGCCTGCTCGGTATCAACTCGGTCGACACGCCGCGGGAATTGCGTCTCGCCGTGTGGTCGCGTATCGCCGGCAACCTGAAGCCGCAGCACCTCGACGTGATCGGCGGGCAGACGATCGATTTCGATGATTTGCCAAACAGCTTCCAGGCGTTTCTCGACGGCAAAATCACGGGAAGGATCGTCGTCCGGATCAGCGACGACTGAGACCATCGCCGCAACCGGCATGTCTGAGACTGGCAACCGCTCCGCGAAGCGGCCCGACTGGGATAAGGCGCTGGCGGCTATCGCGGATTACGTCTGCGACGCCGATATCGACAGCGATCTCGCTTTCGAGACTGCGCATTACTGCCTGATGGATACCCTCGCCTGCGGTTTCCAGGCACTCGACTACCCCGCCTGCACGAAGCTGCTGGGGCCGGTCGTGCCCGGGGCGACGCTGTCCGGGGGCGCGCGCGTGCCCGGCACATCGTACGAACTGGAGCCCGTCATGGCGGCCTTCAATATCGGCGCAATGATCCGCTGGCTGGATTTCAACGATACCTGGCTGGCGGCCGAGTGGAGCCATCCGTCCGACAATCTCGGCGGCATCCTCGCGGTTGCCGACTACCTGAGCCGGCAGAATCGTGCCGCCGGGAAAGAGTCGCTGACGATGAAGCACGTGCTGACCGCGATGATCAAGGCGCACGAAATCCAGGGCTGCCTGGCCCTCGAGAACAGCTATAACCGCGTCGGCCTGGATCACGTGCTGCTGGTGCGGGTGGCGTCGGCCGCCGTCGTGACGCGCATGCTGGGCGGCGATCGCGACACGGTGCTGAGCGCGTTGTCGCACGCATGGATCGACGGCGGCGCGTTGCGCACCTATCGCCACGCCCCGAACACGGGCTCGCGCAAGAGCTGGGCAGCGGGCGACGCGACCAGCCGCGGCGTGCGCCTCGCGCTCATCGCGATAAGCGGCGAAATGGGCTACCCGTCCGCATTGTCCGCGAAGGCGTGGGGCTATTACGACGTGCTGTTCGGCGGCAACGCCTTCCGGTTCCAGCGGCCTTACGGCAGCTACGTGATGGAGAACATCCTGTTCAAGATCGCCTTCCCGGCGGAGTTCCATGCGCAGACGGCGGTCGAGGCGGCCATGACGCTGCACGATACGATCAGGGACCGAATCGACGACATCGAGAAAATCGTTATCGAGACCCAGGAGGCCGGCGTCCGCATCATCGACAAGACCGGGCCGCTCGACAACCCGGCCGACCGCGATCACTGCATCCGTTACATGGTGGCGATCCCGCTGATCTTCGGGCGCCTCACTGCGGCGGATTACGAGGATGGCGTTGCGGCGGACCCGCGCGTCGATGCGCTGCGCGACAAGATGGACGTCAGGGAAAACAGACGGTTCACGAAGGACTACTTCGATCCGAAGAAGCGTTACATCGGCAACGCGGTGCAGGTCTTCTTCAAGGACGGTTCGAGTACGGATCGCATCGTGGTCAGCGCCCCGATCGGGCATCGCGAGCGCCGCGAGGAAGGCATCCCCGCCCTCGAGCAGAAGTTTGTCGACAGCGTGTCGCCGAAGCTCGCGGCGGGACAATGGGAGGCGCTTGAAGCATTATGTGCGGATCGCGACAAGCTGGCAGCGACCGCCGTCGACGACTTCATGGCGCTGCTCGTCGCCTGACCGAGAAGGAGCGACCCATGAAATACGCTGGAGCCGCCGGCGCGCTGCTGGCGATGCTGGCAGCGGGCGCAATTGCTGCATCCGCAACCCGCACCGAGGCGAACAACGGTAACCTCGTCATGGAGGACGTGCCGCCGATACCCGCAAACATCGTCGATGACCTGGTCCGCTACCAGAACGTACGTTCGGCAAGTTTCGAGGGCTGGAAAGAGGATGGCTCCGGTGTCCTCATAAGGACGCGCTTCGCCGACGTGGACCAGCTGCACCGCGTCGATGCGCCGGGAGGCGCGCGGCGCCAGCTGACGTATTACGGTGAGCCTGTCGGCAGCGTCGCCAGCCAGCCGAAGGGCGACAAGATCCTGTTTACCCGCGACGCGGGCGGCAGCGAGTTTGCGCAGATATTCGTGCTCGACCCGGCGACGGGCGGAGCCACGATGCTCACCGATGGCGAGTCGCGCAACGGCGCAGTGGTCTGGGACCGCGAAGGGCGCCGGATGGCGTACCAGAGTACTGCGCGCAACGGCGCTTCGAACGATGTCTGGCTCATGGATCCCGAGAATCCGGAAACGGCCGAGATCATCGTCGCATCCGATGACGGAACCTGGTGGGGCCCTGCCGAATTCTCGGCAAAGGGCAACCGGCTGCTCGCCACCAACTACGTCAGCATCACGGATTCGAGGGTGCATCTCGTCGACCTCGACTCCGGTAGCGTTACGTTGCTCGCCGGCGGGCCCGACAATGTGAGCACGAATTACCCGGTCGCCTTCGACGATGGCAACGACGGCTACTGGCTCATTACGAGCCAGGGCAGCGAGTTCCAGCGACTGGCGTGGCAACCTGCGGAGCCCGGCGCCGACGTCGAGGTCGTCACCGGCGACATCGAGTGGGACGTCAGCGGCGCGGTCATTTCCCGGGATCGCAAGCGCATGGCCTTTGCCGTCAACGAAAACGGTCGATCGGCGATCTACCTGCTCGACCCGCGCACGCGCGAATATCGGCTCGTCGATAACATTCCGACCGGCGTCGCCGGCCGCATGGAGTTCAGCCCGGACGGGCAGAAGCTCGCGATGACGCTCAACACGGCAACCTCGCCGAGCGACACATTCGTGCTCGAAACCGGCCCACGGGCGCTCGACTACGGGGCGCTGACGCGCTGGACATTCAGCGAGGTCGGCGGGCTCGATACGAGCACGTTTCGCGAGCCCGGGCTGATCAGCTACCCGACCTTCGACACGGTTGGCGGACAACCGCGCGAGATCCCGGCATGGATCTACAAGCCCGCAGGGAAGGGCCCCTTTCCCGTCGTGATTTCGATCCACGGGGGGCCGGAGGCGCAGTCACGGCCAGGGGTCAGCAGCACTTACCAGATGTGGCTCGCGAAACTCGGCGTCGCTATCGTCGTCCCCAACGTGCGCGGGTCGGCGGGCTACGGCAAGACCTACCTGGGCCTGGATAACGGTTTTAAACGCGAGGACTCGGTGAAGGACATCGGCGCGTTGCTCGACTGGATCGAATCGCAGCCGGATCTGGACCAGGACCGTGTGGCGGTGTTCGGCGGCAGCTACGGCGGCTACATGGTGCTCGCGAGCGCCGTGCATTACAGCGACAGGCTGAGTGCCGCCGTGGATATCGTCGGTATCTCGAGCTTCGTGACCTTTTTGGAGAATACGCAGGATTACCGTCGCGACCTGCGCCGCGTCGAGTACGGCGACGAACGCGACCCCGACATGCGCGCTCACCTCGAGAAGATCAGCCCACTGAACAACGTGGAGAAGATCTCGGTGCCGATGTTCGTGGTGCAGGGCGAGAACGACCCCCGCGTCCCGGTTACCGAAGCGACACAGATGGTTGCCGCGCTGCGTGAGAAGGGCAATACGGTCTGGTACATGAACGCGCTCAACGAGGGTCATGGCTACCGTAAGAAAGAGAACCGCGACATCTACCAGCAGGCGACGGTGCTGTTTCTGCGGCAGCACCTGGTCGGCGAGGAATAAACGCTGCACGGTCTCGAGCATTACGACGAGAGCAGCGTCGGGAAATTCTCGACGCTGCTGGACCTGCTCGAACGCTGGAACCGCAGGGTCAACCTGACGGCGATTCGCGACCGCGAAGAGATGGTCACGGCGCACCTGCTCGACAGTCTTGCCGCGCGACCGCTGTTGCACGGCGCGACCGTGCTGGACATCGGTACCGGTGCCGGCTTCCCGGGACTGCCTCTGGCCATCACCGAGCCGGACAGGCACTTCGTGCTTCTCGACAGCAACAACAAGAAGATCCAGTTCGTGCAGCATGCCGCCGCCGAGCTGGGACTGGGCAACGTCGAGGCCGTAAAAGCGCGCGCCGAGGACTATGCACCCGGCTACCGCTTTGATACCGTGATTGCGCGAGCGGTGGCCGCGGTGCCGCGGCTGCTCGAGCTGGCTGGACACCACGTTGGAGAGGGCGGGGTGTTCGTTGCGCTCAAAGGGCGCTACCCGACGGAAGAACTCCAGCAAATTCCCGCCGGGTGGGACTACACTATTGAGGAACTCTCGGTGCCGGGGCTCGATGCGGGCTCGCGGCACGCTGTGCTTTTGCGAAGGGCTTGACCATGGCGCGCATCATTGCGGTTGCAAACCAGAAAGGCGGTGTCGGTAAGACCACGACATGCGTGAATCT
>Ga0193945_1000081_pt1 | contig 12075 bp, 12 predicted proteins | sample BRT_01_MG_FD_161665 | JGI IMG/M metagenome (GOLD analysis project Ga0193945, IMG submission 161665) | Sediment microbial communities from the Broadkill River, Lewes, Delaware, United States - BRT_0-1_MG | ecosystem: Environmental > Aquatic > Freshwater > River > Sediment | place: USA: Delaware... | reverse complement strand
AAGCGATCAATGAGGGGGGTCGTCCAACAGCCCAAGATTTCCTGCCGCGCATAACGCCGGTGCAGTATTGCGAAATACTTGGACAAACAGTCCGACTGATGTGGGACCACCAGCCTTGGAAATCCAGGCATGACTTTGCCGCAAAGTGATCGATTCGGTTAAGAATCTAAGGGGCGGCGGTTCGTGCGAAGGGATTAATCTCTCGTGATTAGCAAGAAATATGGTGTCCGGTACCCTATTAAGCCGGAAGAAATAGGGTGTCCGGTACCGTATTAGGCGGCGGTGTCAGTACTTTTTGCCGAGTAGACCCGCCGGATTATATCCGGCAGCACGGCCTCTGAGATCAAAAAGCCCTGCATCTTGTCGCACTCAATCGTTTTCAGGAACTCAAATGTTGCACGGTCTTCCACCCCTTCCGCGCACACCGACATGCCCAGATTGTGGGCCAGGCCGGTCACCGCTGCGAGAACGGCCCTGGATACCGGGTCTTTCTGGGCCCTGCGGAGCGCGGACGCGTGAATTTTGATTTCATCAAAGGGCAGGTGATCAAACGTGCTCAGTGATGAGGACGCCACGCGGAAGTCGTCAAGGCAGATCCGAAAACCAAGTTTTCGCAGCGACTTTATGGCGGCCAAATGAGGTGCCGAGGGGTCGGTGAGATCCTGCTCAATGACCTCGAACGTGAAATTGCCGGGATCGAGACCTTTCTCGTCGACGATGTCGCGATAGGTTCCAGCGAGATTAGGGTTGTTGAGCTGGCTTGACGCCAGATTGATGCACGAGCTGAGGTGAATACCTTGCTCACGCCATGAATCCTGTTGCCTTGCGGCCTCGCGCAAGACGAACTCACTCAGCATGCCCATAAGTCCGAAAGCCTCGGCTTCCGGCAAAAACTCCAGGGGCCCCATGAGCCCGTGTTTCGGGTGGTGCCATCGAACAAGAGCCTCAGCCTCTCGGGTGAGCCACTCATTCCCTGAATTGCGCTCCACTTTGGGCTGGTAGCGCAGCACGATTTCGCCATTTTCAATGGCGCACTTCAGTTCCCGCCGCGAAATTTTGAGCATGCGGCGACGGCAACGGCGCGCTGAGGCGCTAAGTTTGTCAAAATCGATATTCGCGCCAACCCACTCAATATTGTCGTAACTGGCCAGTTTGTCGACGAGATCGGCCTGCTTGCTACTTCTGAGTGCGGCCCTGTCTGCCGCCATGATCACCGCGAACGGCGTCTGGTCTCGCACGTTTTTGAGCGTTCGGACGATTTCGGGGCACACGTCGTCATCGGTAAGGAGCACGATACGGCGTGACTGACCCAGCATTAGTTCGGCAAATGTCGCGGGGCTCGCGAAAAAACTCGGGGTAAAGCTCATCTCACGAACGACATCGTTCAAGGATCGGTTGGCGCGGACAGATTCACTTGCAATCAACAACATAACTACACAAAAACCGGCGGTAGACCGCACTATTTATACGCTGAGACGGCAGACTCAAATGTGTCCTGTGTCGCAATGAGAGCAAAAGCCCGAAACCCCCTAAAAATGCGGGAAAAATGCCCCACAAAGCACTGCCCCGGAGAGAGGGATTTTGGTTGCCATGCCCTATACCTGCCTCTATAATGCGCACGCTATTTGCAGGCCCGCCTGGAAAAACCACAACACACGCGCCACCAACCGCCGGCTTGTACCGATGGAAGTGGCGTTTTTAGTGCCGGAGGCATAGAGAAATGGATCTCACTATTCTCCGGGTCGTTATGTGGCAGCTTTTCGTTGGCGTGGCCCTGGCCGCTGTCCTTTTGGTCGTATTTGGGCGCGTGGCTGGCTACTCGGCATTGCTGGGGAGCCTGATCTGCGTGGTTCCAAACGCGTTTCTGGCCTTGCGGCTGATGGCGCCTCGCCGGGACCCTGGAGCACAGGCCCTGTTGAGGGCGGCCTGGATAGGCGAAGCAGGAAAGTTAGCGTTGACCGTGCTGTTTTTCACGCTCGTGTTTACGCAGGTACGGCCGCTGTCGGCAGCGGCGCTTTTTGCAGGATTCATCGTGACGCAGTTGGTGGCCTTCTCGGGCTTTTTGATGCGCCACGGACAGGAACAGGAAACGGATAACAGCAATGGCAGCTGAAAGCGGACACGGCGAACTCACGTCAAGCGCTTATATTGAGCATCATCTGCAAAACCTGCAGGTCTGCAAGGACGAGGCGGGCGCGTGGGTGTGGAATCACTGCGCGGGCAATCCGATGACGATCAATGTCGACTCGATGTTCTGGTCGGTATCGCTGGGCCTTTTGTTCTGTTTTCTGTTCTGGCGCGTGGCCAAGAAGAGCTCGGCGGGCAAGCCAACAAAATTCCAGGCGCTCGTGGAAATTATCGTCGAATTTGTTGATTCGAGCGTCAGGGACACGTTCCACGGCAAGAGCAGCCTGATTGCGCCGCTCGGCCTGACGATTTTCGTCTGGGTGTTCCTGATGAACCTCATGGATCTTATACCGGTCGACTGGATTCCGATGGCGTCAGCTGCCGTGGGCATCCCGTATATGAAGGTCGTGCCGTCAACGGACGTTAACATCACGTTCGGCATGTCGATTGCCGTTTTCTTCCTGATCATTTTCTACACAATCAAGAACAAGGGCGTGACAGGGTTCATCGGCGAATTGACCCTGCATCCGATCGCACCGCCAACCAGGGGTCTCGGCCTGATTGCCGCGCCCCTCATCATTGCGTTCAACTTTATTCTCGAAAGCGTCGCGCTGCTGGCCAAGCCGGTTTCGCTGTCGCTGCGACTCTTCGGCAACATGTTTGCCGGCGAGCTTATCTTCATCCTGATTGCGTTACTTGGTATCTGGCAGCTGCCCCTGCATTTCGGCTGGGCTGTTTTCCACGTGCTTATCGTCACGCTCCAGGCGTTCATTTTCATGATGCTGACTATTGTTTATCTCAGTCTCGCATCCGAATCTCATTAACTTAAACGACCCTCCTTAGGAGAAACTCTGATGGAAACTGTTATTGGCTTCACGGCGATTGCTGTCGCACTCTTGATCGGCCTCGGCGCCCTTGGCGTTGGTATTGGTATGGGCCTTCTGGGTGGCCGCTTCCTCGAAGGTGCTGCACGTCAGCCTGAACTGGCACCGATGCTGCAGACGAAGATGTTCATCGTTGTCGCACTGCTTGACGCCGTTGCGATGATCGGTGTCGGTATCGCACTGTTCTTCGCCTTTGCCAACCCTTTCATCGGTCAGCTGCAAGCAGCAACCGGCGCGGTATAAGACGCTTGCTGTAGGCGCGCGCCCCGGCGCGCGAGGCTGGCCACCGGGTCGGCCCTCTACGGAAACCCTGTAAGTGCTGTAAGGAGCATTACGTGGATATCAATATGACTCTCATCGGCCAGACGATCGCTATGATCGTGTTTGTCTGGTTCTGCATGAAGTTCATCTGGCCGCCGATTCTGAACGCGCTCGAAGAGCGCCAAAAGGAAATCGAGGAAGGTCTCGCCGCTGCTGACAAGAGTCAGGAAAAGCTGGTTGAAGCACAGGCTCAGGCGGATGAGATCGTCAATGATGCTCGCCATCAGGCGACCGGCATTCTTGACCAGGCGCACGCGCGCGCCAACGAAATCGTTGCCGACGGCAAAGAGGCCGGCGTTAAAGAGCGTGAGCGCCAGCTTGCTGCCGCCAAGGCAGAGATCGAGCAGGAGGCCAACAAGGCTCGCGAAGAGTTGCGTGGCCAGGTTTCGGCAATTGCAATTGCGAGCGCTGAGAAGATTCTGAATCGTGAGATCGACGGCAAGGCACACGACGACATACTGGGCAAGCTTGCACAGGAGCTCTAGGCCGTGGCTGATAACAACACAGTAGCAAGGCCTTACGCGCAAGCCGCATTCGAGGTTGCACAGGAAAACGATGCCCTTGCGGAGCTGTCTGAATCCTTTGCGGCAGCCAAGGCGCTCTTGAGCGACGGACAGGTAGATGCGTTTCTTGCGGCCCCGTCGCTAACTGATCAGGAGCGCCTTTCGTTCCTGCAGGACTTGTTTGGAAAGGTCGTGGGCGAGGGATCGGTGTTTGCTGGTGGAAGCGAGCATGGCACGAACTTCTTCAAGCTGCTGCTGGAGAATGGTCGGGTCGGTGTACTTCCGGAGATCGCCGACCACTTCGAGGCGCTCAAGGCGAAAGTCGAAAACACGGTCGATGCAATCATTACTTCTGCAGCGGCACTGAGTACCGAGCAGGAAACGGCGATCGCAAGTTCGTTGAAAGAAAAGCTCGGCCGCGATGTCCGGGTGACGACAGAAATTGACGAAAACCTCATTGGTGGTGCCGTGATTCGGGCCGGCGATGTCGTAATTGATGGATCACTGCGCGCAAGGCTTGAGGGCCTCGCTAACGCACTGACCAAATAAGAGGAAAAGGAAATGGCACTCAAAGCTTCTGAAATCAGCACGCTGATTAAAGAACGCATCGAGAACTGCGAGGCTTCCGTGGAAGCGCGTGACGTTGGCACCGTAATCGCGGTAACCGACGGCATTGTTCGCATCCACGGTCTGGCCGACGCTCGCTACGGCGAGATGCTCGAGTTCCCGCAGAACACCTTCGGTATGGCACTTAACCTCGAGCAGGATTCGGTAGGTTCGGTTGTACTGGGTGACTACAAGCACATCTCGGAAGGCGACACGGTCAAGACGACGGGACGCATCCTCGAGGTACCGATCGGTGAGGCACTGCTCGGTCGAGTGGTTGACTCTCTGGGTAACCCAATTGATGGCAAGGGCCCGATCGATACCGATCTGACCGCGCCGATCGAGAAGGTTGCGCCCGGTGTAATTGAGCGCCAGTCGGTCAGTGAGCCGGTGCAGACGGGTCTGAAGTCGATTGACTCGATGGTGCCGATCGGTCGTGGCCAGCGTGAGCTGATCATTGGTGACCGCCAGACCGGTAAGACCGCGGTCGCAGTCGATACGATCATCAACCAGCGCGGTACCGGCATCAAATGCATCTACGTCGCCATCGGCCAGAAGGCGTCGTCGATCGCTGGCGTTGTCCGCAAGCTCGAAGAAGAGGGCGCGCTCGATCACACGATTATCGTTGCCGCCGCAGCAGCCGACAGCCCGGCAATGCAGTACATCGCACCGTATGCCGGCGCATCGATGGGTGAGTACTTCCTCGACAAGGGCGAAGACGCGCTGATCATTTTCGACGATCTCACAAAGCAGGCATGGGCGTACCGCCAGGTATCGTTGTTGCTGCGTCGTCCGCCGGGTCGTGAAGCCTATCCGGGTGACGTTTTCTACCTGCACTCACGCTTGCTGGAGCGTGCATCACGCGTCAATGCGGAACACGTCGAGAAGGTTTCCGGTGGCAAGATCAAAGGCAAGACCGGGTCAATGACCGCGCTGCCGATCATTGAGACCCAGGCTGGTGACGTGTCCGCGTTCGTACCGACGAACGTAATTTCGATTACCGACGGTCAGATCTTCCTCGAGACCGACCTCTTCAACGCGGGTATCCGTCCGGCTATTAACGCCGGTCTGTCGGTATCTCGTGTAGGTGGTGCGGCCCAGACGAAAATCATCAAGAAGCTCGGCGGCGGTGTGCGTCTGGCGCTTGCGCAGTACCGCGAGCTTGCGGCATTCGCTCAATTTGCGTCGGATCTCGATGCTTCGACCCGAGCGCAACTCGAACGTGGTGAGCGCGTAACGGAACTCATGAAGCAGAAGCAGTATTCGCCGTTGTCGGTTGCTGAAATGGCGCTGTCATTGTTTGCGGCGAATGAAGGCTTCCTCGACTCGGTTCCGGCCAAGAAGGTCGTTGACTATGAAGAGGCGCTGCATGACTTCGCTCGGGCGAACAACCAGGCAGACCTTGACGCGATCAACGAGTCGGGTGACTACAACGACGACGTCGCGGCCATGCTGAAAGGCATCTGCGATGCGTTCGCTGAGAAAGGCGCTTATTAGGCGACACGAATTTCCATAACACGGATTAACAATGTCCTATTCGGAAAATAGAGAGCACTGATATGGCGGGCGAAAAAGAAATCCGCTCAAAGATTGCTTCTGTAAAAAACATGCAGAAGATTACGAGCGCGATGGAAAAAGTCGCGGCGAGCAAGATTCGCAAGGCCCAGGCACAGATGGAGGCGTCGCGACCTTACGCGCAACGCATCCGGCGCGTGATTGGTCACCTCGCGCACGCTAACCCTGACTACAAACACCCGTTCCTGACGGAACGCGAGGTTAGTCGTGTCGGACTTATCGTGATCTCGACGGACCGCGGCCTTTGCGGTGGGCTCAACGCCAACCTGTTCAAAGCTGTGATTGGTGAGATTGCGGACTGGCAAGACAAGAATGTCGGTGTCGACATGGTGCTCGTTGGCGCCAAGGCCGTGCAGTTTTTCCGCCGCCTGGGGGGCAGCGTGCTGGGTACGGCGTCACATCTAGGCGATCAGCCAAGCGTTAACGACCTGATTGGCTCGATCAAAATCATGCTGGACGCTTATGAGGAGGGCAAGATCGATCGCCTGTTCCTCGTGTCTAACGAGTTCGTCAACTCTATGACGCAGCGGCCGGAAGTCACGCAGCTCTTGCCAACGAGCGGTCTTGCGAAGGATGAAGACGATCTGCAGAAACACTGGGACTATATCTACGAACCGGATGCCAGTGAGTTGCTTGACGACGTGCTGGGACGTTACATCGAGTCACAGGTTTATCGCGGCGCGGTTGAGAACTTCGCCTGCGAAATGGCGGCGAAAATGGTAGCGATGAAGTCGGCGACAGATAACGCCGGTGACATCATCGACGGGTTGCAGCTCGAGTACAACAAAGCTCGCCAGGCTGCGATCACCCAAGAAATTTCAGAAATTGTCGGCGGCGCGGCCGCCGTATCAGGTTAGAGGACCTACTAATGAGCACCGGAACTACTGTGCAGGTTATTGGCGCTGTTGTGGACGTTGAGTTCCCGGCAGGCCAGATTCCGAAGGTATACGACGCACTCGTCATCGACGACGCAGAAATCACACTCGAAGTTCAGCAGCAGCTGGGCGACGGCGTTGTCCGCACGATTGCAATGGGCTCATCGGAAGGCCTGAAACGAGGCATGAGCGTTTCCAATACGGGCGGAGCAATTTCAGTGCCGGTTGGTGAAAAAACGCTCGGCCGCATCATGGATGTACTCGGCAAGCCGATTGACAACAAGGGCGACATCGGTGCGGAACAGCACATGCCCATTCACCGTGCGGCACCTTCCTACGAAGAACAGGCAGCGACGACGGAGCTGCTGGAAACGGGCATCAAGGTCATCGACCTGATCATGCCGATTTCCAAGGGTGGCAAGGTTGGCCTGTTCGGCGGCGCCGGCGTAGGCAAGACGGTAACGCTCATGGAGTTGATTCGTAACATTGCTCACGAGCACTCGGGCTACTCGGTATTTGCCGGTGTTGGCGAGCGTACTCGTGAGGGTAACGACTTTTATCACGAGATGACTGAGTCGAACGTTATCGACAAGGTATCGCTGGTATACGGGCAGATGAACGAGCCTCCCGGCAACCGTCTTCGTGTTGCACTGACAGGCCTGACAATGGCCGAGGCATTCCGCGACGAAGGTCGTGACGTTCTCATGTTCATCGATAACATCTATCGTTACACGCTGGCGGGAACCGAGGTGTCTGCACTACTCGGCCGTATGCCGTCGGCTGTGGGCTACCAGCCGACACTGGCTGAAGAGATGGGCATCCTGCAGGAGCGCATTGCTTCAACGAAGACCGGTTCGATTACCTCGTTCCAGGCTGTTTACGTACCTGCTGATGACTTGACCGACCCGTCGCCGGCAACGACGTTTGCTCACCTCGACGCAACGCTCGTACTGTCTCGTAACATTGCCGAGCTGGGTATTTATCCGGCCGTAGACCCGCTCGATTCGACGTCGCGGATTCTTGATCCGCTCGTCATCGGTCAGGAACATTACGACTGTGCGCGTGGCGTGCAGGCGGTGCTGCAGCGCTACAAGGAACTGCAGGACATCATCGCGATTCTCGGTATGGACGAGCTGTCGGAAGAAGACAAGCAGATCGTTAACCGCGCTCGTAAGATCCAGAAGTTCCTGTCGCAGCCGTTCTTCGTTGCTGAGGTCTTCACGAACTCGCCGGGCAAGTACGTCTCGCTGGCGGAAACGATTCGTGGCTTCAACGGCATTGTTAACGGCGACTACGACCATATTCCTGAGCAGGCGTTCTACATGGTTGGCACGATCGACGAGGCTGTCGAGAACGCCAAGAACTTCCAGTAGTAGCTGTTAGGAGCGCGCATCTGCGCGCAACGGCCGCAGGCCGCTGCGCGGGACGCTCTCCTACAGAGGACACAAGACAATGGCAACGATACAAGTAGACATCGTATCCGCGGAAGGCGAAATCTATGCTGGTGAAGCATCGATGGTCTTCGCGCCCGCATGGATGGGCGAAGTCGGCATCGCGCCGCGCCACGCTCCGATGCTGACGATGCTGAAGCCGGGCGAGGTTCGAATTCAGGATGCCGAGGGGAATGAAGAGGCTTTCTATATCACGGGCGGCATGCTCGAGGTACAGCCCAATATTGTAACTGTCCTGGCAGATACCGCCTTGCGTGGCGATCAGCTTGATGAAGCGGCGGCACTTTCTGCTCAGCAGGAAGCCGAGAAAGCTCTCGAAGGAGCGTCAGCAGAAACCGACGTTGCTCGTGCGCAGGCCGAACTTGCAGAAGCGCGTGCGCGTTATCGCGCCGCCCAGAAGCTCAAGGGCAAAGGCTAGGACACACGCAGTGTGCAATACGAAAAGGCCGCCCAGGGCGGCCTTTTTTTATGGTACCGGACACCCTATTTCGGTGGATCTTTTATGGTGTCCGGTACCATATTAAGTGGCAGTCACCTCATTCATCGGTCCGGGACCACATTATCCCCAGCCGGTTTTCGAGTTTGACCTCGTTGCCGTCGTGGTCGACCAGGCCGCGCGGGGGGTCTATGGCCTGCGTCAACGGCGATACCACCAGCATTGTCAGCAAGCAGGCGACAAAGCCGAGCAGGTCGGCTGGAAGTGTTGCTGAAGCTGCCGAAACGACGAGCCAGGTGACAATTCCGGCTGCCATGCCAGCCAGCGCGCCGGCGCGGTTCGCCTTTTTCCACCACATGCCGAGGATGAACGGCGCAATGACGGCTGCGAGCATGACGATGTTTGCATCGAGTACCGTATCGAATACGGCGCGCGCGTTTAGCGCAAATGACACCGCGAAGAGCCCGCCTACCGGAATCGCAAGCCGGATTACCATGAGCTGCAGGCGCTCCGACGGCTCGCGTTTAAGCCGAGGCAGAATGTTGGTGCCGAATACCGTTGCCGCGGCAAGGATAGCACTGTCGCAGGAGCTCATAATTGCGGCGAGAAGCGCGCCAACAAAAACAGCAATTGCCACCGGGTGGAGATGTTCAAGCGCAAGTGCCGGTACTACCGACTCCGAATTGGCAAGGTCGGGCATGGTCACGCTTGCGATGATGCCGAGCATTACGGGAATCATGGCAAAGCCCACGTAGCTGATTGCTGCCGAATAAAAGGCGTTCTGCGCAACCCGCTCGCTTTTCGCTGACATGGCGCGCTGGAGCAAAGACTGCGATGCGATGTCGGCAAAGCCGAAGATGACCCACGCGCGCAGATATATGAGCCAGTGCTCGAGCGAGTGCTCGAGCGGGACCATGCGAAACGTATGCTCGGGGAGTTGCGAGGCGATCGGCGCCCACCCGCCTGTGTCGATAAGAACGACAATAAACAACATCACCAAGCCGACGGCAATAATACTCATCTGCACGAAGTCGGTCAGCGCAACCGCGAACATGCCGCCGATCGACGTATACACGATGACGACGAACGCGCCGCCAACGATGCCGATCGCCAGCGGTACACCGGTCAGGGTTTCGAAAATAATGCCAAACGCGACCAGCATTCCGGCAACCCATCCGAGACTCGATACGATCGAGGCGACGCTGCTGATGATGCCGGCACTTAGCCCGAAGCGTTGTTCAATAATCTCGATGAAAGAAAAGAGACGCAGGCGGCGAATCAGGCGCACGAAAAACAGGCCGATCAGGACCAGTGCGAGGCCCGCACCAAAAGGGTCTGCAATTACCCCCAGCATGCCGTCGTCGTACGCAGCGCCGGCGACGCCGATCATGACGCCACCGCCAAACCACGTTGCAACAATTGTCGCGGTGCACAAGGGCAGCGACATGCTGCGGCCGGCAACAGCGAACTCGGCGACGGAATGTGTTTTTCGGGACGAGTAAATGCCGATCGCGAGCATGATCACGATATAGACAGCAACCCCAAGCAGAATGACCATCTGAGTAGACATATTGTTGTTCTTATTTGAGCGCGGACCTCAAGAGTACCATCAAGTCTAGGCAGCTATTTCTTGTTTGCGTAGTTCCACGAGCCGATCAGCTGGGTTTGTGGATTGTGGCGCCGGAGGTTCTCGCGCTTCCAGCGGCGGAATTCGTCGACCTCTACTTCTGCGGGCACCAGCCAGTGTTTCCGCCCGAAATAGTGGACCGTGTACTCGTCGAGAAAGCCGGCCTCGCGGACACGGATCAGGTCGTCGAGGTAAGGATCAGCAGCAGCATCATGTTCGGCGCGCTGTTTCTCCCAGGCGTCGAGCAGGTGCTGCCGCGCGGTGAATTCGCAGCCGTAGTCGCTATTGCGGGCCGGGTTATCGCCGCCGATCTCGAGCTGGCAGGTGCTCTTCATCAGGCTGTACGCAACCCAGCTCTGCAGCACGGGATCGTCATCGGCCCAGGCGCGCGGGGCAAGATAGAACGTATCGCCATCCGTGACGCCGTCGCGGGTGTAGATTTCCCCGCCGCTTGCGATGACGGGGAAAAGCACCAAAAGAGCCAGATATCGCATAGTTCGAGCATACTTCACACTTATTAACGAGACCTGAATCCAGTTCGCAAAAGCCGAGTTCATGTATCATTCGCACGCTGAGAATCAAGGAGTTGTGCGGTTTTGGGCCTTTCTACAATCATTCTCGCGGCCGGCCAGGGGACGCGAATGCGATCCAATCTGCCAAAAGTGCTGCAGCCGTTGGCGGGTCGGCCACTGCTGGCGCACGTTCTGGATTGTTCTGCCGCCCTCGCCGCAGACGACGTCTGCATCGTGTACGGTCATGGGGCCGAGGCCGTTCGCAACGAATTCCCGGACGATTCGCTGCGCTGGGCGCTGCAGGCAGAGCAACTGGGTACCGGCCACGCTGTGCAGCAGGCCATGCCGGAAACGCCCGACGATAACCGGGTACTTATCCTTTTCGGCGACGTGCCGCTGCTGACATCGGCGACGTGCCAAAGGCTGCTAGAAGAAACGCCTGACGATGATATGGCTGTCCTCACCGTAGACATGGACAACCCCACGGGCTACGGACGCATCATTCGAGAGCGGGGCGATGTCCGCCGTATTGTGGAAGAGAAAGACGCGGGGCCGGAGGAAAAGGCAGTATGTGAGATCAACACAGGTGTTCTCGTCTGCCCGGCCGCCAGGCTGAAACGTTGGCTCGACAATCTTGGTAACGACAATGTCCAAGGCGAGTATTATTTGACTGACGCCGTTGCCATGGCGGTCAATGACGGTGTCACGGTGCATGGCATCAAGGCGGATAGCTACGTAGAGGTGATGGGCATTAACGACAAGAAGCAACTGGCAGAGGTAGAGCGAGCACTGCAGGCGCGGCTCGTCGATGCACTCATGAAAGAGGGTGTTGGCTTTGCCGATCCCGCGCGCGTCGATATTCGTGGCACGCTCAAGTGCGGCAAGGACGTGTTCATCGACGTCAATGCGGTTTTTGAAGGCAACGTCGAGCTGGGCGATGGCGTGAAGATTGAATCGAACAACCTGCTGCGTGATACGACGCTCGGAGCTGGAACTGTCCTGCACTCAAACTGCCATCTGGAAGGTGCGACCACGGGAAACAATTGCGAGATTGGTCCGTTTGCCCGCCTGCGTCCGGGCGCCGAACTTGCCAACAACGTCAAAGTAGGCAACTTCGTCGAAATAAAGAAAAGCACTGTGGCCGATGGCAGCAAGGTG
>Ga0193945_1000079_pt1 | contig 12304 bp, 6 predicted proteins | sample BRT_01_MG_FD_161665 | JGI IMG/M metagenome (GOLD analysis project Ga0193945, IMG submission 161665) | Sediment microbial communities from the Broadkill River, Lewes, Delaware, United States - BRT_0-1_MG | ecosystem: Environmental > Aquatic > Freshwater > River > Sediment | place: USA: Delaware... | reverse complement strand
CAATGTGCGCTACAGGCTGGTGGAGGTGGGTGCCTAGTCGACGCAGCGAGTGTGCGATACTCGCGGTCGGGGGTATGCAAGCGTTACAAGGAGGGGGGATGTCTGCAGCAGCCATGTATCCGGGAACCTTCGACCCGATAACCCTGGGTCACGAAGACATTATCAAGCGGGCGGTCAACGTGTTCGATCGCGTGGTTGTCGCCATTGCCGCGGACACGGGCAGCAAGGCGCCGATGTTCGATCTCGAGGAACGCGTCGAGCTCGCCAGGTCGGCCCTCGCAGGCATCGACAGCGTTGAAGTGGCATCGTACAAGGGCCTGACCGTGGACTTTGCGCGGGACAACGGCCTGTCCGTCATCATCCGTGGTCTGCGCGCCGTGTCCGACTTCGAATACGAGTTCCAGCTCGCAACAATGAACCGGCACCTGACCGAGGAAGTGGAGACGGTGTTCCTGACTCCGCCGGAAACCTACACCTTTATTTCGTCGAGCCTCGTGCGGGAAATCGCGAGGCTGGGCGGAGACGTGTCCGAATTCGTGTCGCCGAAAGTGAAAGACGCGCTGCTGGAACGTCTGGGCCGAAACTAGGCGGGTGCGGCCGCCGGAGTGTCGGGCGTGCCGCGCCGGCGCTCGAGTTCCTGCCGGATCTCGTGCGCTTTCTCCTCGGTAATGGAGAAACTGGCGATTGCCCAGATGGCTATCGCAGAGGTGGCAAACGGTACGAACGCGTCGAACACGCGCAGCAGGAAGATCGTGTTCTCGCCCTGGTTGCCCCCGAGAGCGACATCGAAGCCGGTCGCATTCAGCAGGAAGCCGCCGGCCGCGAGCGCAGCCGCCATACCGAGTTTCACCACCCACCAGAAGATGGAGCCGTACATCCCTTCACGGCGTTCGCGCGTCTCCAGTTCGTCGGCGTCCACGACGTCCGCGATCATGGACGGCATCAACACGAACAGGCCGCCCAGGCCGAACGCCAGTAATGGCGCCGGCAAGACCACCATCCACGGAATGTCAGGGTTGTAACAAACCCACTTGAGCGCGTAACCGGCCATCGAAACACCGGTGGTTACAAAAAACGCCCGGCGTTTACCTATCTTCGTGCCGAGCCAGGTGGCGAACACGATGACCACGAACGAGGTGATCGACTGCAGGGTGCCGGCATAGCCCGCGTACTTCGAGCCAAGCGCCGTGTCGCCACCGAATACGTAGTAGATGATCACGTAGAACTGGAATGACGCGATCATCATGAAACCATTAAAAACCAGGAACGTCGCCGCGCAGAGCTTCAGGAACGGTTTCGAACTCAGTGTCGTCAGGAAGCCGCGAAAAAAGGCCAGGGTGTTTCGCGCTATGAATTTCCCGGTGCTGGCCTTCTCGGCCGACTTTGATGCCGCGATATCCTTGAAGCGCTCGCGCAGAAAAATCGCCGGCAGGACGCCGATGCCGACAACGACGAACGCGATGATGATGGAAAGACCGGCAGCACCGTCCACCATGCCGTCGAACCAGCCTTCGTCCTGCATGATCCACAGGAACCAGGGGGCGATCATGTACGGAATCTGGCCGATGAAGTTCTGTACGCCCATCAGCCGCGTGCGCTCGTGGTAATCCGGCGTCAGTTCGTAGCCGAGGGCCACCCAGGGCGTCGCGTACATCGTGTAAGCGAGGTAGAAGATCAGCGAGCCGGCGAGAAAATACCAGAAGTAGAACGACTCGCTCTTGTCCGCCGGTAACTGCCAGAGCAGCGCGAATATCACGCCGGCGGCAATCGCTCCGACGAAAATGTAGGGGCGGCGGCGGCCCCAGCGTGAGCGCGTGTTGTCCGAGATGTAACCCATGAGCGGGTCGGTAATGGCATCGGTGAGGCGCGGCAGCGCGCTGACCAGGCCGACCAGCGCCGGGTTCATGCCGAGACCGAGATTCAGGACGATGACCATGCCGCCGATGGCGGCTGCGAGCAGGTTGTTAACGAATGCGCCGAGCCCGTATACGAGCTTGAGATGAAACGGAATGCGATCTTCAGGCGCTGTTTCGTAATGCTGCATGGCGCGGCAATCGTCCACTATATTGACAGCGCTGTCAAACGTTGCTAGAAGGGGATTTATCGATGCGGTTGCCGCGTTTTCCGAAAGAACACAGACCATTCCGGATTCGGGGATTGCTGCTGGATGGTTGTCACCAAAGCTGACGAGTGTTCGCCGCTCGCACCGATTGCGGTGGGGAACGTGTTGATGCACCGCACCAGGAAACGAACAAGAACTCAATGGCCTGGGCGCGTCACCATGCTCCGCGGCCTGTTGCTGGGGTCCGCCATGACCACGACTATTGCAGTACCCGCAAGCGCTGCCGCGCAGATCGACGAGCGTGTCGCCGAACTCCTCGCGCAAATGACACTGGCCGAGAAAATCGGCCAGATGAACCAGGTTCACGCAGACGACATGGATCCCGTGAAGGAACTCGGCGGGGCCCTGCGAGCAGGCCGGATCGGCTCTGTGATCAACCACGTCGACGTTGACACGATAAACGAGTTGCAGCGCATCGCCGTCGAGGAAAGTCGGCTCGGTATTCCGCTGCTCGTCGGCCGCGACGTCATTCATGGCTTCAAGACCATCATGCCGATTCCGCTAGGCCAGGCCGCAACGTGGAATCCCGACGTTGTACGCGAGGGAGCAGGGGTGGCTGCGCGGGAGGCCGCGACGTCGGGCATCAACTGGACGTTTGCGCCGATGATCGACATTACCCGCGATCCGCGCTGGGGCCGGATTGCAGAAAGCCCCGGAGAAGACCCGTATCTGGCGAGCGAACTCGCGGTTGCGATGGTCGAGGGTTTCCAGGGCGAGGATCTCTCGGCGCCCGGCACGATCGCCGCCTGTGCGAAGCACTTTGCCGGTTACGGCGAAGCCGAAAGTGGCCGTGACTATGCCACGACCAACATCCCCGAGAACGAGCTTCGCAACGTGCATCTGAAACCGTTTCACGCAGCAGTCAATGCAGGAGTCACGACCTTGATGGCGTCATTCAGCGACCTGAATGGTGTCCCTGCAACCGGGAACGAGTTCCTGATGCGTGAGGTGCTGCGCGATGAATGGGGCTTCGACGGATTCGTTGTGAGTGACTGGAATTCCATTCACCAGCTCGCCATCCACGGCCTGACAGCAGGCGACAGGGATTCGGCGCTGGCAGCGGCCACCGCGGGCGTCGACATGGATATGGCGGGCAGCGTGTACGTGTCGCAACTCGCCGGCCTGGTCGAAGATGGCGTACTCGATATCGAGGTGATCGATGCCGCGGTCGCGAACATACTCCAGGCAAAGTTCCGGCTCGGGCTGTTCGAAAAACCCTACACGAATCCCGAGGAGCTACCCGGGATTGCAAATCCGGATGCGCTGGCCACCGCAAAGAAGGCGGCGCTGCAAAGCGTCGTGCTGCTGAAGAACGACGACCGCGCGTTGCCGTTGTCGAAGGACCGTCTCAACAGGATCGCGGTCATCGGGCCGCTCGCCGATGCGCCGTACGAGCAGCTCGGCACGTGGATATTCGACGGCGACCCGGGACTCAGCGTGACTGCCCTCGAGGGCATCCGTGAACTGGTGCGCGACGACGTACAAATCGAATTCGTGAGGGCAATGGAGACGAGCCGAAGCCGATCGACGGCGCCCTTCGACGATGCCGTGGCGGCAGCGGAGATATCGGACGTGGCGTTGTTGTTTCTCGGCGAAGAGTCGATACTTTCCGGCGAAGCGCATTCACGCGCCGACATCAATCTTCCCGGCGCCCAGGCCGAACTCGTCAGGCGCGTGCGAGGAGCGGGCAAGCCGGTCGTTGCCGTCATCATGGCCGGGCGTCCCCTGACGCTGACGAATATCGTCGACAACGTAGACGCGCTCCTGTTCGCCTGGCATCCGGGGACCATGGGCGGCGCGGCGATCGCCGAGCTGTTGTTCGGCCTCGAGTCGCCGTCCGGCAAGCTGCCCGCGACGTTCCCGCGCATGGTCGGGCAAATACCGATCTACCACAGCCAGAAAAATACCGGCAAGCCGCCGACGCCGGGGCAGGTCGTGCACATCGACGACATCGACGCACACGCGCCGCAGACTTCGCTGGGCATGAGCGCGTTCCATCTCGATGCCGGTTACACGCCGCTGTTTCCGTTCGGATTCGGACTGTCGTACGCGGACTTCGTTTACGACGACATTCGCGTCAGCGCTGATGAGATTCCGGTCGGCGGCACGATCACGGTCAGCGCCGAGCTCACGAATCGCGGCGAGGTCGCCGCGGACGAAGTGGCACAGCTCTATATTCGCGACCTCGTCGGCAACGTGACTCGCCCGGTCAGGGAACTCAAGGGTTTTCGCAGGCTGCGTGTCGATGCGGGCAAGACAGTGACGGTGAGCTTCGACCTGCACACCGACGATCTCGCGTTCTACGGTCGTGACAATACGCTCATGGTCGAGCCCGGCGACTTCCATGCCTGGGTTGGCGGAAGTTCCGACACCGGGCTGCGCACCGAATTCCGCGTTGTTGCCGGCAACTGACTTCGATACCGCGCAATGAGCCCCTCTAACCGGTACACGGCAACCATCGCGCTCTTCGTCGCCCTCGGCGGGTTCCTCATGGGGTTCGACGCGTCGGTAATCTCCGGCGTCGTCGGTTTCATCGAGGTCGAGTTCTCCCTCACCAAGATCCAGGTTGGCTGGTCGGTGTCGTCGCTGGCACTCACGGCGACGCTTGCGATGATGCTGTCGGGACCGCTCAGTGATCGTATCGGCCGGCGCCCGGTACTCCGGCTCGCAGCAGTGCTGTTTGCCGTGTCAGCAATCCTGTCGGCACTGGCACCGAATTTTCTGTGGCTGGTAATCGCGCGCATGCTGGGCGGGCTCGGTGTTGGCGCGGCGCTGATCATCGCGCCCATGTACATAGCCGAGATGGCGCCGCCCGAGTCCCGCGGCCGACTCGTGTCGTTCAACCAGCTCAACATCGTCATCGGCATCTCGGTGGCGTTTTTCAGTAATTACCTGATATTGACGCTGGGCGAATCGGGCGCGGTGTGGGCCGAAGCGCTCAGGCTCGGGGAGTGGAACTGGCGCTGGATGCTCGGCATCGAGACACTGCCGGCCGTGCTCTACCTCGTCGCACTGCTGTTCGTGCCGGAAAGTCCGCGCTGGCTCGCCCTGCGTGGCCGGGACAGCGAGGCGCTCGCCGTGCTCGAACGAGTCGGCGGCAGGCAACGTGCGGCCGACAATCTTCGTGAAATCAGGGCGGCCATCGAGGCCGAGCGGGACCTGGGCCGTGTATCGCCGAAGACCCTGCTGCATCCGTCCCTGCGCCTGGTCATGACGATCGGTATCTCGGTCGGCATCCTGCAGCAGATCACCGGCATAAACGCCGTATTCTTCTACGCGCCCATAATCTTCGAGCAGTCAGGCATCGGAACGAACGCGTCGTTCATGCAGGCGGTGCTCGTCGGTGTCGTGAATGTGGCCCTGACGGTAGTGGCAATGGCGCTCATCGACCGGGTAGGCCGCCGTCCTCTGCTCGGTTTCGGCCTGACCGGAATCGCGGTCTGCATGCTGACGCTCGCCTGGGGCTTCGGGTCCGCCACCTACAGCCTGGACCAGGCGGCGGCCGATTCGCTGCCGGCGGAAATCGACCGCCAGCAGCTCGCGCTGGTCGTGGACACGACCTACGATAGCGATACGGAGTTTCGCGAGGCAATGTTCGGTGCTATTGGAGAGGACAGCTACAAGCGGTTCGAATCCGAGATCGTCAGCACCGCGATCACGATGAATCCGACGCTGATCCTGCTGGCAATTCTCGGCTTCGTCGCGAGCTTCGCTGTCTCCATCGGGCCGATCATGTGGGTTCTGTTCTCGGAGCTGTTCCCGAACCGTGTGCGGGGCGTTGCTATATCATTCGTCGGGCTGATCAATTCGGGCGTCGCGTTCCTGGTCACGTTTATATTTCCCTGGCAGCTGGAGACGCTGGGCAATGCGGGAACGTTCCTGATCTACGGACTGTTTGCCGTGGCCGGTCTCGCCTTCGTGATGCGAATCCTGCCGGAAACCAAGGGACGGTCGCTCGAAGAACTCGAAACAATCCTTATTAAAGACTGATATGAAACACCTATCCGTAATTCCCCTGATTCTGTTGATGACAGCCTGTTTCTCCGACCCTGGCGATGCGGGCTCCGCGATCAAGGTCGAGGTCGCGAAGACCGAAGCCGGGTACCGGCTCCTGCGCGGCGGCGAGCCCTATGTGATCCGGGGCGCCGGCATGGATATCGACGACATCGAGCGCTTTGCCGAATACGGCGGCAATTCCATCCGTACCTGGACGACCAGCAGCGATGAGCAGGATACCCGCGCACTGCTGGACAAGGCACATTCGCACGGCGTGACCGTGGGCCTGGGCCTGTCCATGACGGCCGAGCGCCATGGCTTCGACTACGATGATCCGGAGGCCGTCGCCCGGCAGCAGGAAGCGATCCGGGCGGAGGTCCTCAAATACAAGGACCATCCCGCCCTGCTGTTCTGGCTCGCTGGCAACGAGCTGAACCACAGCTATTCCAACCCCGCGGTGTGGGACGCGGTGAACGACATCGCCAGCATGATCCACGAACTGGATCCCAGCCACCCGGTGACCACGCCGATATCGGGCTTCAAGCCCGACGTTATTGCCGAAATCCAGGTGCGTGCTCCCGCGATCGATTTCATCAGTTTCCAGATGTACGGCAGCCTGTTCGGGCTGCCGGAACAGATCGCAGCGATCGGCTTCGATGAACCGTTCATGATGACGGAGTGGGGGACGATCGGCTACTGGGAGATGGAGAATACGGCCTGGGGGGCGCCGACCGAACTCACGAGTTCGGAGAAAGCCGGCGTGATCCATCGGGCTCAAAGGGACATCCTTGATAAATACGAGGGCCAGCTCATCGGCTCCTACGTGTTCAAGTGGGGGCAGAAGCAGGAACGCACGCCGACCTGGTTCGGGTTGCTCACCGAAACCGGCGAGGTGACCGAGCCCGTGGATGTCATGCAGTACATCTGGACAGACACGTGGCCGGCGAACCGGGCGCCGCGTGTCAACGAAATCCGCCTGGACGGAAAGAGCGGCAAAGAGAGTATCGTGCTGACCGCCGGCGAGTCCTATAAAGCGATTTTCGACGTCGACGACCCCGAAGGCGATCCGCTGACTTATCGCTGGGAGGTCAAGCCGGAGAGCGAGTCGCAGAAAGCAGGTGGCGACCGCGAAATGCGGCTGCCTAACCTGGAAGGCCTGCTGTCGGATCCCGATGCTCGTCAAACGGCGATCGAGGCAACCAGGCCCGGCAAGTACCGCCTGTTCGCCTATGCCTACGACGGCAAAGGGCGGGCAGCGCATGCAAACATCCCGTTCCTCGTCGAGGGGGACGAATCCGCCGCGTCGTACCGGCAATCGCCCGGGGATCTGATTGCCGGAGAATCCCTTGCGGTCGCCTACTCCGGATTCAGGGAGGGCCAGCACCCGGATCGCGGCAATGGTGCGGTGAATCCGAGCGACGCGGAAATCCTCGAGGACCTCCGCATTCTCGTCGACCATGGCTTCAGCCTGATCCGCATGTATGACTCGGGCGAGAATACGGCGGCGACCCTGAGGCTCATCCGGGAACACGGCATCCCCATCAGGGTGCTGCTGGGGATCTGGCTCGACGCGGAAATCAGCAATCACGAAGGCTGCCCCTGGCTCGACGAACCAATACCCGACGCGAAGCTCGAGGCCAATACGCTGAAGAATGCGCGGGAGATCGCGCGCGGCATTGGCCTGGCCAACGAATACGGCGACATCGTTGTTGCTGTCAACGTCGGCAACGAAGCACTGGTCGACTGGAACGATCACATGGTTTCGCTCGATCGCGTTATCGAATACGTCCGGCAGGTCAAGGCGGCCATCGAGCAGCCGGTAACGGTCGCGGACAACTACGAATGGTGGAGGCGTGACGGTGCGCCGCTCGCCGCGGAAGTCGACTTCATCGGCATACATACGTACCCGGTCTGGGAAAACAAGCCGATCGACGAGGCCCTGGCGTACACGATAGAGAATGTCGAGGCTGTGCGCGCCGCGATACCGGAGAAGCCAATCGCCATCCTCGAGGCAGGCTGGGCGACAACGGCATCCGAGTTCGGCGAGCGTGCGAACGAGGCCGATCAGCTACGCTACTTTCACCAGATGAAGGACTGGGCCGCTGAAACGAACACGACCCTGTTCTGGTTCGAGGCATTCGACGAGCCGTGGAAGGGTAACGAGAACGACCCCTACGGTGCGGAGAAACACTGGGGCCTGTTCTTTGTCGACAGAACGCCGAAGCAGGTGTTCAGAAACGAGACGACCCGGTAAGAAAGGTTTACCTTGACCCGGTCCCCGATGAGCGAGGCTGGATCTCGCACTTACGAATACGGATTCAATCCCGCGCCGGACCGGTCGATTCCCTGACCTGTATCGTTGCAGGCACGATCTCTGTCCCAATGAGCGGCTGTTTGTTGCGCACCGAGGCGATCAGCGCGACGGCCGCGCGTTCTGCCATAACCGAGAGCGGCTGGTTGATCGTGGTGAGCGCGGGATATACCTGCCGCGCGAGCGCAATATCGTCGCAGCCGGCAACGGACAATTCCTCGGGGACCTTGATGTCGAGGCGGTCGGCGACCCGGATGACACCGGCCGCCATGTCATCGTTCGCCGCGAATATGGCTGTGGGGCGATTCTTCTGCTGCAACAACCCCATCGCGGATTCCTCTCCGGAACCGATCGAGTTGTCGCCCGCCGCGACGAGGCGCTCCGAAAATTTAAGGCCGCTTTGTTCGAGCCCGTCCCGGTAACCGAGGTAGCGATTGCCAACCGCCTTGTGGCTCGGGTGACCCGTGATGAAGGCAATCCGCGTGTGCCCCAGTGATGCGAGGTATCGCGTCATCTCGGCGCTGATCTCGCGGTCGTTCGTCACGACCGAAAACTGCTTGCTGTTTGCGGTTCCCGGCGAAAGTCGCACGAGGGGTGTTCCCGTGGCCTCGATTGCACGCACGATCTTCGGCATGTTGGAAAGCGGCGCGGCGAGCACGATACCGTCGGGACGCACCTGTTCGATCAATGTTTTGATTTCCTTGCCGATACCCTTTTTGCGATACTGGCAGGGATGAATCAGAAGCTCGTACTTGCTCGCGTAGCAGGCATTCAGGGCACCCTGCTGCATGCGGATGACGTAGCCGGCGCTGGGAATCTCGTAGTAACTCGGGTCGTCGTAGATCAGGCCGATCAGGTGCGACAGATGACTCGCCAGGCTGCGGGCCGCCTTGTTCGGCTGGTAATTGAGCTTCGCGATCGCGGCTTCGACCTTTTCTCGCGTCGCCTCGCGAACGTTCGCCTCGCGGTTGACGACGCGGGATACCGTCTTTATCGAGACGCCGGCGAGTTCCGCAACATCATCTATCGTGATTTTCGGCATACAAGCGAGCCCGTCTGCGCAATAATGCGAGTTACTCCCGATCAGACGGGAATTAGACTCTGTTTTGACAGCGCTGTCAATTCGTTAGCAGGTGGTCGGCCCTCAACGTTAGATTGATCTGCCGGATGCGGCCGCTGCGCTGGAATAATTCGGCGCTCATCGATTCCGATAGTGATAAATTCCGCGATTCTTCCATCCCGTCGTATTCGAAAACCAGTGTCAGCCCCGGCGTAGCCTTTTCGTCAAGCTGATACACGACCGGCACCTGGCACCAGGTGAACGCCAGCGCGGCGGCGGGCAGATCAATGTCCTGCCAGTCACCGTTCACGTCAAGGTAACGGAAAGATCGAGCTTCCCTGGAGAATTCGACGGCCCGAAGCAGTCCGGGCTCGAAGTGCACTGCGCCATCACGGACCCGTACACCGAGTTCGCCGAAGCGCGTCAGCACTTCCTCCTTGACCTGCCCGGTCATCCCGGGTTGCTGCGCGCCGGCATGTTTAGGCGTATGGGAATAGGGGTCCGTCGGGAAAGCGCCATATTCGGCCGGCGTCTTGTTGAAGCCAATGCCGTCACGGACGGCATAGTAAAGTGATCCGAGCCGCGAACAGGTCTCTTCGTCGGCGCCACTGTCGCGCGCGGCAAAGAAATTCTCCTGGATGGCGAGCAACAGCTTCGACACCATGTGCCAGTAGATGCTGCCGAGACCTTCGAAACCGAACATTGCGCCCGAACGCCCTGTGAATGCGCGATGGTTGAAGACCTTCTCGTACAGCTTGAAGAGGTCGCCCCGTGCAGTCGCTATTTCTTCGCCGTACTCGGACGCGAGTGCATCGAGCCGGCGATCAAGGTCGCTGGAGTTTCTGAATTCGGCACTGAAGCGGTAGTTGCCGTCGACGTCCTGCGACACAACCCGGTCGTCGCCCTCCGCCACCATGCGCGCGAGCAAAGGAACTGCGACCACGTCCTGTTCCGCTATTCGATTCTTGTCGAAGAAACCAGGGAGCGTCCTGTCGGGGTAGAGCATGAATGAATGCTGGTCGGAACGATAAATCTCACTTTCGAAAAGGGTATCCAGCAGGGAGCAGGTTTCCCGCGCGGAAATCGCCCCCGAACTCAGCACTGCGACCTGGCCCTCGAGCATCGGGTACAAGGTATCGACGTGTGCCTTGTCGGCGTCCAGCCCGAGCAGGTTATACGCATTGTAAAGCCCGTCAATCCGGCGGTTTACGGCGATGCTGTGGTCGATTGCGACGAGCGCGTCATCAAGCATTTTGCGGATGGCGTCCGGAGACTGCTTCACTTTGCCGGAAAATCCTTCCTGCCGGTATACGGTCTCGCGGTAGCCGCTGGCCGCCAGTCCGAGTTCCTGCAGCGTCTCGAAGCGCTGTTCCGGGCTGATCGTGCCGTTGCCGAGTAACGGACGGACGCTTTCCAGGGCGGAGGCGGTATCGCCGAGCCACTCGCTGACCTCGCGTGACAGCTCGACCGTTTCCTCCTGCGACGCGATCAGTTGCTGCAGGAACCGAATGTAGCGGCGCATGTAATAGAGGGTGACCATGCTCAGGCCGTGGCCGACGAGGGCATTGTTGGCGTCGTTCCATTCTGGGCGTTGGGTGTTCATCCAGATTCCGCCGCCGATCACCAGGTTGCCTAGCTTGGCGAGCAGCGGAACGAGCAATTTTTCCAGCAAGGTCACCCGGTAGACGTCGCCGCTGCGATCATGGACCAGCTTGCCATCGGCGCCGTTGTCTGCGACTCGCTCCTCGATACGCTCTGCAAGCGCGTGATCGTAAACCACGGTGTCTTTTGGATTCTGGAGAAGGTCTTCCAGCGACTTGATGCGATAGGGGATGTTCGCATAGCTGAAGACGGGCTGGCGCAGCAGCTGTGAAAGGCGGGTCGGGTGAAAATGCTCCGACAGCTCGAGCAATTTCAGCAGGTAGATTATCTGGTGGTCACCCCAGTAACCGATATAACTCCAGGGATCCTCCGGATCCTCGACCTCCCAGTCGATACCTTTCTTGGTGATGCGATAGGGATTGTAGCCGTCCATCGTCGATGCATTGACGAACTTCGCGATCACGCTTTCGATGTACTCCGGATAGCTGAACGTCAATGCTTCCCAGTTCTGGAAAATGTCGCGCCAGTTACCCTGGTAGGAGAGCAGCCGGGCTCCCGACTCGTCCTTCAGCTGGATGGCAAAGCGATTCCATGGCCGGCTCGGGTCACCGTGGCGCCGGCCGAAAGTGATCGGGAGGTATTCATAGCAGAGCCGTTCCAGCTGCGGGTCCTGCTGGGCCCGGACCATTGACACGAGCTGACTGAATTCGAGTGTGTCCGGCAGACCCTCCAGAAACTCGCTGTTCCTCGCATGAACGCGGCGATTGAAATGCCGGACGGTCTGCGACAGGTCTCTCGCCGAGACATGGTACTGATCATCGAAAATGCCGCCGCGCAGGACATTGAACAGTACATTCGCATAATGATGGGTGGTGACCTCTTCCTCCGCCGATACCTGGAACGCGTCACCCGCCGCCATTATCCGCGCGAGCTCGTCGTCGCACATATCGATGGAGCCGGCGATGGCATCCTCGATATCCTGCTCTTTTCGCAACCAGTCCCGCTGCGCGACGACCATCGCCTGTGACTGCTCCACATCGGCAACGATTCGCCATTGCTCCGAGTCGCCGGATGGCACATCGAGGGAAGCGCACACGAAATACGCGCCGCGAATGCCGCGTCGGTGCGTTTCCTGTTCGATGTCGGCGCCTTCGCGGAAGGCGTCCAGCTGCTCCGACGAGAGCAACACCCGCCGGCCCTCGAGGCCGGTCGC
>Ga0193945_1000078_pt1 | contig 12513 bp, 8 predicted proteins | sample BRT_01_MG_FD_161665 | JGI IMG/M metagenome (GOLD analysis project Ga0193945, IMG submission 161665) | Sediment microbial communities from the Broadkill River, Lewes, Delaware, United States - BRT_0-1_MG | ecosystem: Environmental > Aquatic > Freshwater > River > Sediment | place: USA: Delaware... | reverse complement strand
CGTGCTGCTGCTCCGCTTTGAGTACGTGGATCGCGAAATACTCGGCGGCCAGGTAGGCGTCCAGCGAATTCGACACCCTCGCGATGTTCCACAGCACGAGCGGCGGATCCAGTGAAACCGAGCTGAAGCTGTTGGCCGTGATGCCGCAGGGGCGGCCGTCAGGCGCGCAGCAGGTCACCACGGTCACGCCGGTTGCGAAGTGGCCGAGGCTGCGGCGAAGGGCGAGTTCGGTTTCGATATCCATGGTGATCGCCGCAGTATGCGATGCCCTCAGCGTGCCGTAAAGGCCAAAAAAGAACCCCCGCTACCCGGCGGGTAGCGGGGGGAGAGCCAGTCAGGTAAGGCATAGCGGGGGAACTATCGGTCCTTACTTCGTATTTACGGCTCCAACAGATAGACGCCAAGCTTGAATGCCGTGAAGACGTTGCTGTCCACGTCGTACTGACCTCTCGCGAACATCGAGCGGACGCTCGTCACGCCATCGAGGCTCGTCGCCAGGTCGTCGGCAAATTCTGCGAAGTCCGAGTACTGCCGCAGGCTGTCGGCCGACTTGATGACATACAGCGTGCGCCCGGAGCCTGGCGGTACGATTGCCGTGCCGGACTCGAGGGCCGTCAGGTCGATCAGGACCGTGCCCTGCTTGATGTAGTGCCGGACGTCAATGGCGGGGTTCTGGTTGTCCAGGACCAGGCCGTCAGCGCCCATGCTCAGGAAGGGAGCGGTCGTGCCGTCCTGGCCCCAGCCGACGCCCAGCGCGCTGCGTACTTCCGTGAAGTCGATCACTGTGCGGCCTTTGAAGTCCGGCGGCGCCACGCCGAACGCCTCGGGGAAGCCACGTACCGCGATCGGTTTACCGGCGGAGAAGTCGGCGAGCGTCAGGTTGCCCGTCGCGACCTCGTAATTGCCGGGGTCGGCGTCCAGGTCCGGTGAGGTGCCCGTGCCGCTGAAGTCGAAGATGTCCGCGCGACGGCGATCGATCGCCTGCAACGCGATGTCCACCTGGCCGTTCACGACCGTGTTGACGACGCCGCTCAGGTGCGTGACGTGCATGCGTACGGCGCCCGCGGTCGCGTCGAACAGGATCTGCGGCGAGTTCGCGTCGCTGGTGGTCCGCATGGCGTCGGGACCGCTGCCGCGGATCGTCACGCGCTGTCCGATCGAGATCGCGTCGATGCCGGTATCGGCCAGCCGATCGCCATCCTTGAAGACCTTCGTCTCCGGTCCAATCTGCACGAGCACGTCGTCATGAAAATGCGCGCGGCGGTCGTGCGGGATGATCGTCGCGCCCCGTACGGTAAGAATGTCGCCGTCGCGGGCGATGACGTTGCCGACGACTGCGTCGCGTCGCGCACCCGGCACGCTCGAGCCGGCGAGCACGATCGCTGCCGTAAATTGCCGCTCGGCGACGTCGAGTGTGCCACCGGCCACGGTCGGTGTACCCCGTCCGGCTGCGGCCAGCGCCTGCAGGCCGTCGGCGCCAATGTACGATTCGCCGTTGATCTCGAATTCCGTCTCTTCGTTCGTTTGCACGGCCATGCGTCCGAAATCGCCATCCCGATGATGGAATGGACGCAGCGCGACGATGTATTCACCTGTCGCTTCGTCAACCTCGACCAGCGGTCCGCGCACGCGTGTTTCTTTTTCATCGACCGGTGTTACCTCGGCCACGATGAAGGGCTCGGCCACAGCCGTTGCCGGCGTCGGTGCGATATCCACTACGTGTGAGGCAGCCAGGTCGAAGTCGAGCTGCAGCAACGACTGCAGGCCGCGCCGTACCGTGAGCTGGTCGCGGTTGGACAGCCTGATCCGGAGTTCTGCCTGTGCGAGCGGCGAACCGGCCTGATCGGTCACCACGGCCTCTTTCGAGCCGTCTCCCGCGGCGACGAATACCTCTGCGTCCGTGTAGTCGAAGCGGATCGTGCCGGCGACGTAAGTCGCGGGCGGCACCGACGCCACGGCCACGAGCTCGGTCAGGTCGACATAATCGGTGAAGTTGATGCGGGTCTCGCGCGGCAGGGTTTCGACCACGCGGCCGTTGGCTGTTTCCAGCGTCAGCGACAGCACATCGACGGTGTAATTCAGGAAATCGCCGTCCGCGTCGGTGAACGAGACGATTACGGAACCGCATTCGGCCGCGGTGGCGGCATTTGCAGGATCGCACGAGGCCAGTGGCTCGGGATCGGTCGTTGCGGTGCTGGCACCGCCGCCGCAGGCACCCAGCACGAGTGCGACGATCGCCACGGCCGCCCGGGTGGCTGCATTCCTTGCGCCTGACAGTCCAGGCAAGCCTTCAATTGACAAGTTCATGGGTATCTCCTTGATCGTGAACTGCGTTTGTCAGGGTATTAACGGGCCAGCGGTGCTCCGGTTGACCTGGAGTACTTAAGGTCAAAAAACTCAGCAACTTATCTTGTATTCCTGCGGTGACGTGTCAAAATGCGGCTATCCATGGCGAACCCGTCCGACACCACGACCACACCGGGAATCCGGCACCGTCGACCGCGTGCCGGAGAACGTACCCGCGGCGCGGTAGACGCGCTGCAGACCAAGATCGCCGTCAATCTCCAGAAGCTCGAGGCCGCCAGCCGCGACGAAATGTTGCAGGCCAATATCTCCGAACTGCCCGACGCATGTGGCTGCGATGCAGCCTGCCTGGCGCTGATTTCCGAGGATGGCCGGAACCTCGAACCGGTGTTCGCCGGCAAAACGGGTTTCGCGCAATGCACGCCGGAGGTGCTCGGCGGGGAACGCCTGGAGGACTGGCCCTGGCTGGTGAGCCGGCTCGGCCACCTCAAGGTCATCGAAATCGATGACACGGCGTCGCCTCCCGAAGCGGCGCAGGCGGAACTCGGGCGACTCGCCGAACTGCATATCGGTTCGGCCCTGATCATCGGTTTCTCGGTGCATGGCGAGGTCGCAGGGTTCCTTGCGCTCGCCAACGAACACGGCGCTGTGGGCTGGGACGCAAACGTGCACCTGCTCGTCAAGCTGATGGGCGCGTCGCTGGCCACGGGGCTCGAGCGGCTGCGCGACCAGGAGATCCTCGGCGAACTGCGCGAGCGCAACGAGCTGATTTCGATGACCGCGAATGATGGCATCTGGGATTTCGACGGCCTCACCAAGCGTGTCGACTTGTCGCGGCGCTGGAAGAAGATGCTCGGTTACGACGAGGACGCCGAGGACGTGCTGCTCGACTGGTACCACCTCGTGCATCCGGACGACATGGCGCGCGTGCAGTCCCGCATGCGCGAGCACCTCGAGGGCAAGACGCCGTTTTTCGAGTCCGTGCACCGCATGAAGCACCAGTCCGGTGACTGGCGCTGGATGGCCAGCCGGGCAAAGGCCGTGCTCGACGGGAACGGCCGCCTGTTGCGCCTGCTCGGGGCCGAAGTCGATATCACCGAGCGCAAGCTCTACGAGGAGGCACTGTTCCGGCAGAAGGAAAGCGCCCAGATCACGCTGCAGTCCATCGGTGACGGCGTCATCACGACCGATGCGAGTGGCAACGTCGAGTACGTCAACCCGGTTGCCGAGGAGCTCACCGGCTGGAAGGTCGACGATGCCAGTGGCCGTCCCATCGACGAGATATTTCGTGGTTTCCACGAGGAGACCTGCGAACCCCTCGAGAACCCCCTGGCCGTGTCCATCCGGCGGGACCGGGCCATCAAGTCGGTGCGTCCAACCTTGCTGATACGCCGCGACGGCAACGAACTCTACATCGAGAGCACGGCATCACCCATCCGCGACGGCAAGGGCATCGTCACGGGCGGCGTGCTCGTATTCCACGACGTCAGCGAGTCGCGCGAACTCAACCGCCGTCTCAGCTATCACGCCAGCCACGACATTCTCACGGGACTCGTCAACCGGCGCGAGTTCGAGAGCCGCCTCGAGCGGGCACTGAAAAGCGCGAGGGCCCGCGAAACGGCCTATGCACTGCTGTACCTGGACCTCGACCAGTTCAAGATCGTCAACGACTCCTGCGGACACAGCGCCGGCGATACCCTGCTGCACCAGCTCGGCAACCTGCTCAAGGCAAAGATTCGCTGGCGCGATACCCTGGCGCGGCTCGGCGGCGACGAATTCGGCGTGTTGCTCGAGAGCTGCAACCTCGATGAGGCGCTGCAGACCGCCGAGGACCTGCGGGCGGCAATCGGCGACTACAAATTCCTGTGGGATGACCGCACCTTCCGGCTCGGCGTCAGCATCGGCGTCGTGCCGATTACGGCCGACAACGAAGACGTTGCCGCGTTGCTGAGCGCTGCGGACAGCGCCTGCGGCGCTGCCAAGGAAGCAGGGCGCAACCGCATCCACAGCTTCCAGGAGAACGACATCGACCTGATGCGCCGGCGCCGCGAGATGCAGTGGGCCGCCCGCATCAACAATGCGCTCGAGGAAAACCGCTTCGAGCTGTTCCGGCAGACGATCATGCCCCTCCAGAAGGAAGAGGAGGGGGCGCATTACGAGATTCTCCTGAGGATGCGCGACGAGAACGGCGGCGTCATTTCGCCGGGCCTGTTCATCGGGGCTGCCGAACGTTACAACCTGACGCCGGCCATCGACCGCTGGGTTATCCGGCAGGCGTTCCGCTGGCTGGTCTCGGAGGCTGACGAGCGCGAGCGACTCATGCTGTGTTCCATCAACCTGTCCGGGCAGAGTCTCGGCGACGAGAAATTCCTGCCGTTCGTCATCGACCAGTTCCAGATGTCGGGGCTCGATGCGACCAGGATCTGCTTCGAGATCACGGAACACGCGGCTGTGGCCAGCTATTCGCAGGCCGTTCGATTCATCAATGCACTCAAGGAACTCGGCTGTAAATTCGCCCTCGACGATTTCGGCGAGGGCATGTCGTCATTCGGCTACCTGAAGCACTTACCGGTGGACTTTCTCAAGATCGAAGGTGGTTTTGTCAAGGAGATGCTGCATGATCCGATCGACCGCGAAATGGTACGTTCGATTAATGAAATCGGGCACCTCACCGGCAAGCAGACCATTGCCGAGTTTGCGGAAAACGAGGACATCATCACGATGCTCAGGGGTATGGGCGTCGACTACGCGCAGGGTTACGGCGTATCAGAGCCAAAGCGTGTAAGCAACGCCATTACGTACACGGATACGCCCGGCGAGCTTTGAACGCAGTCGCTAGTCGATCCGAAACAGCATCGACAGGTCGATGGCGCGCACGTTCTTGGTGATCGCACCCGTTGAAATGTAATCCACGCCGGTCTCTGCGATGTCGCGGACCGTGTCGAGACTGACGTTGCCCGACGCTTCGAGTTCCGCCGCGACGTAGCCGTACTCGGCGTTGATGGTCACAGCCTCGCGCAGGTCGGCGAGCGAAAAGTTGTCGAGCAGGATGCGCCCGGCGCCAGCATCCAGCGCCTCCCGCAATTCGTCGAGTGCCTCGACCTCGACTTCAATCAGGACATCGCCCGCGTTGCTCTGCGCACGCCGCAGTGCTTCGGTAATGCTGCCGGCGCTCCTGATGTGGTTTTCCTTGATCAGGATGGCGTCGTAGAGCCCTGCCCGGTGGTTTTCACCGCCGCCACAACGTACGGCGTATTTCTGGGCCTGCCTGAGACCGGGCAGGGTCTTGCGCGTGTCGAGAACCCGCGCGCGCGTGCCTGCAACAGCGGCAACGTACTCGGCGGTCGTCGTCGCCGTCGCCGACAGGGTCTGCAGGAAGTTGAGCGCGGTGCGTTCGCCCGTCAAAAGCGGACGCGCAGGGCCGACGAGCTTGCAGATGACATCGTCCGCCTCGGCGCGCTGCCCGTCCTCGATATACCAGTCGGCCAGGATACGTTCGTCGAGCTGGCAAAACACCTCGCTGGCCCACGGGTGCCCCGCGAGCACCAGGGATTCCCGGGCGATGATCGTGGCACCGACGACCTCATCCTCGTCGATCAGCGCGGCCGTCAGGTCACCACTGCCGATATCCTCGGCAAGCGCGGCAGCGACGGTCGATCCCAGGCTCTGCCGCTCGGCGTCCTTCAGAGAAACCAACGGCTTCAATTACAGGAAGAAGCCGCCGTGGCCATAGCCGACCATGCTCATCAGCATCGGGAATGACAGCATGGTATTCGTCCGCGAGGCGAGAAGCGCGACGCGCTTGGCTTTCGCTACCTCGTCGGCGCTGGCCTCGACGAGGCCGAGCACCTTTTTCTGGTTCGGCCAGATGAGCACCCAGACGTTGAACAGCATGATGGTTCCGAGCCAGGCACCGACACCGATGATCATCGCCTGGATGTTCAACGAGTCGCCCAGCATTCCCAGCGCGAAGGCGTCCGCGAAGATACGGTAGTGGCCGAGCGCAGCCGCGCCGGACAGCCAGGTCAGTAACGCGGCCCAGCGAAACCACCACAGCGCGCGGGGCGCCACGTATTTCGTGATGCCGGCACCGCCGGGTCCGCCTTCGTCCGCGATTGCGTCTGCGAGCGCCGGGACCTGCACGAAGTTGAAGTAGTACAGCAGCCCGATCCAGGTGATGCCCGCGAGCACGTGGATCCAGACGATGAAGCTGACGGCGTTGAAGGCGATGCCGACGGTGGCGGCCGCGATGATGATTGCCAGTACAATGCCCGCAGTAATGGTGCCGGCAATGGTGTTAAGGGGATTCATGGTTCGCTACTCCCGGGGTTTTCTTCGTTGTTGGTATCGACGCGAATTTGAATAGTGGCGCGTCTGCGCACGCGGTATTATAAGAGACTGCCTTGTGAAAAAGATAATCATTATTATATGAGACTATTGATCATTATACTGACGCTGATGGCGGCATCGGGCTGCACGAGCATGTTGCTCGGCGCCGACGTGGCGCCGGCAGAGCAGCGGGACACAGACGAGGACGAGAGGTCCAAGAAGGATGACTAACGTGGACGTAAACGCGAGAATCGAGGAACAGCTGAAGTCGCACGACATTTTGCTGTACATGAAAGGCACGCCGGATTTTCCGCAGTGCGGGTTTTCCGGGCAGACCGTCGCGGCACTGAATGCCATCGGCAAGCCGTACGCCTTCGTCAATATTTTCGAAGACGAAGAAATCCGGCAGGGATTGAAAGAATATTCGAACTGGCCGACGTTTCCGCAGCTCTACGTGAAGGGGGAGCTGATCGGTGGCAGCGACATCGTCGTCGAGATGTACCACTCCGGCGAGCTCAAGGAACTGCTCGAAGGCGCCACAGCCTAGTCGCGGATCGCGAATTAGGAGAATTAGGGGACAGTGACCCTAATTCTGGCCGACGCGCACCAAGGATGCCGGCAGGCACTGTATTAGGGTCACTGTCCCCTAATTCCTTCGAATACCGGCCTGAACCGGTTCACGACTTCGCAGAATACGTCGGCCGTGATTTCGGCGTCGTAGGCCGCGGAGTGTGCCGACTCTTCGTCGAATTCGAGGCCTGCGGCCTTCACCGCGCGCGACAGCACGGTCTGCCCGAACGCCACGCCGCAGAGCGTCGCCGTGTCGAAGCTGGAAAACGGGTGAAACGGGTTTCTCTTGATCGCGGAGCGCTCAATGGCCTCGTTGATAAAGCCGAGGTCGAACGCCGAGTTGTGCCCCACGAGAATCGCGCGCGTGCAGTTGGCTTCGCGAATCGCGCGCCGTACCTCACGGAATACGCGCTGCAGGGCGTCACGCTCGTCGATGGCGGGCCGCAGCGGGTGATCGGGATCGATGCCGTTGACCGCGAGTGACGCAGGATCCATGTTGGCGCCTTCGAACGGCTTGACGTGATAACGAAACGTCTCGTCACGACACAGTTTTCCCTGCTCGTCGAACTTCAGTAATACGGCTGCGATTTCCAGCAGCGCGTCCGTCCTGGCGTTGAAACCGCCCGTTTCGACGTCCACTACGACGGGCAGGAAGCCGCGGAAGCGGTCCGCCATTGTCACGTTCTGTGTCACTCAGTCAGCCGCTTCGAGGATTTTCTCGTCCAGGACCAGGCTCATTGTATAGCGGACGCCGAAGCCGGTAACGTCGGTGGGCACGTGGCCGAGCCCCCCTTTGTGGATACCGGCCGAGAGGTCCATGTGGATCCATGGAACGTCCCCTTCGACAAATTCACCCAGGAAACTGCCGGCGAGAATATGGTCGCCGGTGCCTTTTACCGAGCACTGCTGGAGGTCGGCAACATCGCTTTTCAGGTCCTCGAGGAATTCCTTGCCGATGGGGAAGGGCCAGACGCGTTCGCCGCTGTGCAGTCCAGTGCGCTTGAGGCGCGGGTGCCAGTCCGGCCGGTTCGTAAACACACCGCAATAGCGGGTCGTGATGGCATTGACGCACGAGCCCGTCAGCGTGGCGTAGTCGACGATCAGCCCCGGCGTCTCGCGGCTGGCAAAGACCAGCGTGTCCGCGAGCGCCATGCGGCCCTCGGCGTCGGTGTGTATGGTCTGGATGGTCTTGCCGTTCGCCGCAACGATGAGGTCCTGGGACTTGTAAGCCGTTGGGCCGATGCGGTTTTCCGTGAGCGCCAGCCAGCAATCGGCGGCAACCGGCAGTTCCATTTCAGTGATGGCGAGGAACGTGCCGAGCGCCACGGCGCTGCCCTGCATGTCGCCGTGCATCTCGAGCATCGCCTGGAAAGGTTTGAGATTCGTGCCGCCCGTGTCGAAGATGATGCCTTTCCCGACGAGGCTCAGGTCGGCTTTTGCAGACGCCTTGCCGGGCCGATAGCTCAGGCGCACGATCGACGCACTGTCGTCGTCGTTGCCCTGGGCCACGGCAAGAAATGCGCCGGCCCCCATTTTCCCGAGTTCCTTCACCGAGTAGCGCTTGTAGTTCCAGCCGCGCTCTTTCGCCAGCGCCTGCGCCATGTCCGCGTAGCCGGCGGCATCCAGCTTGTTGGGCGGCATGGCTGTCAGCCAGCGCGCGAGGTTGTTGCCGTTGGCCTCCGCGCGCACGCGGTCTAGGTCGAGTTTCCCGGCGAGCCCCACGATACGGATACTGCGGATCGTCTCGGACGGCTTGTCGCTCTTGAAGGCCGGCAGCCGAAACGCGGCGGCGAGTGCGGCCGAGACCACGTTCTTTACGATCGACGCCGCGGCGTCATCATCGAATCCGACCACGGCGATACCGAGGATGCCGGCTTTTTCGGCCGTTGCGCTCGCAACGAGCTTGCGCGCGCGGGACAATTGTTCGAACGCATCGGCGTCGGCCGACAGCGTCGCGGCGGCAACCAGCGTCTGCTTCTTGTTGCCGAGGCGCGTATAAAGCGCGGGCACCGCATCCGTGCCGCGTCGCCGCATCGCGGCTTTCAGTTTCTGCCCCTGGGGCAGGCTTTTCCACACGGACGCCGGGACTTTCCCGGGTAGTATCAGAAGCAACTGATCCATAAGTTCCAGCTGTTTCGCTGTTACGCGCCCAAGTTGCTGATAAATCCGGATTTCTTTCGAACCGGGATAAAGTGGATGCATACGAATTTAATCCCTGCCGCGTGCTTGACCGTTACCGCGCAAACCCGGAACATCGCATGTGAGAATAATTATTATTGCGAAGCCCGACGCGATCGAGCGGTGATCCTAGCAGGACACCTCGTAATATTCACGCAATGCGACTGCCCCGGTCCTGCGCGACGTCGGGGCCGGTAACAATGGACGACACATGACCAAGTTCAACCCGTACGACGACATCGATTCGGTAGAAACGAACGAGTGGCTGGAGTCTATTGACTCGGTTCTTACCCACCACGGGCCGGAGCGGGCGCACTTCCTGCTGAACCGGATGATCGACTTTGCGCGCCGTTCCGGAGCCTACCTGCCGTATTCACCGAACACGGCCTACGTCAACACGATCGCTCCGGGCCGCCAGCCGGAGTACCCGGGTGACCGAGCGCTCGAACGGCGTATCGAGGCGTACCTCCGCTGGAACGCGATGGCAATGGTCGTGCGGGCAAACCGCATCAGCACCGAGTACGGCGGCCACCTCTCCAGCTACGCGTCGTCGGCCACCATGTACGAGGTCGGCTTCAACCATTTCTGGCGAGGCGGCAACTCCGGGCACAACGGTGACATGATTTTCGTGCAGGGCCATTCGTCACCCGGCATCTACGCCCGCGCGTTCCTCGAAGGGCGACTCAGCGAGGAACAGCTCGCGCGCTTCCGGCGCGAAGTCGGCGGCGGCGGACTGTCGTCCTACCCGCATCCCTGGCTGATGCCGGATTTCTGGCAGTTTCCGACCGTGTCGATGGGCCTCGGCCCGATGATGGCCATCTACCAGGCACGTTTCATGCGTTACATGGAGCATCGCGGCCTGATGGAGCCCACGGACCGCAAGGTCTGGGCGTTTCTCGGCGATGGCGAAATGGACGAGCCGGAATCCATGGGTGCCATTACGATGCCGGTGCGGGAGGGACTCGACAACCTCGTGTTTGTCGTCAACTGCAACCTGCAGCGCCTGGACGGCCCCGTGCGCGGCAACGGCAAGATCATCCAGGAGCTCGAGGCCGCCTTCGGCGGTGCCGGCTGGAACGTCATCAAGGTCATCTGGGGCTCGCGCTGGGACCCGCTGCTCGCCGAGGACCATACGGGCAAGCTGAGGCGCCTGATGGAAGAAACCGTCGACGGTGAGTACCAGGTCTACAAGGCACGCGACGGGGCCTACGTTCGCGAGAAGTTCTTCGGCAAGCATGCCGAGACCGCCGAAATGGTGGCGAACATGTCCGACGAGGAGGTCTGGCGCCTGAATCGCGGCGGGCACGACTACCGCAAGATCTACGCCGCCTACGATGCGGCGGTCCGGCACACGGGCCAGCCCACCATCATCCTCGCCAAGACCGTGAAAGGCTTCGGGCTCGGACAGGCGGGCGAGGGACAGAACGTTGCCCACCAGCAAAAGAAGATGGATCTCGATGCGCTACGGGCGTTCCGCGACCGCTTCAATATTCCGATTGCCGACAAGGATCTCGACGAGGTGCCGTTTTACCGGCCCGCCGACGACAGCGAGGAACTCGAATACCTGCATGAACGCCGCAAGGCGCTGGGCGGCTACCTGCCGGCGCGCCGGACCGCGGGTCCATCGCTGCCGGTGCCCGCGCTCGAACTGTTCAAGACGCAGCTCGACGGCACCGGCGAGCGCGAGATATCGACGACGATGGCATTCGTGCGGATGCTGACGGCGCTCACGCGCGACAAGCAGATCGGCAAGCACATCGTGCCCATCGTCCCCGACGAGGCGCGCACCTTCGGCATGGAGGGCATGTTCCGGCAGATCGGTATCTATGCCTCCAAGGGGCAGCTCTACGAGCCCGAGGACGCCGGCGAACTCATGTATTACCGCGAGGACAAGTCCGGCCAGATTCTCGAGGAAGGCATCAACGAGGCGGGCGCGATGAGTTCCTGGACCGCGGCGGCGACCGCGTACGCGAACCACAACGTGCAGATGGTGCCGTTCTACATCTACTACTCGATGTTCGGTTTCCAGCGCATCGGCGACTTTGCCTGGGCTGCCGGCGACATGCAGGCGAGAGGCTTTCTGATCGGCGCAACCGCCGGCCGTACAACGCTGGCCGGCGAGGGTCTGCAGCACCAGGACGGCCACAGCCTCGTGGCCGCGTCGACGATTCCCAACTGCCGTTCCTACGACCCGACCTACGCCTACGAACTGGCGGTTATCGTGCAGGACGGGCTGCGGCGCATGATCGGCGAGCAGGAGAACATCTTCTATTACATCACCTGCATGAACGAGAACTACGCGCACCCGCCCATGCCTGCCGGCGTGGAGGACGGCATCCTCAAGGGCATGTACCTGCTGCATGTCGGCAGCCAGGGCAAGGTCCGCGCGCAGCTCATGGGATCCGGCACGATCCTGCGCGAGGTTCTCGCCGCAGCCGAGCTGCTGTCGAAGGATTTTCGCATCCCGGTCGACGTCTGGTCGGTGACGAGCTTCAACGAACTGCGACGCGAAGCGCTCGAGGTCGAGCGATGGAACCAGCTGCACCCGGACGAAGAACCCCGCAGGAGTTACATCGAGCAATGCCTCGCAAACCGGCCCGGCCCGTACATCGCCGCGACGGATTACATGAAGATCGTGCCCGACCAGGTACAGCGCTGGGTGCCGGGCAAGTTCGTGTCGCTCGGCACAGACGGCTACGGCCGCAGCGATGCACGCATGGCATTACGGGAGCATTTCGAGGTTGACCGGCACTACATTGCGGTGGCCGCGTTGAAGGCACTCGTTGACGACGGCGCACTCGACAGCAAGACCGTCTCGCAGGCAATCAAAAAATACGGCATCGATCCGGACAGGCCGGATCCGGTGACACTCTAGGTGGCGGCGGGAGAGATCTGTGGCTGACAGCATCGATATTGTCGTACCGGACCTCGGCGATTTTTCTGACGTCGAGGTCATCGAAGTTCTCGTCAGCGAGGGCGACCGCGTCGAGCGCGAAGACGGGCTCATCACGCTGGAGACCGACAAGGCGTCCATGGATGTGCCGTCACCGGGCGACGGCGTCATCGAATCGCTGTCCGTCTCCGTCGGCGACAGCATCAACAGCGGCGACGTGATTGGCAAATTGTCGAGCG
>Ga0193945_1000072_pt1 | contig 12868 bp, 13 predicted proteins | sample BRT_01_MG_FD_161665 | JGI IMG/M metagenome (GOLD analysis project Ga0193945, IMG submission 161665) | Sediment microbial communities from the Broadkill River, Lewes, Delaware, United States - BRT_0-1_MG | ecosystem: Environmental > Aquatic > Freshwater > River > Sediment | place: USA: Delaware... | reverse complement strand
GTTCGCGTCGGAGGACTATTCCCGGCTGTCCGTGCGGCGCGGCTGCCAGTAGCGCAAGCCTTGCGCGAGCTGTAAAAAAAACGGGGACAGTCACCCTAACTCCCGGAGTTAGGGTGACTGTCCCCTTCTTGTGGTTCCCACAAATACGAAGGCCCCGCGCAGCGGGGCCTTGAGTATCTGGTGCCGGAAGCAGGAGTCGAACCCGCGACCTGATGATTACAAATCAACTGCTCTACCAACTGAGCTATTCCGGCTGAGGGTGGCGAATTATTAGTTTTTTGTAGCCCCCTGACAAGGGCATACCGCAGGAATTACCGCGGACAGGTGGCCGCATCGCGCATCGCGACCATTTCTTCGCCGTATTTTTCGACGATGGCGCCAGCTCCCTTGCCAGGCGGAAGGCCGATATCAACGAAGAAAACCGTCCCTTCCCGCATCCGCGGCGAAATGTCGGCCGGCAGGTCCAGCGACCTGGCCTGCAACTCAGTCTTCTCGGCACCTTCAATATCACCGAAAAGCCCGAGTGAAATCTTTAGTCCTTCGTCTTCAGTACGCACGAGGTAAGCATCGTTCAGGCCACCTGCGGTCAACTTTTCGAGCATATCTTTTGCAGTGGCCTCATCAGGAACATCACGAATCTGCACCCAGTGCCCTACGAAGACCTGTCCCTGAACCGACCTCATCGCAGTTCGCATGCCTTCGTTTCCGTATTCAAGAACGGCCGAGTCGGCATCGCCGCTAATCTTGAATGGTCCAATAGTCACGCAAGAACGACCAACTACAGCTTCGAGATCGGAGGCCTCTCCCGATCCCAAAACCGCGCCAACGCTGGCGACGGTGTCGCTTCCCTGTCCCATCGACACCTGCAATGGCGGCCCAAGGTCCGACTCTGCGACCACGGCGACACCAGGTTGCGAATCTTCGGCCGCAAACATGCTCCACATGAAGTACAGCACATTCGCAAGAATGAGCAACAGCAAGAGGTTTTTCATCAGGCGGTGTCCAGCATGTGCGCAAGGCCCTGAAGTACGAGATGAGGGCGATGCAACGGTGATTCACAAAGCGCGTTAAGAATGCGCGACGCATCTCCGCCGGTCAAGACGACGGCAGGCTGACAAGCATTTGATCGCAAAGTCTGAATGGCACGATCCACTGCCCCGGCAACGGCATTTTGTGCACCCTCGCGAACGGCCGCCGCCGTGTTGCGAGCAAACATGTCCAGATCAGCTCGGCCACGGCCAGGCGCGGGCCGAACCTGGGGAATATCGCTGGTGGCGGACGATAATGAAGCCGCCATCGTTGCCACTCCCGGAATGATCTGTCCGCCGAGGTGCAAGCCCTGATCATTAAGGGCATCGACGGTTACCGCAGTACCGGCATCCACGACAAGACACGCTGCCCCCACCTCGGCCCAGGCGCCGATCATTGCTACCCAGCGATCCACACCCATTCGGCGTGGCTGCGTGTAGCCGTTCGTAACGCCCCAGCCACGACGCTCCGTTCGCGCAAAGCGCACATCGCAGTCACAGTGCATCCCGACGACTCCGGACAATCGGGTCGCAAATGTCGTTCCAGCAACATTACTCACAAACACATCGTCGACACGTCTTGGAATTTTGCTCGTCAGAACCTGCAGGCCCGTTTCACGAATGCGCGCCTGCGAAATGTGCCCCGTCCGTTTTATTTCACCGTTGCTCAGCACACCCCATTTGATGCGCGAATTACCGACATCCATCAGCAGCGTTTTCATGCCTCCGCCTTCCGAATGTCAGCCATGACGACAGAACCCGATGTGATACGGCTGGCCGCTGCGGACCCCGTGTCGACGAGCAGTGCGCCATCCTGGTCAATGCCTGCCCCAACGCCGGTGACCTGGCACTGCGGCGTATCTATTGTTAACGCCCGTCCAACGAGCCAGTCACGATCGGACCACTTGCCAGCAAAGCGCTCGAAGCCGCCCGCTTCGTAGTCAGCGAAGGTCTGGCACAGTCCCTCTATCAGGCGCACTGCCAGCGTGTGGCGGGACGGTAAAGTAGCGACGAGCCCGGCGAGATCGACAACGCCGAGCGTCTGGCCGGTCTCGAAACCCAGGTCTGGTTTATCGCCCAGATTCACATTTATGCCCAGACCCGAAACGATCGATATCGCGCCCGATAGGTGCGATCTTGTTTCGGTAAGAATGCCGCCGAGCTTGCCATTCGCGGCAATCAGGTCGTTCGGCCATTTGAGTTGAACGCCGACCACACCGAGCCCCTCCAGGGCGTCGATAGCACCGAGGCCAATCGCCAGTGTTAGCGCCGGCAGATTTGCAGGCTGTGCCGAAAATGTATACGCAACGGAAACGCACAATCCAGAGCCCGGTGGAGAATACCAGGTGCGACCGTGACGGCCGCGACCCATGGTCTGGTTATCCGTCATCGCAACGCTTGCCTGTCCCGGAGGCGGCGCTTCCTGTTCCATCAGGTAGGTATTCGTCGACGCTATCTCCGGGAATATCTCGAACCTGGACAAGCGCGCCACAACGTCCTCGCGCAACGAGCCTCGGATAGCGCCCGCATCAAGGCTGCTCATCTGCACCCGTTGGTTTATTACGCCTGAACAACATGAATTTCGGATTACGATCTTCGGTACCCGCACGCATTCGCCCGATATTGGACCGATGCCAGTAAATAACGAACATCGCCATGACGGCCAGGTAGATGAAAAGGGGCTGGTCATCGGGCAGGCGAGTGAAAGCCAGCCAGATCGGCAATGCCGATGCCGCCGTCATCGTGGCCAAGCCGACATAACCGGTGCTCACGAGCATGATGCCCCACGCCAGCAGTACAACAATAATTAACTTCGGGGCGAGTATGATCAGTGTCCCGACCAGCGTGGCTCCCCCTTTGCCGCCCTGGAAGCCGTGATAAATCGGCCAGACATGGCCGAAGACCGCTGCGGCAGCACACGCCAGTGTTAACCATGTTCGGGAAATTTCCGGATCCTCGGGAACAAAAGGAATATGCAACCCCGGGACAATGCCGGCGCCAATGATGCCTTTGCCGACGTCAATGATGACGACACCAAGCGCAAACACCACGCCCTGCGTGCGCAAAGCGTTGGTTCCCCCCGCATTACCGCTGCCCATCGTTCGAATATCGACACCACCACGCAGCTTGCCCATGATCATCGCGCCCATGAGCGAGCCAACGAAATAGCTAATCAAGAACTTAACGCCAAGTTCCAACATCGAGCATACCGTTTTGCGGGAAGAGACCGCGGCATTGTAGCATCGGCAGATGCCAGCCGAGACCGTTCACCTCTTTCTGAATCCCGCCGCCGGTCGTGGACGCGCCAAAAAGCGCGAACCCCGCATTCGGGAACTACTGGAAGCCGGCAGCTTTCCACTCGAAGTTCATTTGAGTAGAGGCGTCGGTGACCTCGAAGAACAGGTTCGCAGACACGTCATTAACGGAGCCGACCGTATTGTCGTTGCAGGAGGAGACGGAAGCGTTCACGAAGCAACGAATGGCATCATGCGTGCGGGCCGTGATGCCGCACTCGGCGTCATCCCCAGTGGCACCGGTAATGACTTCGCAAAAGCATGCGACATTCCGCTGGACTGGGAGCATGCGGCGACGCTGCTTGCCAACCGCTTGTCAGAACACGAGCAACGGCGCCTCATCGACGTCGGACTGATGAACGGCCGCTACTTTGCCAACGGCGCAGGAGTCGGCCTGGATGCAAGGGTGACACGTATCTCGCGCTCCTATCGGGCGCCGATTGGTGATCTCGTTTATCTGCTTGCCATCTTTCGCGCGATGATCGACGGTATCGCGACACCACACATGCGCATCACGGCTGATGGCCATACCCATGACGGAGCCATTACGCTGGCAAACATTGCCAATGGACCCTGGATAGGTGGCATGTTCAATATTGCACCAAAAGCAGAAAACAATGATGGCAATTTCGATCTTTTGATCGTCGCTCCTGTCACCAGAACGCGGATCATGTCCCTGTTGCCGAAGCTGATCTCCGGCACGCACATGGGAGAAAAGGAAATTTTGCACAAGCCCGTTACACGCGTGGTCATCGAGTCGGATGAACCTGTCGATTCGCATCTCGACGGAGAGCTGCAGGAGATGCAGCAAAAATTCGAGATTGAATTACTGCCGAACGCCTTGCGTTTGCTTTGACGCGCCGCGTGATCCGAGGTAGATCGCGAGAAGAGCTACTCCCGCCCCAAGCAGCTCGGTAATCGACATCGGCCTCGCGAAGAACAAGATATCCCAGACAAAACTCAACGTCGGCTGAAGTAGTAATGCGATGCCTGCCTGGATAGTCGTTACATGCGGCAGGCTGCTGGCGATGAACAACATGCCGAGGCCATGTGACAGGACTCCATAGCAAACAAGCCACAAGACCTCATCTCCCTGAGTAATTGCGAGCGTTCCGCCTTCGAACAGTGACGTAGCGCCAAGCATTGCCGCACCGGTCAACGAGATCACAGCGATCTCCCGGCTCGGGATACGATTCCTTGATGACTGTCGGGAATAGCGAAGAGCGAGCAGAAATCCGGCATAGGTCGCAGCCGCGCCCAGGCCGAAAATGATGCCGGTTCGGTAGTCGCCGGGAAGGCTGTTCCAGTCCACACCAACGATCAAAGCCAGCCCGCAAACGGCGAGCGGTATTGCGATGAGCTGCCGGGCGCTAGGCGGTTCACGCAGAATTATGAATCCGGCCGCCGCCATCACAAAGACCTGAAAGTTTGCAATCAGGGTCGACAGACCGGGACCGATGTACTGGATACTTTGGTGGTAAAACCAAAGGTCGAGCGCCAGAAACAGCGCTGCGAGAACGAGGATCTGCCAGACGCGTCGCGAGAGCTGCAGTCTCTGCCGGGTGAGCAGCAGATAAACTGCGATGACAGAACCACCGATCGCGAGACGCCAGAATGCGCTGGACGTTGCCGATACGCTAACGAGTTTGACCCAGACCGGTGATAAGCTGATCAACGCGGCGCCTATAAAAAGACGAAGCGTTGGATTCCCCAGGGGGTTCACTACCTGGCTAACCAGGCATTGCGGCGCAAAATCAAGGCATCATCAACGTCATCATCTTCTGTTAGATAACAGGTGTCAGCCGGCGCCGCAGTCCAAATCAGCCGTAGCGTCATCAACTCATCACCACGAAAAACCGTTACCTCTGATTTGTCGCCAACGTGGTAACGCCTCGTCCGCGTCTCGCACCCGGCAAGGTTGATACGCAATCCATCAAGAGCCACAAGTTCGTCACCAGGCGCGATGCCCGCAATTTCGGCGGGACCGCCGTTATGAACAGCGGTGAATACAGGCGCGCCATTCTTGTTGCCCAGCGTCGCGCCAAGCCACACGGCCGGCAATTCAGATTCTTTCTTCGCCTTGCCACCTCTGTCTTCACCGCCGGCCGACCGACGGAGGTTGTATGAAATACCGTGTGTCTTTAACAGGGTTTCCAGTGGCAATTCGCCGGTACCGCGCACAGTTGCATCGAAAAAGTCTTCGAGATCGAGACCGGAAACCTCGACACTCAGTTTTTCGAGCCCGTCTTCGGGCATACCCTCACCCGTCTCGCCCCAACGCTGCCAAGCTTCCCTCATGACGTCGTCAAGCGTGCAGCTACCCTGCGTCTCGGAGCGCAGCTTCAGGTCCAGAGCGAGTGCGATCAACGCACCCTTCGCGTAGTAGCTGATGATCGCATTTGTTGCGTTGGCGTCCTGCTTGTAGAACTTGGTCCATGCATCGAAGCTCGACTCCGCAACACTCTGTTTGCGGCGCCCGCCACTCCGATTTACGCGCGTAATAGTCTGACCAAGCAACTCGAGATAGCTTTTCATCTCGATCATGCCGCAGCGCACAAGCGCCAGGTCGTCATAGTAGGATGTGACGCCCTCGAACACCCACAGCAGATCCGTGTGCGCCTCTTGCGACAGGTCAATTGGCGTGAACGCGGCAGGCTTCATGCGCTTCACGTTCCACAAATGGAAATATTCATGACTCACCAGGCCAAGGAAAGTCCGATACTCATCAGACACGCCTTCGTCGCCGCGCGCGGGCAGATTATCGCGACCGCAGATCAGCGCAGATGACCAACGATGCTCAAGCCCTCCGTAGCCACTGCCCGGTGCATTCAGAAGAAACAGATAGCGGTCGAGGTCAGCTGGCGTTCCGAGGAATGACATATGATGATCGCAGATGGTCTGGAGGTCATGACAAAGACGCGCCATATCAGCGCGTGTTTTTCCACGAATAGCGATCGCGTGCGGTACGCCACGAACTTCAAATTCACCGATTGAGAGCTCGCCAATCTCGACCGGGTGATCAATCAACTCTTCATAGTCATTGGCAATGTAAGACCCGAAACCATATTTTTCTGCGCTTTTGCTATTCATCGATGTCGCAACACGCCAGTTCTTACCAATCGGTTTCTCAGGCGCAATGATTTCGAGTTCACAAGGCAGCTCTTCCTGCCCGTCAACAGCGGGAAATACGCAGGTGCCATTAAAGAACGCATGAGTCAGGTCGAGGTGCGCGCCACGGACACTCTCGTCGTGCGCAAACACTTCGAGCACGAGTGTCAACTCACGGTCTGACACGGCCGCCTGCCAGCGGCTTTTGTCGAGCTTCCTGAGTGCAACATCTCGTCCGTCGGACTCCGCTCGCGCCGTAACGACGTGCTTCGCATAATCGCGAATCATGTAACTGCCTGGAATCCACGCCGGCATTGCGAAGACCTGTCCGTTCGGATCCGGGTTCGCAACGGTCAGCCGAACTTCAAACAAATGCGCTGCCGGATCCTTCGGCCAGATTGTGTAGCGGTGCGGCGTTGCCATATTGTTGTCTCTTATCGCACGGGCTCAGTGAGCTTTAGCGTCAGGCATTTGGAGGATCCACCTGCCTTGAGAAACTCACTAAGTTCCACTTCATGGACCCGAAATCCCGCAAGCATCAGGCGCGCCTTGAGCGGGTCGGACGCCTTATTCAGAATGACGCGATCGCCGATATTCACAGCGTTGCACGCGAAGTTGCCAGCATCAAGGGTATCAACAATGATGCGCTTGTGCGGCGGAATGCGGCTTTCGATAGCAATACGCGAATCGTAGTCAAATGCTGGTGGGTGGTACATAAGGAAGCCGTCTGTCAAGGGACAGAAACAGGTATCGATGTGATAAAAGCGCGCATCGGTCAGCCGGATCGATACGACTTCGATATCGAAGAAATTCCGTATCTCTGCGTGGGCTTCAATCTCCGTGCGGAAACCGTAGCCTGTCCATAACCAGGGACCGCGACGATCGAGCAAGCAGTCGCCAGCACCTTCGAATCCGATGTTGTCATCAAGATCGAGCAGGTCAAAACCATTCTCAACAAACCACTTCTTGAAGAACTGCTCTTCAGGCCTTCGTTCGTGCGGCATGAAGTGACTTGCGATCGCCTTGTCACCGTAAACCACGCCGGCGTTTGCCGTGAATACCATGTCGGGGAGCTCCGGTTGCGGCTCAATCGTGACGACGTCGGCAAATTCAGCGATCTGGTCGCGCAGCATTTCCCACTGCTGTTTGGCACGCTCAATACTCAGCGAATCTTCATGGCCTGCCATCCAAGGGTTGATCACATAGTCCACCGTAAAGTAGTCCGGCGGACACATGAGAATCTTGTCTTTGCTCATTTCTGATCTGTTCCTTCTTCTGGAAGGTGAACCTCAGCCAGCATGCACCGGACGCTTCCGCCCGCCCAAGACTCAATATTGTCAATTGGCGTACTGACAATGCGAGCATTCGCCGCAAGTGTCGCACGTTGATCTTCGCTCAGAGAATCGTACGCTTGTTGTGACATGGCAAGAACTCGCTCGCCATTCTTGTTGTGAAGTTCGAGCATGTTGCCTGCAAACGCGTCGAGTTGCGCATAGGTCAGTTCGAGAATTTCATGACCGGTCTCGCGTAGCCTGACCAGGACGGCACTCCTCTGATCATCGCGAGGAATAGCCTCAGTACAGATAACAGCCAGTTGCTCGCCGACATTCATCAGGACGTTTGTGTGATAAATCGGCACACCGTCACTATCCACCGCATCGAACGCCACCACATCGTATCCCATACGCTGGGCAAATTCGCCGAGCGGGTCAAGATGCGTGCGCGAGGAAATGCACGCGTAGGCCACATGGTTCGCGCGATCCAGAACCATACTGCCCGTTCCTTCAAGAAAATGACCCGCATCTTCATGCGCACTCAGGTCGATCACTTCGGTCACGTGCCGGCCAGCCTGTTTGTCGAGATAGTCGATGATGTCGCTGCGGCGCTCAGTGCGGCGATTTTCCGCCTCCATCGGATACAGAACCACGCGTCCATCTGCGTGCATGCTGATCCAGTTGTTCGGAAAGACTGCGTCGGGCGTATGTGGCTCCGCAGTATCGTCGAAAACAATCACTTCAATACCTGCCTCGCGCAACACAGCGACAAGTTCGTCAAATTCCTGCAACGCAATGGCTTGTTGCTCGTCAGGAGGCGCAGATGACTCCCCCTGAAAACGATTTGAGGCCGCAGTAAGCGGATTACTTTCGAAACGCGCCGGCCGAATCATCATCACTGCCGAGGCGAGTTGCGATTCAATAGCTTTTTGCATGGTGTCATTCACAAGTCGGTCGTGCATTATATGTCCGTGTCGCAACGAATTCGAAACGCCTTGTTGAATCCCGCCTGGGTCTGTTTTACCTGGGCCGGCATAACCGTCGGCATTTCGATGATCGCAACGCCTGTTCGCTTCACGGCCCAATCCATTACCAGGCCCGTCGCACTCGATGTGGGTCGAGTCGTTTTCGCTGCGCTCAACAAGGCAGAGTTCCTGGCCCTGGTACTGTTGCTCATTATCGTACGTGTTTCCGGCCAGAGTCGGGAGTTGTGGGCCTGGTGTGCGGTCTTGATACTGATCGTCCTGGCACAAGGCGCGTGGCTTATTCCTGAACTGGCCGCTCGCACCGATATCGTCATGACAGGTGGCGAATTGCCACCGTCTTCGGCCCATGCGATCTACTCATCGCTGGAACTCATCAAGATTGGTATATTGATCTTCCTTGGCTTCTCGTCCCTGGCTAAGCGCTAGCCACCTCAGACTGTCGCGCTCGGTCGCCCGGACACTTCCGCATACCAGCGGCTGAGATTCTTTGCATCGTCCGGGGTTGCTATTTTTATCCACCGGGCGAATTCGACAACAACCAGTGCCGTAATATCTGCAATCGAATAGTTGTCACCTGCAACAAACCGAGTCTCGGACAGCGAGTCATCGAGTCGTCGAAAGAACTGCTCTACGCGCTTGCGGCCCCGCTCGGCAAGTTCCGGGATTTGCGGATACGCATCAGGTCCTGTCACGGCGCGGTCTGCGAGTCCCTTCGCCGAGTTACGAAACGCCTCGGCCATCGCCCAAAGTCCCTGTTGCTCGACCTTGGCATTCCACATGGTCACCCGCGCACGTTCTTCGGGCGTACTGCCAAGCAACGACGGGACCGGTTGAAGCTCCTCCAGATACTGACAAATGGCCAAAACCTCACTTATAACGCTTCCGTCATCGAGTTCCAGCGCAGGAACGACACAGTCTGGATTCACCTTTCTAAATGCCTCCCTGAATTGTTCTCCGGCGCCAAGATCGACCTCAACTGTCTCGATCTCCAGGCCCTTCTCGGCGAGAAAGATCCGTACACGCCGCGGGCTGGGCGCCGTCTTGCAATCGTAGAACTTCAACTCACCGTCCCAGGCCTGCTGCGGCCTTGCGCACCGTTTCGGCATTTTGGTCAAACATCAATGCTCTCGCTGTTTCATTTTTTGCTTCATCCCGCCGCCAGTCCTTGCCCAAATTGATGCCTCGCTGTACCGCCGGGCGCTCCTTCAGCGTGTCAAACCAGCGCCTCAGGTTTGGAAAATTATCGAGATCGTTGCCAAGGCGCCGGTAGGGAAGCACCCAGGGAAAGCTCGCCATATCCGCGATGGAGTATTCACCAGCAAGAAAGGCACGATTACGCAGACGCACATCCATGACCGCCAGCAAACGATCATATTCATTAGCATAACGCTGGTGCGCGTACGGCACATTCTCTTGCACGTAATTCACAAAATGGCTGAGCTGCCCCGCCATTGGACCAAGTCCGCCCGCCTGCCAGAATAACCACTGGAGCACATCGAAACGCTCTGCCGTGTCGGTTGGGAGGAATCTGCCGGTCTTTTCTGCCAGGTAGACAAGAATCGCGCCACCCTCGAACACGGAAATACCGGTGTCGGAATCAACGATGGCGGGTATTCGATTATTGGGGCTAATAGCCAGGAATTCCGGGGCGAATTGATCACCTGCACCGATGTTAACTGCCTTGACCTGGTACGTCAGGCCGCACTCCTCAAGCATGATGGATATCTTGTGGCCGTTGGGTGTTGGCCAGTAATAGAGGTCGATCATTCTACCTACCAGTTATATGCAACACTCGCGCTGAGCTGCCGCCCTGCTGCTGGTGTGCCAGGAAAAGTCTGGAATTCGCTATCAGTAAGATTATCAGCAACCAGCGCGACGCTGAAACCCTGCGCTGCCGGATCGTTCCAGACGAGCGAAACGGACGCTAGAAATGTCGTGTTATCGCCGGTCCGCAATGGGTTGTCCTCCTGACTCCTGTACTCATTATCAAGGCGCAGCTCGAAGTCATTCATGAAACGATATCGGATCGCCAGGGTTGCCCGGTGTTTTGCAAAATTCAGCGCATAGAAACTGGCATCGACCTGCGCGTCGCCGTAGTCGGAGTCCTTATCGAGCAATGTATACCCTGCGGCAACATCGACACGGTCCCAGTTACGGGTAATGAAACCCTCAAACCCAATCACATCGATGTCCACCGGGTTTGCCTGGCGTGCAAATGGCGCACCTGTGGCGTAAGTCCAATCGACCAGGCCCTCGTCTTTGCGAGAGAACAGTGTCGCACGCGCCTGCCACTCGCCCGTCTCTCGGGAAACTGACGCAGACAACTGTTTTGCCTTCTCCCGACCAAGGGATGGATTACCGCCAAACAGCCCGTTCGGGGCCGAGTTCAGTGCTGTATATCCGGGCAACTGGGACGTCGCCGCATACTCGAAAGACCAAATCGTGACGCCGGCTGCATCCGATTGATTCAGCGAAACGCCAAGTAGCGGCGATATCGCATTGCTGTCACGATTGCTGTAGTCGGCCGTGACGCCGGCACGCCAACTGATGACGTTGCCGTTTGCCAGCCCCATATCAACCGAAGGCACGACGCTAAATGTTGCGTACGTCCTGTCCGTAAAGAATCCATTCGTCAGGTCGGTCGAGCTGACGAGTTCATCCCCGGTGACTTGACCGCCGTAGCGCCAGTTGATTCTTCGCAGTCGCTGATACCCTTGAAACCCGATAGCCATAACTTTGGTTTCATGCTCAAACGAGCCCGGACCGCCGGATTCAGAGGTCGTGCGGTCAAAATCGTAATCATCAACAAGATTGCGATAGAAACCACCATATTCAAACCAGCCGTATTCCAATTCGCGACGCTGATTTATCAACACCAATGTCGTTTGTGTGTCGTCGACTTCAGGCAACGAAGCAAAGCCGGTGTAGGCCCCTGGCCAGCCATAAAACTTGTCCTGGTAGCTCACGATGATGTCTGACTGCACACCATCCGTCGCAGTCTGCAACTGAACATTGAAACGCGAGAACTCGTGATCTCCGAACGGCAATGAGCCGTCACCTTCGGACCGTGCTGCCGACATCGCGACGCCAATACCATCGTTTGAGAGGTGACCAATACGCAGAGCCTGGTAGCTCAAGCTATCGCTGCCGAACCCTATGTTCACATTGCCACCTCCCTGCACACGTCCAATGCCGTAGGCGACGGTCGCAACAGCTGAGTTGAAGCCCTCGATGGCTCCATCAATGCCTTTGTAAATGGCCGGCTTTGACATGAGTGCCGGATCTACCGGCATCTCGGCAACATAGTGCCCCGTCTGCGGGTCCATAATGGTCGTGGCACCAAGTTTGAAACCCGTATTTTCGAATACTCCGCCTCTCACCGTGACGTCGGACTGGCCTTCAGCCAACCCTCGCGACTGCAATTCGGTCAGCGGGTCGAAGCGCAATGTGGTCGCAGGAGACGCGTAGCTCCCGGCCGGCCGCGAGTTGGCAACACGACGTGCGCTTACCGTGATCTCGGCGATTTCTTCAATTTCCGCAGCCTCACCCGCCACCGCTGGCAAGGGTATCAAGGATAAGGCAAGCAGGCTCAACATGAGCGCTGCCGAAAAAACGTTTCTCAGCATCAGGAGAAGTTCCGAAATTAAATTTTGCTAATTATGATTCATGCGCCCGCCTGGTTTCTTGCAGGCAGCCAGGCCGGTAAATGGAATGCGAGGTAGGTCCTGCACAAGGCTTCCGCCTCAATCAAGCGTTGCTCGCTGATGTGCCCTTCGCTACGAACAGCATCACTGAATGAAATGTCGCAGAGCTGTGTGAAGAAAGCGAGCTTGGACAACCAGCCCGGCACTTCGGGTATGACAAAGTAACGATTGAATATTTCCGCCAGGCAATCGCTAAGTGCGCGTACGGCCTGGTTATAACTTGCCGGTGCATTCGACCGGATGCGTGGCAATACGCGCATTGTATCAGCCGTCTCAGCCCAATACGCCGCGGCCGACCGCACGATGAAATCCGACAACTGCGTCCAGGTCTCAGGTGGCGCACCCGGATCACTCGAATTCAGGTAATCAACGAAATTGTTGATCCACTCGGTCGCCAGATCCTGCAGCAGATCATCAATGCCAATGTAGATTCGATATGCGGAGCCTCTCGAAACGCCGGCCGCTTCGAAAACC
>Ga0193945_1000067_pt1 | contig 13385 bp, 13 predicted proteins | sample BRT_01_MG_FD_161665 | JGI IMG/M metagenome (GOLD analysis project Ga0193945, IMG submission 161665) | Sediment microbial communities from the Broadkill River, Lewes, Delaware, United States - BRT_0-1_MG | ecosystem: Environmental > Aquatic > Freshwater > River > Sediment | place: USA: Delaware... | reverse complement strand
GTTAGCGTGAAGAACTCGACAGCCTGCCCGAGACCGAGCTGGTGCAGGTCGACACGGAATGGGTACAACGATTCCACGCGATACTCGAAATCGTACAGCAGGCCATCATGATCGGCGCGGGACTTCTGGGCGCCGCGATCGTCGTGATTATCGGCAACACGATCCGGCTGGAGATCCAGAACCGCCGGGACGAAATCGAGGTGACCAAGCTCATCGGCGCGAGCAACGCGTTCGTGCGCCGGCCGTTTTTGTGGAGCGGCTTCTGGTTCGGACTGTTCGGTTCGGTATTCGCCCTGGGGCTCGTGCAGTACGGCCTGTACCTTCTGAAACCGACCGTCGCCCGGTTGGCCGGCCTTTACCAGAGCGGTGTCACGATGCTCACCCTGGACCTTCGGGACGGTCTCCTGATCGTTGCTATTGGCGTGGGCCTGGGCCTGGCCGGATCCTGGCTGGCCGCCGCGCGCCACATGCGCTCGATAGAGCCCGGATAGTCGATTCCCCGCACGTCCGGCTATTTCGTAACGATTTGTAACCTCCTGCTTTAACGGGTGTTTTTTCTGGCATTGTTGCGGAACGTTCGCCCCGGTTAGCACTCTAAAAGGGCGAGTGCTAAAATCAGGTTCCAAGAGGGAGAGAACTGAATGACCACAGCTGTTGCGCTTCGAAATCAGGAACTTATGCTGGCCGGACCGGTTGGCAGTCTCGACGCCTATATCCAGGCGGTCGGTTCCGTGCCCGTGCTCAGCAAGGAAGACGAGCAGGCGCTTGCCGTCCGCTTCCGCGAGCAGGACGACCTCGACGCGGCGCGCGAACTCGTGTTGGCGCACCTGCGCTTCGTCGTGCACATCGCGAAGGGCTATACCGGCTATGGCCTGCCGCTCAGCGACCTGATCCAGGAAGGCAACGTCGGCCTGATGAAGGCCGTCAAGCGTTTCGATCCCGGTTACGACGTGCGCCTGGTGTCGTTCGCCGTCCACTGGATCCGTGCCGAGATTCACGAATTCGTGTTGCGCAACTGGCGCATCGTCAAGGTCGCCACCACGAAGGCGCAGCGCAAGCTGTTCTTCAATCTTCGCAAAGCGAAGAAGAACCTCGCATGGCTGACCTTCGACGAGACCCAGGCAGTCGCCGCAGATCTCGGCGTCAGCCCCGAAGAAGTCACGGAGATGGAGAAGCGGCTTCATGCGCGCGACGCCATCTTTGATCCGGCCCCGGATGCGGATGACGAGCGTTCGTTTACGCCGGCCGCCTACCTTCCGAGCCCGGATTCCGACCCCGCGAAGCTCGTCGAGACAGCGGACTTCAACGACGATGCATCCGCACGCATGGCTGCCGCCATCCGGACGCTCGACGATCGCAGCCGCCACATCATCGAGAGCCGCTGGCTGTCCGACAGCAAGATGACGCTGCATGAGCTCGCTGACGAGTACGGTATCTCGGCCGAGCGCGTTCGCCAGGTCGAAGCCAACGCGATCAAGAAACTGCGCTCGGCAATGGCGCTCTGATAACCAGCCGAAACGAGAACGAAAAGCCGCCCCGGGGGCGGCTTTTTTGTTGCCGGAATCTAGGCGTAGATCCTGCGCCGGTAACGCACCCAGCCGCCGTCATCGACGCCCAGCGGGTCGTGGTGCGTCCAGTGCACGATCCCGCCCAGCTCGTTCCACTCGTACAGGCCCCGAAAATAGACGCGGTCACCGAGCGACAGCGGAATGCGTCCGGCGACATCGATGTTGTGAGCGATCAGCAGCGTCAGTCGGTTGCTCAACTGGATCACGAAGCGTTGATGACGCGAGCCGTCATCGTCGTCGGAAAGCAAGCGCCGAACAAATCCCGTGTCTTCAATCCAGCGGCCCGTGTCCGCTTTCGCATAGGCTGGTGGCATGAATGCCCTTTTTTTATTGTTGCCGGGCAAAGGAAAGCAGTGCCAGCCGTCCCTGGCTGGCGCGCTCCCCTGTTTCGGTAACCGCCGTTCAGGTGGTAATCGGTACCAGCGTAATCTCTACGCGCCGGTTGAGCTGACGCCCTTCGGTGGTCGAGTTGTCGGCGATCGGGTGATGCTCGCCCATCCCCACCGTCATGATCCGCTGGTCCATGATGCCCTGCGTATACAGGTATTCGCCGACCGTATTCGCGCGACGCTGCGACAGCGCCATGTTGTGGGAATCGCTCCCCGTGCTGTCAGTATGGCCGGCGACCTCGACGACGGTCTTGTCGTACTCTGTCAGTACCTTTCCTACCGAGTTCAGTACGCCGAAGAACTGCGGCCGCAGCGCGGCACTGTCCGTATCGAAGGTCACGTTGCCAGGCATGTTCAACGTGATGTTGTCGCCGATTCGCGTGACGCTGACGCCCGTGCCCTGCAGCTCGGCGCGCAGCTTGGCCTCCTGCTGATCCATGTAGTTGCCAACGGCACCACCGGCCAGGGCGCCAATACCTGCGCCGATCAGTGCGTGCTGCCGCCGCTCGACCGCGTCATCACCGGACATCAGGCCGGCAACGACGCCAGCCGCCGCGCCGATAAGCGCGCCTTTGGTCGCCTTGCTCGTTTCCGACTCCCCGGTATACGGGTCCAGCGTTTCGCAACCACTAAGAATTGCGGCAATGCCCGCAATCGCGAAAAAGGAATTTCTTGTCTTGCTGCCCATAGCGAAATCTCCCTGAAATCCTCGCGTGTGAGTGTACAGTATGAAGTGTAGCTCTCCGTGACTGAACGCACACTTAATCCGCGCGTTTATGGTCAAATACTGCCCATGATGCGGAAGCAGCGATGACTGATACCGACGGCTGGCTCGAGCGCTACGGCGAGACTCACGACAACCTTACCTATCCTGTACTCTACTGGGCCGCGGTGCCCATGGTCGTTACAGGAACGGTCGGCCTGCTATGGTCGCTGCCGGTGCCGGCGCAGTTCTACGAAATATCGCCGTTGCTGAACTGGGGCAGCGCCTTCCTGATGGCTGCTGCCGTCTACTATTTCATCATTTCCCTGTCGATCGCGATCGGGATGCTGCCCTTTATTCTCGGTGTCGCCGCAATCCAGCTTTGGCTCGAGCAGTCCCTGTACTCGCACCCGCATGCGGCCGGCGGGCTTCTGGCCGGCGGCGTTATCGGCCTTTGGCTCGGTCATCGCAACGAGCCCGGACTGCGTCCGGTCCTCAAAGACCTGCAGCTAATGATGATCGGCCCGGCCTGGCTGCTCTCCGTGCTGTACCGGCGCCTCGGCATACCGTTCTGAGCATAACCTCGTGACCGCCTCCGATCTGCCGCGCGATCGCGACGTGTGGCGCATCGCCGCGCCAATGATCCTTTCGAATATCTCGGTGCCGCTGCTCGGCATGGTGGATACCGGCGTGGTCGGGCATCTCGAAAGTCCCGTCTACCTCGGCGCCGTCGCCATCGGCGGCACGATTTTCAGCTTCCTGTATACGGGCGTGAACTTCCTCCGCATGGGCACGACCGGCATCGCCGCGCAGCGTTTCGGCGCAGACGATTTCGACGGCCTGCGAGTGTCACTCGGCCAGGCCCTCGTGGTTGCTCAGATCATCGCCTTCGCCGTGATCCTGTTGCAGTGGCCACTCGGCCAGGTCGCCATGAAATTGCTGGGCGCCGAAGCGGCCCTCAGGGAGCATGCCCTCGAGTACTTTTCCATTCGCGTGTGGAGTGCGCCCGGGACACTCGCGAATTTCGTGATGGTTGGCTGGTTTCTCGGCCTCCAGAACGCACGCGTGCCGCTGCTCATATTCCTGACTATCAACCTGACCAACATCGCGCTCGACCTGCTATTCGTCCTCGTACTCGGTATGAAGGTCGATGGCGTGGCGCTGGCATCCGTGTTCGCCGAGTACACCGGACTTGCGGTCGCGCTGTTCTTTGCCGTGCGCGAGCTACGCCGGAACAGCGGTCATTGGCCCATGGACAAGTTCGTGAGGCTTCGCGAATACGCCGCGTTCTTTTCGATCAACGCCAACCTGTTCGTTCGCACCATGGCGTTGATGTTCACGATCGCATTTGTCACGGCACAGGGCACAAGAATGGGCGGCCTCATACTCGCCGCGAATGCGATCCTGATGCAGCTACAGAACCTTACGGCGTTCGGTCTCGACGGACTTGCGCACGCGGCCGAGGCGCTCGTCGGCAGGGCCGTCGGCCAGCGACGCAGGGATGCACTCGAACGTTCCGTAACACTGTGCCTCAGGTGGTCGCTGATCTTCGCGGCCGGATTAAGTGCAGCGTATTTCCTGCTCGGCCCTCATCTCATCAACGTGCTGACCGACCTGCCCGCCGTCCGCGAAACGACATTGCGATACCTGCCATGGATGATCGCCTCACCACTGGTATCCGTGTGGTCATTTCTCTATGACGGGGTTTATGTCGGCGCGACGCGTGCACGCGAGATGCGCAACATCATGGTGTTCTCGGCGTTCGCCGTGTTCATTCCGGCCTGGTTCGTGCTTCAGCCCCTGGGCAACGACGGCCTCTGGCTCGCCTTCCTGCTGTTCCTCGCGAGCCGCGGCATCGGCATGCACATCGGTTATCGGCGCAGTGTCCTGCCGGCCCTCCCGTAGGAGCGCTTCCTGAAGCGCAAAGATCGGGTCGGACCTCGATAACTCACTGAATCAAAAAGGTATTACAGAAAAATTCACGCGAAATTTCGCGTAAATCGGTTGTTTTTGGTGCCAAAATCAGCGCTTTTAGAGATGCTGCTATTTGCCGAGACAAATTAAAAGGGCCAAAACGTGCGCAAAAACCGCGATTTAGCAGGCCCATTTGCTCGATATTCGGAGACTATTCTTTTTATATTAATTACTTATGGTGGTCCGACCCCGAAACTGGATCGTCATGGCCGGGCCTCCGCGGCCGCCTTGCGAAGCACGGCCTCTTCCGCGCAACGGTTTCGAACGGTATTGCGCGCCCAAACGTAAGCACCGAGCCCGGAAACAATATTGGCGATAGCGTAGGCGGCGAAAATGCCGGCGATGTCGAAGAACTGCATTGCAATCAGCGCGACCGGGATATAGAGCACGACTATTCGGCTAACGCTAATGAAGACACCCGGCATCGGATAACCCAGCCCATTGAATGATGCGTTCATGACCATGACCATGCCGTAGGTGCCGTAGCTGAGGGGCACTATCCAGAGGAACATGGCCGTTACCTGCCGGACGCTCTCGCTGTCGCTGAACAAACCGGGCAGCCAGCCTGACATCCAGGCCAGCAGGCCCGCGATGACGAGACCGCTGCCGAGACAGAAGGCCGTGCACAGCCACAGCGCACGCAATATCCGCTCCTCCTTGCCCGCCGAAAAATTCTGCCCGACGAAGGGCCCGATGATCGCCGATAACGCGTAGTACATGACGAGCATCATTGACTCGATGCGGCTCGCAACGCCGAAGCCCGCCACCGCATCCGGACCGAAGCGCGCGATCATGGCCGTAACCACCGTCGCCCCGACCGGTACGATGATGTTGGTGCCAGCGGCCGGTATTCCGACGTGCAGGATATCGCGCCACGACTGCCGCAGCTCGCCGGGGTCGGGCTTTTTGAAACTCACCATGTCGAGGCGATGCCGCATCAGGTAGAGCGTGCCGATAAAGATCGCCGCACGCGCGAGCAGCGCGGCCATCGCAGCACCGTTCAGACCCATCGCCGGTACCGGCCCCACACCGAAGATCAGTATGGGGTCGAGGATGACGTTCAGCACCGCTGCAAGGATCATCAGCATGCTCGGCAGGCGCGTGTCGCCCGTAGCCCGCATGCTTGCCATGCCGACCATGCCGACGACGATGAAAGGCACGCCTATATAAAGAATGGTCATGAAGCCGCGGATCAGCGGCATGAGTTCGTCGGGCGCGCCGAGCAATCGGAACAGCGGCCCAATCGTCAGAATGCCGATGGCGCTGATGATCGCCGTGATCAGGAAAGACAATAACAGGCTGTCGGTGGACAGCCGCCGCGCGCGGCGATGGTCGTCCGAACCGAGGGCGCGGGCTACGACCGAGGAGGTGCCTGCACCGAGACCGATCGCCACGCTGGTAACAATCATGAGAATGGGAAAACCGAAACTGAACGCCGCAAGCTGCGCGTCGCCCACCTGGCCGATGAACCAGGTATCGATGAGGCCCTGGGCCATCATCGTTGCAATGCCTAAGAGTACCGGCACCGTCATATCGACGAGGTGCCCGCCGACAGGTCCCTGGGTAAGCCTCGGCTTGGGTGAGCTCATCGGGCAAGGTTATCATTGCGAAACGCGATTAGAATGGGCGGCCCGCATGAAGTTCAGGCACGAGATCGTCATCGACGCCGACCAGGCGTCGGTATGGATGGCGTTCGACGACCCGGGAAACATGAAGGCCTGGCAGCCGACGCTGGAATCGTATAGCCGCAAGAGCGGCCAGGACGGTCAGCCCGGCGCCGTGGCCGAACTCGTGTACGACGAGAACGGCCGCTCCGTGAAGCTCGTCGAAACCATTACGGAAAGGCGCGAGCCGCATTTCATGGCCGGCACCTATGAGTCGGATGTCGGTAATGCGCTCATCGTCAATCACTTCGAGGACGCCGGCGATGGGCACACGCGCTGGGTCATGTATGGCAACCATTCATTCAGGGGCGTCTTCCGCTTCCTCGGCATATTCTTCGCGGGTGCGATTCGCAGACGCAACGAAGACATAATGAACAACTTCAAGCTGTTTGCAGAAACGAAAAAGGCGGAGCGCACCGGATGAGCTGGAAGCAACTCGACTCGCGGACGGTCTACGAGAACCCGTGGATGGAGGTACGCGAGGACCACGTCGTCAACCCTGGGGGTGGTCAGAACCACTACGGTTACGTGCACTTCAAGAATCGTGCTATCGCGATTCTGCCGCTCGACGAAGAGGGCAATACCTGGCTCGTTGGCCAGCAACGCTACACGCTGGGCGCCTATTCCTGGGAACTGCCCATGGGCGGCGCACCGCTCGACGAGGAACCGCTCGACGCGGCAAAACGGGAGCTCAGGGAGGAAACCGGGCTTTCTGCCGCCCGCTGGTCCGAGGTGATGCGGCTTCATACCAGCAACTCGATCACGGACGAAGTCGGGATCGTCTACGTTGCCGAGGGACTGACCCAGGGCGAAACCGAGTTCGAGGAAACCGAAGACCTCGAGATTCGCAAGCTGCCACTCGAAGACGCCCTGCAGCTTGCCTGTGACGGCGAGATTACCGACGCCATCAGTGTCGCCGCCATCCTGCGCGTCGCCGCACTCAGAAAAGCATCCTTGCGGTAACGACGTAACGCATCGGTCCGCCCGGCTCCAGCGCATCGAAGGGATAGCAGGTTACGAGACTCAGCACGCTCTCCTCGGTATCGAGCATCAGGCTGCTGCGCCTGGAATCGACGACGTCGATGTTCGTGACCTGGTACAGGTGCGACTCCCCGTCCAGCGTCTCCAGCGCCAGCGGCTCACCGACTGCGAGGCGCTGAAGGAAGCTGAAATGCGTGTCCCGGTGCCCCGCGATCACGGCATTGCCGCGCTGCCCCGGCATCGCGCTCGCGCTGAGGTGCCCGGGACCAAAAGCCAGCGTGCGCCCCGACCCGCCGGCGAGAACGACCAGGTCTATGTCGCCGCCGAACGCCCTGAGCCTCGCGACCGGCCAGGTATCCGCCCATGGCCAGGGAGCCGGTCGCTCGCGGCCTGCTTCGGCTCGTTCCCACGCGCGCTGCATCAATTCCTGCGCCAGCCAGGCCTTGGCGGGAATGTAGGCGCCTTCACCAAGCTGCCAGAACCCGAGGCACAGCACGCAGGCCACGATCCAGCTCCCCCGCGCTCTACGCCAGCCGCGCACGGTTCATACTCCGAGCCAGTGTGCCCGCACCGAGCAGCAGCAATGCCGTGAGCAGCAACACGAGGCCGCGCCGCTGCAGCACCGCCGCGTTGGTTGCGGTCGCAGGGAAGCCGAATATCGCGTTCATGCTCTGGCCATACGGGAGCAGGTTCGGCACTTGCTCGCGGGAAAGCGGGTCACCGGCCGCGCGTACCGGCGTCTTGTCGACGGCGACGAGACTCGTGTACTTGCTGACGAGATGGTGGGCGATCGCGGTGTCGACGACCGCGTTACGGGTTAGCGCCGAATCCGCTCCGCGCCGCTCTTCGTCGTGAAGCGCGGCAATTCTGGCCCGCGCCCAGAGCGCACCGACACCGGGATGGTCATCGTCGCTGTCGAGCGGCAATTCTGTCGTCCAGGCGCCCGTGGCCGAATCCCCGCTGACACGCACCGCGGATCCCGGCTGCAACGGTCCCGACGCTCTCGCCCTGACCGTCACCGGCTCGCCGCGGTACAGGTCGGGCACGACCTCCGGATAGGCGTCCGTTACCACGCCGCCCGGCCAGCTGACGTCGATGTTCGTAACCTGCGGATGCCCGAGCTTGTCGAACAGGCGATCCATTTTTTCGCCAACTTCGTGCAGCGCGCTGATAACGACGAAGGTCCCGCGGCCGAGCTCCGCCGCCTTGCGCATGAACCAGCTGTTGGGGGCGGACCCGATGCCCACGGTAAAGAGCCGTGCATCGCCGAGGCGCGTCTCGATCATCGCGTAGAGTTCGTCTTCGTTGCCGACGCTGCCGTCGGTGATGAACACGATCTGCCGCAGATGGGCTTCCGTCCCCGCCGAATCCAGCGCCAGCCTCAGGGCCGGCCGCATCTCCGTCCCGCCGTTAGCGTCGAGCCCCTGCACGAACTTCCGTGCATGACGAATGTTGACGGCGTCGGCAGCAACGCTCTGGTGGTAAAGGGCCCGCGTCGTGGAGTTGAATTCGATGATGTTGAACCGGTCGTTGGCGGTAAGACCGTCGAGCGCGCGCTCGAGCGCCTGCTTTGCCTGGGCGATCGAATTGCCGTGCATCGATCCCGACGTGTCCACGACGAAGATCAGTTCACGCGGCATCGTTACGGTCGTGTCCTGCGCGGCGTCGGGCGGCATGACCATGAGCAGGAAGTGGGGCTGGCCGGCAATGGACTCCCTGAACATCAGCGCCCGTGGCCTCGCGGAAGGCAGCGGCCTCCAGAGCAGCTCGAAGTCATGATCCATCGGGACGGCATCGTTGGCCAGCGATACCGTGTAGCGGCCCTTGTCTTCCGACACGTCCACCGGGTGATAACGGCTCGCGACGATTTCGAGCGGCAGACCGGCATCGATGCTGGCGGTCAGCGTGATCCTGTTATCGTTCGACGCCGCCACCTGCGGCGGCGTAATGAGAGAGGCATCGGGTACCCGCGTCGTATCGGACGACCAGCCGCTGCCCTGCCGGTCGGGAAGCGCCGCACCGGGCATGTAACGCGGCGTCAGTGTCATGGGGAAACGAATGGCGAATGTGCCGTCGTCATAGCGCAGGTCTTCGAGGTACTCGATCTCGACGGCGACCCGCTCCCCGGGCGCGATATTCGCCACGGTCGTAGTGAACAGGTTCGGGCGTTCCTGCTCGACGAGGCTGGCTTTCTTGCCCTCGCTGCGGGCGCGCTCGTACTCTTTCCGTGCCTGTTCCTTCTCCCGAATTTCGCCCTCGATGAAGCGCTCACCGATGTGCAATCGCATTCGGTCGACGGCCGCCTTGTCCGGCAGCGGGAATACGTAGACACCCTCGGTCCACTCGTCGCCGTCATTGCGGAACTCCTGCCGCACCGACACGCGGGCAACGAGGCCGCTGACGTGCATCGTGACGTCGGTATTCATGCGCGTCGCGACTGTGAAGCCGGCCTGCATTCTCAACAGCAGGGTGCCGGACCGCAGGTCGCCCGGCGAAGGCTCCTCCGCGGTGGCGGCCGGCATCCACAGCCACGCAAGCAAAGTGGCGATCATCATTAGAGCTTTTTGTTGTGTCATTCCGCATCTCCCGGCAGCGCTACGATGATCTAAACAACCCAATACGTCGCGCCGCGGACGGCGGCATGGCAATGCACCGGCGTAATGTGGCAAATTGTGGCGTGATCCCGAGGAGTTCGAATTGACAAAGCGCATAGCGATCGTGGAAGACGAGGCGGCAATCCGCGATAACTACGTGGCGGCATTCCGTCGCGAAGGTTATGCCGTGGATGCTTACGACTCGCGCGCACCCGCGCTCGAGGCCTTCGCCTCGCGACTGCCTGACCTCGTCGTCATCGACATCAACCTCAAGGACGACGTTGAAGGCGGCTTCGAGCTGTGCCGGCAACTTCGCGCACAATCCGCCGATCTGCCGATCATCTTCCTGACAGCAAGGGACAGCGAGTTCGACGCGGTATCGGGGCTGCGCCTCGGTGCCGACGATTACCTCACCAAGGACATCAGCCTGCCGCATCTGATGGCGCGTATTGCAGCATTGTTCCGCCGCCTCGATGCGATGCAGAAACCGCAGGCGGATAGCGGGCGCATCACGCGCGGCAGCCTCGAGATCGATACCGACAGGATGACGGTCCGGTGGCAGGGGGTACCCGTCGGCCTCACGTTGACCGAGTTCTGGCTGGTCCACGCCATGGCGCGTTACCCGGGCCACGTGAAGAACCGGCAGCAACTCATGGATGCCGCGCAGGCCGTGCTCGACGACAACACGATCACCTCCCATGTAAAACGCATTCGCCGCAAGTTCCAGGCGATCGACGCGGACTTCGACCGCATCGAGACCGTTTACGGCATGGGCTATCGCTGGATAGCGGACTGACCGCAAGGATCCGATGAATCTCAGACGGCAGTTGCTACTGGTCAGCCTGCTGACACTCGTTCTGCCGTGGGCGGGCTGCGAGTTCATTCGCGAAACGGAATCGGCGCTGCGGCAGAGCCAGCAGCAGATGCTGTCGGGAACGGCGAGTGCCGTGGCGGAATCGCTGGAACGATACCCGGAAGAATTTCCGGCGGGGCCGCGCGGCAACGAGACGCCGGTCGAACAGCTTTATGGTCACCACCTCGATGCTGCCCCGTCGATCGACGGCTACGTCGATGACTGGCCCCTGCCAGCAGACTCGTTGCGGCAGATCAGGGGTGCCGACGGGCCGATCCGCTTTGTCGTGGGTCTGCACGGGCGGTATCTCTACCTGTACGCCGCCGTGACGGACAACAATGTCATCTATGCGTCGCCCGCTTCGATTGCAGTCGGCGACAGCCCATCCTATGCGGATCGTGTGGTTCTGGTCAGTGCAAACCCGCCGATGGCGAGTGAGAGACTCATGTTCGCTGCGGAGGCGCCCGGCCCTGTCATCGCGTGGTTGCGTGGCTCTTTCGGGTTCGGCCCCGAACCGACTGTGCTGGCGCGCTGGCAGGATGTTGCGGGCGGTTACCAGGTGGAGGCCCGAATCCCGGTGAACCTGCTCGGAACACACCTGGGTATAAACGTCATCAATACCGCCAGTGAACGTGAAGACGGAGTCCGCAGCTCGAGTTTTGCCGGCCAGGTGCCCGGGCCGTTCGTCACGATATCGCCGGATCTCACGGCGCTGGCAGAAAGGCTCGTGCAGCCCGGAACGCGAATGCTCATAACCGACCGCAGCGGCTGGCGCATCGCGGCCGTCGGCTCGCCCGGCACGGCGGCGCCGCCATCTCAGGGCGCGGTTTCGAACTGGCTACGGATCGCTTACAAGGCGCTCGTAGAGCCGGGCACCGAGCCCGCGTTTGCCGAGCCGGACCCTAGTGGTCGTGAGCACCAGCCCTACATTACGGCCGCCCTCGACGGGCGCAGTTCGGAGAGCTGGTTTCGCAGCCTGGATAGTGGCAGGGCGATCGTGGCTGTCGCCGAACCCGTCGCCAGCAGCGGCAGCACGATAGGCGCCGTCGTGCTGCAGCAGGGCACCGATGCGATCCTCAGCCTCAGGAACGAAGGCCTGGCCCGCCTGATGAACGTAACGATCGTGGCTACCCTGCTCGTGGCCGCCGGGTTGCTCGGCTATGCGACCTGGTTGTCGCGACGTATCCGGCGCCTCAGCCTCGCCGCGGAAAAGGCTGTCGAAGGCAGCGCTATTCAAACCGCGCTCCCGAGTGCGGAGTCCGGTGACGAGATCGGCGACCTGTCGCGCAGCTTTTCGTACGTACTCGGGCAGCTTGCAGACTACAACGACTACCTGAGGTCGCTCGCCTCCAGGCTGTCGCACGAGCTGCGCACGCCGCTGGCCATCGTGACCTCGTCCCTCGAGAACCTGGAGCACGAAGGGCTCGAGGGCGCGACGGCTGATTACACGGCACGCGCGAAGGACGGCGCCGACCGGCTGCGCCGTATTCTCAACGCAATGAGCGAGGCCAGCCGGGTCGAGGAGATCATGGAGCATGCCGAGCCCGAGGAGTTCGACCTCGAACGTGTCGTGTCGCTGACCGTGGACGCCTACCGCGACGTCTACCCCGAGCGCCGCTTCGAATTCGATTGCACAGCGGGCGCGACGACGGTCCGCGGCTCACCGGAACTGCTCATCCAGATGCTCGACAAGTTCGTGGATAACGCCGCCGATTTCAGCGCCGCGGGAGATACGGTAAAGATCAGCGTCGAGGCCGGCGAGGGCGAGGTAGTATTGAGCGTGCACAACCCGGGGCCGCCGTTGCCGGAACGGATGCGCTCGCAGCTGTTCGATTCGATGGTGTCCGTGCGCACCGCCGGCAGCGACAAACACCTCGGCCTCGGGCTGTACGTGGCCAGGCTCATCGCCGAAGGACACGGCGGCCGGATCAAGGCCGAAAACTCCGAAGACGGCGTCAGGTTTTCAGTAGTCCTGCCTGTCGCTGACGCGAAGCTGGCTCAGATCGGTCGAAAATAGGATTCCGCCGCCGAAGTCGGTGCTGCTGTTGGTAAGCCCGGTGAACGCGTACAGCTCCATGCGCCAGGCCCTGCTCAGGCGAAACGATGCAAAGCCCGAGAGTTCCTGGACGTCGTCGATGCCGCTGATGGACGCTTCACGGTAATCGAAGTACACGCCGACCATCGTCCTGTCGGACGCCAGCCAGGCGCCGCCCACGGACGCAAGAAACACATCGTTCAGCTCGAACCCGGGCGGGTCGCCGCGCAGGCGATACCCGGCGGTGCCCTGCAAAGAGAGCCTGTCGAAGAAGCGAAAAGCGTCGAACTGCAGCGTGTAATCGTTCTCGCCGGTACCCAGACCCTTCGTCTCGTCCGCCGTCGCGAACTTGATCTTGCCCGTGAGGTCGACGACGACGTTGGCATCGTTACTAACGTACAGGTCGTACAACGTGATCACGCCGATGACGTCGCCCAGGCCGCTTTCGGTAACGGTCGCGCCGCTACCCGGCAGCGGTTCCGTGCCGGGGTCGGTGATGACCGTGTCGTCAGGCGCGGTGACCCTCAGGTACGGCGCGGTCAGCCGAAGGCCGACCCGCTCGAGCCCGACTCGAAAAGTGAACGGCACGTAGAGCTCTTCGATATCGTCGGTACCGCCGTATTT
>Ga0193945_1000063_pt1 | contig 13589 bp, 12 predicted proteins | sample BRT_01_MG_FD_161665 | JGI IMG/M metagenome (GOLD analysis project Ga0193945, IMG submission 161665) | Sediment microbial communities from the Broadkill River, Lewes, Delaware, United States - BRT_0-1_MG | ecosystem: Environmental > Aquatic > Freshwater > River > Sediment | place: USA: Delaware... | reverse complement strand
GCTCGCTTTGTTCCGTGCCGATCGTGATCGGCGGAATTTCCTGTACGCCGATCGTTTTCGCCATTAGCGCGACTGTCCACGTCAGACTGCGCCGAATTTCGCCATTGAGGATTGACGTATTGCTGAGTTTGCTGATCTGACCGACAAAGAAGGACTCCTCCAGCGGTAAAAGATCGGGCTCGAGGTCCGTGTTCGAGTCGGCAATGATCTCAAGCGTGAACGACTCGTTGAGATCGACCGTTGGACGGTCAACTCGAGCAGTAACTGCCGCGGAAGCAGTCGTCGCAAGCATCATGCACAGGGTGCACAGGATGACCTGATGGATTTTCTTTTTGTGAATTCCTACCACGGTTGTACCTCGTCGTCGGGCCACACGACCTTGCCCTCCTGGTCCTTGCCATAGCGCTGATACTGATAACGGAACTTCCGCCGCAGCAAACCGCCCGGATCATCAGGGATACGTCGCAGCCATTGCTCCATGGCCTGCTGTTGTTCCTGCTGCTGCCGCAGTGCCGCCAGCTCAGCTTCCGACAATTGCTCGGGTTGCTCGCTATTTTCGGCTTCCTTGGCCGCGCGTTCGAGCTCTTCCTGCAGGGCCTGCATGTCTTCCTCGGACATCTCTTCTTCACGTTGCGAGGGATCGCCGCCATCAGATTGTTGCTGCGAATCCGAAGACCCTTCAGATCCTTCCTGGTCTTGCTGACTCTCGGATTCGGACTGCTCACCTTCACCACCGGGATTTTCGGTCGACTGCTGGTCATCACCCTGGGTCTGCTGTTCCTGTTCCTGCTGCTCCTTGATATTTCTGATCAGATCGAGGTTATAGCGCGCATCTTCGTTGTCGGGCTCCATTTCGAGGACCTGTTCATAAGCGTCGATCGCGGAGTCGAACTCGCCTTGCTGTGCCATCGCGTTACCGAGGTTGTAGAGATTGCGCGCATCGCGCCGAACCGCAAATTCTTCCGCGCTACCGGCGTAGTCCCCAGACTGGTAGCGCGCTACGCCGCGCCACTCCATATCGTTAAAAAGGGCTGCCGCGTCGGCCGGGTTGCCCTCTTCAAGTGTTTGTTGCGCCTGCTGGTTCTTGTTGAGCCAGAGATCGTCCCATAGCGATGCCTCGGCAGGCCGCGGCAACGGCGCGATAAAAATGATCAGTACGAGCACCCAGCCCTTGCGGAACGCAAGGGCCGCGAGTGGCAACAACAGCAGCACCAGCCATGGACCCTCTTCGCGCCACTGGTCCGACGCCATAGAGTCATCACTGGCCATCGTAGCAGCCCGAACTTCGCCGGAAAGCAGATGCTCCAGGTCGCTGTCATCGGATGTGAGCACCGCAAAACGCCCGCCTCCGGCTACGGCGAGGTCATTCAATCCCCGCTCTTCGAGCCTGGCAACAGCAATGCTGCCGCGGTTGTCCGTTACGAAGCCACCCGTCTGGCGCGGAATTGGTGCACCTTCACGCGTACCGACACCCAGAACCGACAGCGAGAACCCGGCTGCTTTCAAGTCACGCGCTGCCTTCTCAGCCGCGGGTGACGAGCCGCCATCTGCAATCAGGAGCACTTCGCCATAGCCTACGCCCGCTTGTTCAAGTAGCGATTGCCCCTTGCGAATACCAACTTCCGGGTAGCTACCGCGGCTCGGCATGATATCCGTAGTCAGGCTGTTGACGAGCGCCGCGATAGTGTCAGCATCGTCGGTAAGCGGCGTAACGGTATACGCGTTCGCCGTGTAAACCAGCAATGCAGTCTGGCCGCCCTGACGACGGTCGAGCATGCCGAGGATCTTCAGTTTCGCGCGCGCGAGGCGGCTGGGCGCAATGTCTTGGGCATCCATCGACCGCGACAGATCCAGCGCTACGACCATAGCCTGATCGGAACGGAACACGGGCTGATCAATACGTTGCCACGCCGGACCGGCCAGCGCTGTCGCGGCGATAACACCTGCGAGTCCAAGCAGCCACCAACGGTAGTCGGTACCCCTGCCAGGGGTTCGCGACAGAACATAGGGCATCAGCGCCGGGTCAATGATATCGCGCCAGTGGCCCGCGCCCAGCTGGCGCCGTGCCAGCAAGACGGCGACCGCAACCACGATCGGTATCGCCAGCAGCCAGGCCGGCCGTATCCAGTGAAAGTCAGCCGGCATGCGCATGCGCCTCCGCCCTGTATCGCAGCACCGCACGTTGCAACAGGCTTGCAAGCACGAGGATGCCAACCAGGGCAAACGCGACCCCCAGGGGCCAGAAGAAATAGGACTTCACGGGTCGGAAACCCGATTCCGGCTCTTCCACGGGCTCAAGTTCGTCAAGGAGCGCGTATATATCCTGCAGACTCGCGGTATCCGTTGCGCGAAAATAGCGGCCGCCGGTGAGCTGCGCGATCTTCGTCAGTGTTTCCTCATCCAGATCGGCAGATGGGTTAACCGAGCGTCGACCGCCGAGTAGCGACGAGACGCTCATCGAATCAGCGCCAATACCTATCGTGTATACGCGCAGCCCAACCTGCTGAGCCAGTTCAGCAGCTTTTAGCGGCTGAATTTCTCCTGCCGTGTTCGCGCCATCGGTAAGAAGAACGAGGACCTGCTCTCCGGCATCCGCTTCCTGTTCGTGCACGCGACGCACAGCGAGCGTGATCGCATCACCGATCGCCGTCTTCTCGCCGGCCAGTCCGATTTCGGCTTCCAGCAGCAGGACTTTCACCGTGTCCCGATCCAGGGTAAGCGGCACCTGGAGATAGGCGCGTTCGCCAAACAGGATCAGGCCGATGCGATCGCCTTCACGCCGTGTGATGAAGTCGCTCGCGACAGCCTTGGTTGCCGTCAGCCGATCCACACGGCGCCCCGCCAGTTCGAAATCTTTCTGGTCCATGCTGCCGGACAGGTCCACAGCCAGCATGAGGTTACGGCCGGCAACGGGAACCTCGAGCTCGTCACCGACGCGCTCGGGACGCGCGGCAGCCACCACCAACAGGCACCAGGCGAGAACCGCAACCCAGAAACGCCAGTTCAGCAGTTGCTCGGCACCCGAGCGATCCTTGAGCGTCTCGAAATTATTGAGATCAGGAACGCGCAGACCTGCCTCCGAGAGCCCGCGCGCTTCCGGCAGCCATTTGCGGGCGAAAAACGGCAAGGGCAGTGCCAACAGCGCCCAGGGCCATGCCAGCGACCACATCAGGCTATACCTCGAAAAGGCAGACCAAGACGCATGCGCGCGGCTGAAAGCAGCGCACCGATATCGACGTCGGAGAAGTCCCCATCGGGATCGCGGTACGGCAGGTCCAGGAGACTTTTGCCTCCCTCGGTGTGAAAGTACGGTACCGGCATGCCGCGATCGAGCCAGGCCAGCCACGCCTCGCCGGTCAGCCCGGCAACTTCGTCGCGCCGCGCATAAGCCAGCATGCCGCGGCGCAATAATTCCGATACCTGTTTCCCCAGCGTCACCGGATCGCGATGCTCGAGAAACTCCGCTTCATATCGGGCGAGCTCGCGCAGCGCAAAACGGCGCGGGGCATTGAATTGCCAGCGCCTGTACAAACGCCAAAGAACATAGCCGAGTGCGGTGGCGACAATCACGAGAATAACCCACCAGCCGGGCGCAAGCGGCCACCACCCAACCGGTTCGGGCAGGTGCAGATCGCGCAGTGGCAGTGCCTTCTCGTCCATAACTAGTGTGTCCTGCGCCCGAGCGCTGTTTGCAGGGTGCTCACAGGATCGTCATCTGTGGACATCGGCATCAGGTGCACGGCGTAACGCTGACAGAATTTTTCGAGCGCACGCAGGCGCTCGTCGAACGCATGTTCGTAATCTCGTCGCGCTGGCGCCGCATAGGTGTCGATCGCCAGTTCATCATCGGGCGATACAACCCGGTATCGCCCGGGAGGCGGCAACTTGCGTTCGAGTGGGTCATTAAGAAACACGGCAAGCACTTCACTATGGCGCGCCACGCTCGACAAGTAGGCCTGAGCTGCCCGGTCGAAACCTGCAAAGTCGCTGACGACGACGACAAGGCTGCCTGGTCTTGCGACACGCCGTAACGCGGACATGGCCTGAGTAAGCGGGTCCTTCCCGTTCCCGTCTGCGTCGCGCCGGGTCCAGTCCGCGTGTTCGACGAGCTCGTGTACAAAACGAAGTGCTGCGCGGCGGCCCAGCCGGGGCTTCAATTCACGATGAGTGGTATCGCCGAATATCAATCCGCCAAGCCTGTCACCGCGATGGTGCGCGGCCCACGCAATCAGCGCGGCTGTGCGGCTGGCGTTGACCGACTTGAAGCACCCCTGGGTCGCAAAGTGCATGTTGGCACGCAGATCCACGGCAACGAGCACGGGACGTTCGCGCTCCTCGCGGAACAGCTTCGTGTACGCCGTGGTGCTGCGCGCCGTCACGCGCCAATCGATGCTGCGCGGGTCATCGCCCGGCTGGTACGGTCTCGATTCATCAAACTCCATGCCGCGCCCACGGAAACGGGAAACGTAGGCACCGGTCTGCAGCGAATTCACGCGCAACACATTGAGCGCGATTGCGCGTGCCGGGCCGCTGAGCCGAATCAGGCCGGCCTGGCTGACGCTGACCGGGGACGCACCTTCATGGATGTGGTCGAGACGCACTAGGGCACTCCAACACCATCCAGGATGCCCTTGATCACGGTTTCGGGATCGACACCGTCAGCTTCTGCCTCGAAGCTGAGCACCAGGCGGTGGCGCAGGACATCCGGCGCAACAGCCTGGATATCTTCCGGACCGACATAGTCGCGGCCCTCGAGCCACGCATGCGCTCTCGCCGCACGGTCGATACCCATACTCGCGCGCGGGCTGGCACCGTACAGCACCTGGCCGTCCAGCGCGGGATCGATGGCGCCCGGGTTACGCGTCGCCACGACGACGTTGACGATATATTCCTCCAGCTCTTTGGCGAGGTGCAGGTTCAGGATGTCTTGTCGCGCCTCCATGATCGACGCCAGTGACAGCGGCTCCGGCGGCCTAAATGCGTCACGCTCACCCTGCTTTGCCTCGTCCCGGTTCAGCACGAGAATCCGGCGCTCATCCTCGACACTCGGGTAACCAACCTGCACGTGCAGCAGGAAGCGGTCGAGCTGCGCTTCAGGGAGCGGGTACGTACCTTCCTGCTCAATCGGGTTCTGGGTGGCCATTACCATGAACAGGGCTTCAAGCGGGTAGCTCTTGTCGCCGACCGAGATCTGTCGCTCTTCCATGGCCTCGAGCAGCGCCGACTGCACCTTGGCCGGGGCGCGGTTGATTTCATCCGCAAGAATCAGGTTATGAAACAGCGGGCCTTTGCGAAACTCGAACGTGCCTTCCTGAGGGCGATAGATATCGGTGCCCGTCAAATCGGCCGGCAGAAGATCCGGCGTGAATTGCAGACGATGGAAATCCCCCTCTATGCTCTCCGCAAGCACCTTGATCGCGCGAGTTTTCGCGAGACCAGGCGCGCCCTCGACAAGCAGATGGCCGTCGCACAGCAGCGCGATTAACATGCGATTGATAAGGTGTGCCTGACCAATGATCAGCTCGCTCGCGTGAGCCTCGAGTTTTTGAAATTGTTCTGCGACGCTCATTAGTTACTCCGGAAAAAAATGCGGCGAGTCATTCTAGAGAGGATGCCTCGGAACGCCAACCGGTCGCGGCATTTTTTACTCATAATCGGGCCCGTTTCAGTACTATTGACCTCCTTTGGGACCATCTTTAGCCAAATACATTGCATTTCAATTCGAATAAAACCCGCCTCGTAAGACCCGTAACGGGCCTGCTCCTGCTCCTGGGACCGTTTGCCGCTTGCCAGGAAGTGCCGCCCGCAACGCAAGACGAAGCCACCCCCCCTGTCGCCGCGACGGTTGAGTCCACATGCGGGGAACAAGGCGCCCTCCAGGCAACTTTGTCAGGAGCCATCAACGCCACGCTCGACTGGCCCGATGCCGCGTTGCGATGCGAGAGCATGCCCCGGCCCAACGCCCAAGGCGTTCGCTTACGCTTTTCAGGTCAGGTGGCCGGGGAGCGCGTGGCCCTCATTATCGCCATGCCGGCACTTGAGGCGGGCATAACCGGAACAGAATTCAGCAGCAATGTCACGATCACGGTCGAAGGAAGCGGTCGCTTCTTCAGCACACCCAACCTCGAAACCTGCTGGGCCGATGTGGCGAAAAATGAGCCGCACCGGGATTTGCAGGGCACCTACATCGTTGTCGGTGATCTGTACTGCGTCGGTCCACTGGGTGAAATCAACGGCGATGCATTCGTCGATGTGCGCATGTTGCGCTTCAGTGGCGTGGCAAACTGGACAGCGAAATGAGAATACTAATGGCTATCAGCTACCTGGGCCTGGCCGCCTGCAGTCCGCAACCCGCAGCACAGCCGGGCACGGTAAGCGAACTGGACGGGGCGTTTGAGTTCACGACACTCGAGCTAGTCAATGATGCGGGCGAGCTACTCACATTCGACGTTTATCTCGCACAGGACTTCGAACAGCAACGACGTGGACTTATGTTTGTGCGCAACATGCCTGAGCGCACCGGCATGCTCTTTATCTATGAAAACGACGATATTCGCTCGATGTGGATGAAGAACACCTATATTCCGCTCGACATGGTCTTTATGCGCAGCAACGGTTCAGTGTCATCGGTGATCCATCGTGCCGAGCCACATACGCTCCTCTCGAGGGCGTCCATCGAACCAGTGCGCTACGTACTCGAACTCAATGCAGGCACCGCTCGCCGCATGGGCATTGGTAGTCGCAGCCGCATTATTTGGGATCGCTGATCCGGGTTACAGCGTGGCAGCTATCGCGTCGGCGAGGTAGTTGACATTCTGTGCCGTGATGCCTGCCGTGTTAATGCGGCTGGATCCGACCATGTAGACGCCGTATTCCTTTTTCAGGCGATTGACCTGCTCCTCGGGGATACCGAGGAAACAGAACATGCCGCGGGCGCGCACAAGGTGTGAAAAATCGTGCTGCGGAGCTTTCTCTTTCAGCGCGTCGTTCAACAGCACACGCATTTCGCGGAGTCGGCCCCGCATTTCCGCCAGTTCGACACGCCACGCGGCTTTCAACTCAGGGTCATTGAGGATTGTGCTGACGACGACGGCACCGTGATCGGGCGGCACCGAATATATCGTGCGTACAACATTGTTGACCTGACTGTTCAGGACATCACGCGACGCCTGATCAGCCGCAAGCAGTGACAGGCTGCCAACGCGGTCTCGATACAAGCCGAAGTTCTTCGAGCAGGAACCCGAGACAATCATCTCCGGCACGCGCTCAGCCAGGTGGCGAATAATAAACGCGTCATCACTGAGACTGCGCGCGAACCCCTGATATGCCATGTCGACAAACGGCACGAGATCGCGTTCGACAATGACATCGGCAATCGCCAGCCATTCATCCTCGGTCGGGTCCACACCCGAAGGGTTGTGACAGCAGGCATGCAGCAGGACGAGATCGCCAGCCGGCATCTTGGTCAGCGCATCCAGCATCTGGTCTATCTTGATCGTGTGCGTGTCCGTGTCGTAATACGGATACGGTTCAAGTTGTAAGCCGGCACCGCCAAGTAACGGGATGTGGTTTGCCCAGGTCGGGTCACTCACCCAGAGCTTCGCGTCCGGGCGTGCCCGCAGGATGAGACTTGCCGCCACGCGCAGGCTGCCTGAGCCGCCGGGGGCCTGGATTGTCAGAACACGTGAGCTATCGGCCGACTGGCCAAACATCAGGTCCTGCATGGCCGCGTTGAAATTCGGGTCGCCAGCCGTACCTATGTAAGCCTTGCTCTCCTGCGTATCGACCAGGAGTTGCTCGGCTTTCTTGACAACATCGAGCACAGGCGTTTCGCCGGCTGCGGTGCGGAACACACCAACACCGAGATCGACTTTGTCGGGCCGCGGGTCATTCTTGTGCTCTGTAATAAGGCCGAGAATGGCGTCGGCTGGTGCGGGTTTCAGCGTTTCAAACACGGTACGTCTCCAATGCGAGATTGCATTGTATAAACGAATGCCGCACAAAAGAAAACGCCGACTCGAAAGCCGGCGTCTTCAGTGATGCGTTTGTGGGTCGATCAGGCTTTGGGCGCCCAAACCGAGCACCAACCTGCGGCATTGACTGCCTTGCCCGGGAATATCTGACAGGGACGCCAGTCCCCATCATCTGCCTGGATCAGTGCGCAGTTGGCGCAGTTCTGATCGGCAGCCGGATTGTTGCGCGTCGACGGATCTACAGTCGACGCATCGTGCGTGTATTTCATGGCTTTGGCCATTGGATCGTCTTGCGACAGCTGCGGCAGGTCCGAAGCCACGGCTTCACGGCCAGGTTGTACGAAGCAGCCAGCAGCGGCAACGGCTGACAGCTGAAGGAATTTGCGGCGTGCGATGTTACTCAACGGAGTCTCCTCGGTGCATATCTTGGACTAGTCAGTGGCACGCATTTTACCCAAGTTTCCTGAACGCCCGCACAACGAGATTGATCCTTGCCTATTGCAGATCTTGAGAATGATTCTCATTAAGTCCTGTAAGCCCCGCCACTACGATATACTGCGCTGTCAGGCGGGCAGGAAAAATACGAATGACAGGTCGCAGCCAGATAATCAGGCTCACAAAGATGCGCGGCAATTTGCGCGAATCAATTGAGGACAGCGTCGCCGTCGAAGAGCCGCTGGAGATTCGGCTTGGCTACCAATCCGGTGGCAAGCGGCAGACGAGCAGCATCTCGATCACGATGCGCACACCGGGTGACGATGAGGAGCTTGCGACAGGGTTTCTGTTTACCGAGTCCATCATTCGATCGCCGGATGACGTCGCTATCGTTAAACCCTGCAGTGGCGACAATACGGTGCGCGTGGAGCTCGAGGACGGCGTCGCTGTCGATCTGGACCGGCTCCAGCGACACTTCTACACGAGTTCGAGTTGCGGCGTTTGCGGCAAGGCATCCCTCGATGCACTGCACGCGACGGACCTTGAAACGACACCGGCAATACCGGGGCAATTTTCGCGCGAGGTACTCGTGGCAATTCCGGGTCACCTGCGCGCCAGGCAGGACACATTTGCGGAAACCGGCGGACTGCATGCTGCGGCCGCTTTCGGTTCAGATGGTGAATTGCTCATCGTGCGAGAAGACGTAGGTCGGCACAATGCGGTCGACAAGGTCGTTGGTGCGTTGTTTCGGGCTGGACGACTCCCGGCGCAGGAACTGGGTTTGATCGTCTCGGGCCGCGCCAGTTTTGAACTTATGCAAAAAGCCGTCGTCGCGGGCATGCCCCTGCTGGCGGCTGTAAGTGCACCTTCCAGCCTTGCAGTCGAGCTGGCGCGGGAGTTCAATGTGACCCTGATCGGATTTCTACGCGGCGACACATTCAACGTGTACGCCGGAGAGGAACGAATAGCCGGATGAGTAAACAAGTCATAGACCGAGGTTCTGTCGCCTCGATAGCGCAACGATTCGAAGCACGGCCAGAGATGCTCGTACAGATCCTGCAGGCGATTGTGACCGAGCACGGCTGGGTGTCCGGGGACGTAATCCGCCAGCTCGCCGACATCCTGAATTTGTCCCGGGCCGAAATTCACGGCGTCGTCGAGTACTACCACGACTTTCGGACAGAGCCCCCCGGAAGTCACATCATCAAGATCTGCCAGGCTGAAGCATGCCAGGCGATGGGTAGCCGTGATCTCACCAGGCACGCGGATAATTCAGTCCATTCGGACACCACTCTCGAACCGGTCTACTGCCTCGGAAACTGTGCGTGCGCACCCGCGGTCATGGTCAATGGCAGGACGTTCGGTCGAGTCAGCCCAGAGCGCTTCGACACTCTCGTCGCGGCAATGAGGGAGAAATCCTCATGAGCGGAGTCAAGGTCTTCGTCCCACGCGAGACGAGCAGTGTTTCCGTCGGCGCCGACGAGGTTGCGCTCGCCATCGCGCAGCAGGCAAAGAAAAATGGCGCGTCGATTCAACTTATTCGCAATGGCTCCTGGGGTGCGTGCTGGCTCGAACCGCTCGTCGAAGTCGAGGTTGACGGCACGCGCATTGCCTATGGCAACGTTGATGCTGGCGACGTGCCTGAGCTGTTCGATGCCGGCCTGCTCGAGGGCGGCGCGCACGATAAACGCCTTGGGCCAACGAATGAAATCGATTATCTGATCAGTCAGGATCGTTGGACATTCTGGCGCTGTGGCCTGGTTGAAGCGCTGTCTCTCGAAGACTTCCTGGCACATCAGGGCTTCAAAGCCCTGCAGAAAGCCTGGCAAGACGGACCAGACGCGGTCATTGAGACGTTATCCGCATCCGGCCTGCGCGGTCGCGGTGGCGCAGGCTTCCCGGCTGGAATCAAGTGGCGCACTGTAGCCGATGCCGAAGGTGACCAGAAATATGTTGCTTGCAACGCCGACGAAGGCGACAGCGGCACGTTCTCGGACCGCATGCTCATGGAAGGCGACCCGTTCGGGTTGATCGAGAGTATGGCTGTCGCAGGATTTGCTGTCGGTGCAAACAAGGGTTACATCTACCTGCGTTCCGAGTATCCGCTTACGTACACGATACTTTCACGGGCGATCAGGACCGCACGCGAAGCCGGCTGGCTTGGCAACAACATCCAGGGCAGCGGATTCGATTTCGAAATCGAGTTGCACCTCGGGGCGGGTTCGTACGTATGTGGCGAGGAAACTGCGATGCTCGAGAGCCTCGAAGGCAAGAAAGGCATCGTGCGCTCCAAGCCGCCATTGCCCGCCATCGAAGGGCTGTTCGGCAAACCGACGGTCGTCAACAATGTCGTGACGCTGGCGTCAGTACCCAACATTATTAATCTCGGCGGTGAACGTTACGCGGAAATGGGCGTCAATCGCTCCAAAGGAACGCTCGCGTTCCAGCTTGCCGGCAACATCAAACGTGGCGGGTTGGTCGAGAAATCCTTCGGCATAACGCTGCGCGAACTCATCGAGAATTATGGTGGCGGCACGGCCAGTGGTCGACCCGTCAAAGCCGTGCAGGTCGGTGGCCCACTGGGCGCATTCCTGTCTGCCGAACAACTCGATACACCGCTCGACTATGAGGCATTCGTAAAGATAAATGCCATGGTTGGCCACGGCGGAATTGTCGTATTTGACGACACGGCGGATATGGCACAGCAGGCGCGATTTGCGATGGAGTTCTGCGCCATCGAGTCTTGCGGCAAGTGCACACCGTGCCGTATCGGATCGACACGCGGTGTCGAAGTCATAGACAAGCTGATCGCGGGCGAGAAACGCGACGAAAATTATGATCTGCTGCTTGAACTCTGCGATACGATGGAGGACGCATCATTATGTGCGATGGGCGGTATGACGCCCTACCCGGTTCGCAGTGTACTCAAGCATTTCGCGGACGATTTCGCGCCGGCGCAAAAAAGGTAACCAGGCAAAGATGAATAAGACTCGACAAAAAGACTCAGGTACACCGGAGAGCCGCGCGGAGGAAGCTGTCTCAGTCGAAATAGACGGACTTCCCGCAACGATCAAGGCCGGCACGAGCATCCTGCGTGCCGCCCGTGAGAGCGGCATCGACATTCCCAAACTCTGTGCAACAGACAGCCTGAAAGCATTTGGTTCGTGCCGCCTGTGCGTTGTCGAAATCGAAGGCCGTAAAGGTTATCCCGCTTCATGCACGACTCCCGTTGAAGAAGGCATGAAGATCCGTACTCAAACGGACAAGCTGTCGCAATTGCGGCGCAACGTCATGGAGCTTTACATCTCCGATCATCCGCTCGATTGCCTGACCTGTTCTGCCAATGGCGACTGCGAATTGCAGGATATGGCTGGCGCTGTCGGCCTGCGCGATGTGCGCTATGGCTTCGATGGTGCGAACCATCTCGACGCGCCCGTTGACGCGAGCAACCCGTATTTCCAGTTCGACGCTTCCAAATGCATCGTCTGCTCACGCTGCGTGCGCGCCTGCGACGAGGTGCAGGGCACGTTTGCCCTCACGATCGAAGGCCGCGGCTTCAATTCCAAGGTTTCGGCCGGTATCAGCGAAGACTTCCTCGACTCGGAATGTGTGTCCTGCGGTGCCTGCGTGCAGGCTTGTCCGACGGCAACGCTCATGGAAAAGAGCATCGTCGATCACGGCCAGCCCGATCACGCCGTGGTGACAACCTGCGCATACTGCGGCGTCGGCTGCTCGTTCCAGGCCGAGATGAAAGGTGACCAGGTCGTGCGCATGACGCCGTACAAGGATGGCCAGGCCAATCACGGCCATTCCTGCGTCAAGGGGCGTTTTGCCTGGGGCTACGCGTCGCATCGCGACCGCGTGTTGAAACCCATGATTCGCGAGAATACTTCAGATCCCTGGCGCGAAGTCGAATGGGACGAGGCAATTCAGTACGCGGCCAGTCGATTCAAGGCAATCCAGAAAGAGCATGGCCGCAAGTCGATCGGCGGCATCACTTCTTCCCGGTGCACTAATGAAGAAGTATTTGTCGTGCAAAAACTCGTTCGCGCCGCTATGGGTAACAACAATGTCGACACCTGCGCACGCGTCTGCCACTCGCCAACCGGCTATGGTCTTAAGACTACGCTGGGAACGTCGGCGGGCACGCAGCCCTTCGACAGCGTCATGGATGCAGACGTCATCATGGTCATCGGTGCAAACCCGACAGAAGGACACCCGGTGTTCGCATCACAGATGAAGCGGCGCCTGCGCGAGGGCGCCCAACTAATCGTCGTCGATCCGCGCGAAATCGGCCTCGTACGGTCGCCACACATCGCGGCGGCTCATCACATCAATCTTCTGCCGGGCACCAATGTACCGGTCATCAATGCGCTCGCTCATGCCATCGTCAGCGATGGACTCGCTGACGAAGAATACGTAAGGGAGCGCTGTGATCTCGATTCCTGGGAATCCTGGAAGGCGATGATTCTGAAACCGGAAAACTCGCCCGAAGAAGTGGCCAAGGTATCAGGCGTCGACGCCGAAACTATACGCGCTGCGGCCAGGCTGTTTGGGTCCGCGAAGAACGGAGCAATCTACTACGGTCTGGGTGTCACCGAACACAGCCAGGGCTCAACCATGGTCATGGGCATGGCGAACCTCGCCATGGCGACCGGCAACATCGGCAGGTCGGGTGTGGGCGTTAACCCGCTGCGCGGCCAGAACAACGTGCAGGGTGCCTGCGACATGGGCTCTTTCCCGCACGAACTCGCCGGCTACAGGCATATTTCCGGTGACGATGTCCGCACACAATTCGAACAACACTGGGGCGTCACGCTTGATCCGGAACCGGGTTTTCGTATCCCGAACATGTTCGATGCTGCATGCGCCGGCAATTACAAGGGGATGTACATTCAGGGCGAGGACGTCGCCCAGTCCGACCCCGACACGACGCATGTCGAAGCGGCGCTCAGTGCTATGGACTGCATTGTCGTGCAGGACCTGTTTCTCAACGAAACCGCGAAGTTTGCGCATGTATTCCTGCCCGGGACCTCGTTCCTTGAGAAAGACGGTACCTTCATCAACGCCGAGCGACGCATCAACAGGGTCCGTCCCGTCATGAAAGCACAACAGGGCAAGGACGAGTGGCGTATCACGCAGGACCTCGCGCAAGCCCTCGGCTACAACATGAACTACGAC
>Ga0193945_1000058_pt1 | contig 13847 bp, 14 predicted proteins | sample BRT_01_MG_FD_161665 | JGI IMG/M metagenome (GOLD analysis project Ga0193945, IMG submission 161665) | Sediment microbial communities from the Broadkill River, Lewes, Delaware, United States - BRT_0-1_MG | ecosystem: Environmental > Aquatic > Freshwater > River > Sediment | place: USA: Delaware... | reverse complement strand
ATCTGCTGGAGAATGCCTACAAGTACTGCTCGGGTCAGATCAGGGTGAGTGTCCATTGTGAAAAAAAAGCCGCCGCCGCTCAGGGTCTCGAGATCAGCATCGAGGATGACGGTCGCGGCATCGGCCCGGAGATGATCGACACCGTCCTGCAACGCGGCAAACGCATGGATGAAACCGTTCCTGGCCACGGTATTGGACTCAGCATGGCCCGGGAAATCATCGATGTCTACGGCGGTGAGCTGGAAATCGGTTCCAGCAGCCTGGGCGGCGCTTTGCTGCGAGTCCATTTCGATGGCCGGCGTCCGCTTGCCGGTATTCCCGGAACCCACCAGTCATTGTCTCGCGTGGACTGATTATTTCAATCTTTTCGAGACAGGAAGCAAGCTTCAGCACGCGATTAAATCGCAATAAAATCAGACTGTAACAGCAGTTTGGCCGGTTGTTGCCCATCCAGGCCGGCATTCCATTGAGCGAATTCCATCACAAATCAAAGCCGCTGGTGTTGACCATCGGGCCGAAACTCCACATACTTCTGAAGCGAAATTGGGAAATAAATCCCATATATTGATGCGGAGGATTGATTATGAAGCAACCTTTCTTAGTTGGACTGGCGTCCTGTGCCCTGATCCTGGCGTCCTGCGGCGGCGGTGGAGGTGGAGGTGGCAGCACGCCAACCTCGTCGCTGCTGTCCCCGGCCAGCGTGCTGGGCACCGTGCCCGGCACGCGTATCGAGGCCTTTGGCGATAACGGCTCTTACTATGTCATCTCGTCGACCCAAAATGGCACCGGCGAGCACCCCTTCCAGCTGGACCTGCCCCCCGGTATCGGCTTCCGCATTGTAATGATCACCAACGAGGGCACGCGCGAACAGGTGGTCACGCCTATCGCTTTTCGCGACTCCTCGGGCAGGGTGCTCAGCCGTCTGGCCGTGAATTCCGGTGAGCGGATCGACCTGGGGCATGTGCCGCTGCGTATGAGCCGGAACGAGGCAGCAGCCGAAGATCTGGACGGTGACGGGGTGCTCGACAGCCCGATGGTGCTTGACGACGTTGGTGCGAACAATCCACTGGCGCAGTCTGACAGCGATGATGACGATATAGACGATTACAATGATCCCGACCACGGCGGCTACCACTACGGCGACGACACGCGCGATCCGCAGGATCACGATGACGACGGTGTGCCCAATGTTTACGACGACGATCATGTGGCCGCTGCAAACGACACAGATGGCGATGGACTGCCGGACAGCGTCGATGCGAATCCACGCAATGATGAGAACCACGGCAACGACGAGCTGGAGGGCGATTGCGACAACGACGGATACCATGACGAAGACCAGGACCACGACGGCTTCTACGACGACGACGGGGATCGTGACGGGTATCACGACGATGACCTGGACCATGACGGACGCCACGATGACGACGGGGAGGAAGACTCGGACGATGATCACGGGGACAGCGGCTCCTGTGGTGGCCTTCAGTCCCCGGCACCGGTGCCTGAACCGACACCCACTCCCGACCCGACCCCTGACCCAAACCCGACTCCGCTCGCCGGCGAGGCCTTGTACAACACCAATTGCCTCGGTTGTCACAGTAATCCAGGTCGATTCGCAGGGATCTCGGCGGCAGCTATCTCAGCCGCGATTGCAGGTGTTCCAGGGATGAACTCCCTGTCAACGCTGAGCGCGGAGGAGATTCAGGCGATTGCGGATTATCTTGCGACGCAGTAGAGAACGGAGAACTCCTGGGAGAACGGGCCGGAGGATGCCGGGGGTATGACACCCCCACCTCCGGCCCTGTTTTTTTGCCAGGACCGCTTGAGTTGGTGCCGATCAGGGCAGTGGTGACAGGCTGACATTCACCGGCATGCGCTCGCCGGGATGGTAGGACAGCTGCGTGGTGGAGGTATAGCCGCGGTAGCGGTAGGTCACCCGATAAGCGGTGATTCGTTCCCGGGTTTGTTTTTCGGTTATGGTCGTGCAGGAACGATGCGCCTGCCACAAGCGATTCTGGTGGCGGATATCCTCAGCGATGGTGGTCGACAGCTCCGTGAACGGGCGCGATGCGTTGCCCGGATCGGTACAGACCTCGTGTGTTACCGGCTCGTAGTGCGTCTCCACGATCGGCTGCACGTTCACCACTGTGGCATAGGTCCGGAATGCTTCAGCAAGCGCAGGAGTTATCATGCAGCAGGTGCACCATAGCAGCAGCGTCTGCATTTGCCGTTTCATGCTGCTCAGAACCCCATGTTCGAGAGCAGTTGTCGCCCCCGCTCCAGCTCTTTTTCACTGGCGTACAACATGACCACGTCGAACCCGTCGTCCGGGCGCCGGAACCAGTCCAGGCGGATAGCGCCAAAGCTGGGTTGCAGACTTTCGACAAAAGCCGCCGCACGGTAAGGACGGGAAAAATGAATGATGAACAAACGATCCCGATCCGCGTAAGGTTTCGGTGCCGAACCGCGTGGCGATTTCCTGTTTGCGTGCAGGACGTAATCAAGATGGCGCAGGATATAGTCGCTGTACCAGACGGCCCCCTCCGGTAGTTTTCCGCCGGATTTCGGGATCCGGGATGGTCCGTAGTTATAGGCCGCCAGTGCACGGTGCAGGTTACCCTGATAGCGTTGCAGAAGTTCCTTGAGATAGCGGGCGCCTGCTTCGACGTTGGTGCATGGTTCCAGTAAATCGGACAAGCGCTTCAAGCCCAGATGTTTTGCCGTGCCGGGCCAGAGTATCTGCATCAGTCCATAGGCGTTGGCGTGAGAGCGGGCTGCGGGCTTGAAATCACTTTCACCCCTGGCGACGGCCAGCAACAGGGTTTCCGGCAGTTTGTGGGTTGCAGCTGCTCGCTTGAAGCAATGGGCATAAGGAAACTCAACTGCCGGTTGGGTCTGGGCCGCGGTCTTTGCGAAGTTTTGCCATCTGGCCTCCAGCGCAGTGCTGTCGATGTACGCGATTGTTTTGGATGTTACCGGTGTGGTAACCAGTAATGAAAGACAGAGCATCAGAGTACGTTGCCGCTGTGACATGACTACTCCAGTTTCAGCCCGGTGATGGTTTCAATGTGCTCGATTTGCGCCAGGCGCTCTGTTTCATCCCGGTAGCTGAACGCGACCCGGTATTTCCCCGGCCCTGCGTGGACGACTTCCACGGCGACCTGTGTGGCGGAGGTCAGGCGCCCCGCGAAACCCTGTGCCGCCCATTCGCTGAGGAAAGGGCTCCAGAACTGGTATGTACCGGCATTGCCGCTGTGTTCGTGGTCGGAACCATCGGCCGGCGCCTCAGCTGCTACCTCCGGGCGCTTATCCGGGTGCGGCCCGGACCCTTCCAAACGGCTTGATAGCTCACTTTCAGCAGTCCCCGACTCATGCGCCGACGCAACTGTCTCATCCACTATATCGTCGTCCGCTACAACATCCACCTGTTCTGCAATAGCCGCAATAACCCCTGAAAGTTGTTCGGCTGTGGCATCCTCTGTGATGCCCGTCATGGGTTCCTGCTGCTGATCCTCCAGCTTGTCCAGGACCAGCAGCAAGGTTGCAACGGTCAGGCAGACACCCGCGAGGAATCCTGTTGTTCTCATCATGGTATGCGCCGTGCTGTCCAGGCCGTGTGGTCGTTGTTGGTCGCTATCAGGCGGTCGAGCCCGCGCAGCCACTGGTCCATGCCGTTGTCGTCTGTGCGCAGGCCCGCGGCACCACCACAGGCATCGGGCAGGGTCTGCAGAAGACCGTTGATCTGTTGTGCCAGGTCTGACCCGTTGACAGCGATGGCGTAGACGGTGGTCCAATCGGCGTTGGAAAAACGTGAAGCGGGGAATAGATAGCTGCGTTTCGCCGGTGTATCCGTAGCGGGTTCGCTGACTTTGGCACAGCTCCCGGATGACAGGCGGCTGACGCCGTCTTTGGTTCCGTGGACGAAAACAAAGACCTGATCAGCCCGTTCGACGCTCAGTTCCAGCAGCGCGCAACCTTTCGCAGCCTGTCTGCCAGCGTATTCATTGCCCCATCGTTCCAGGCAGTTGCCCCGGTCATCGGTGCCATTGTACCGACGAACCAGTTCCATCCCGGCAATAGCCGGTTTTTCGTCCGCTATCGTCTTTACCAGCCGCCTGGACCCGGAGTTGTCTTCCGCCGGCAGTATGCGGACATAGGTGGCGGTGTCCATGCCGGTGAGATGTTCCCCGGAGTTTTCCGGATGCAGAACCACCCATACCTGATACAGACCCGAGTGGATCTCGTGGGCCTCACCGCGCAGCAGGAAGTTGGCTTCCTTCCTCCTGTCGGTGACGCGCACCTCCCGGTAACGCGATAAATTGTTGCCGATAAGACTGAGCAGGGTGCGCAGTCTGGGTTGATCGGAGCTCAGCGATTCCACGTAAATGAGCAGGTCCTGCTGTTCGCGCTGACGCAGCAGGCAGCTCAGGTTGTTGGCGAGATAGCGGGCTGCCAGGTCAGGGTGTCCGGAACTGAAAGGCAGCACCCTGAGCCCGCGCAGGGATTCATCGCGACGGCGCTCCTGCAGGGCGCGCAGTTCGCCGGATGTCAGGTCTCCTGCCCAGCTCTTGCCGAATCCGCTGACCCATTCGCCGGCCCGTACGTCCAGTGCACGCACAGAGACGCGATGCTGCGCCGTCGCGCTACGGCTGATCTCGATGCCGATGTAATAGTTCGCGTCACGGATTCTTCCGCACTCCACCTGATCCAGCCGGCGATGGTGCTGTGCCGGTGGTTGTTGCGGTTGCCAGGGCAGACGGACGCCGGCGTCAGTGAGCAGGCTGTCCATGAGCTGGTCACGCAGGCTGCGGGTCAGACCGTCGATATCGGCTTGAAGGTCGGGGCCATCCAGACGGACCAGAATGACAGATTCACCTTTGAACCTGGGATGCTGGCCGAGTTGCTGCGAGAGATAGGGGGCGAGCTCATCGTCAAGCCAGCGTTGCAGTGACGCATCTTCCCCCTGAGTGGGTTGTGTCGCCTGCTGGGCGCAACCCAATGAAAGCAGTGCGAGGGTGGCAAGGAGAGTGAAGTGTCTGCCCATAAACGTGTCACTCCGCTTCCAGCATTACCTGCCCGTCGGCCGCTATCACCAAAACTCCACCCTGCAGTTCACGGGTCAGGGCCGCTATACCCTGTTTTGTTGCGGAGGAGAGCTGCACGCCCCAGACGACGGATGACATGGTAAGCGGGTCCTTTGTTTTCTCAAGTGTTCCGACGTACTCGACCGGTACAGTTGATGCTGCCATTTCGTGAAACCAGGCAGGGAAGGTATCGGGCGTAAAAACCGGTTTGCCTGTTCTCAGCGACAGGCGCCAGGCCTGCTTCCCCGCCATTGCGTACAGGCTGACGGTTGCTGTCGCAACCAGGTGGTGCAGAGCCCCGGCAGAGGCAAACCTCAGGGTGAATCCCTGTTTGCCTGACGCGGGCAGCGACGGAGGACGTTTTTCGCTCTTCCGGGTGCTGGCCCGTTGATCGCTGGTATCGGGCGTCTTCTGTTGTTCGCCCGGTTGCCGCTGCAGTTGGCGCAACGAGTGAGACTTCTTCTGTGCCGTCTTCTGAATCCCGGCCAGTCCATTACGGCCCGCTGCAAGCTGGCCGCGCAGAACATCCAGTTCAGTAGTCAAACGGTCGCGATCACGGCGCGCTTGCGCCGTCTGATCGGTAAGTCGCGTCAGCTGTTGCTGCGCTGATGACAGCGCCTGCTGTGCACGGGTATTACGCTCCTGTGCGCTTTGCATCTGCGTCGTCAGATGCCTCAAATCGGCCCGAAGGAGCTGCATTCGTTGCTGCTGGTAGGCAATATCCTGCTGCAGCTTCTGCTGCTCCAGCTCCGGCTGGATACGGTCTTTTTCATCGGCTGGCATACTTTGTACCAGCGCAAACACGGCCATCAGGCACAGGCAAATGATGGACATGAAGCGCATGACATCGGTTTGCAGTGCATCGGTATCGCTCCCCGTGCTCCCGGGTGTCGCTGTATAACGCATGCTGCGACTGCGCCGGATCATCACTCTTCGAGCAGCTCAACTGCCGCGGTCGACGGCGGTGCAGACAGATCGCCGATGGACGCCCTGATATCGTGCAGAAGCTGTTCGACCCGCGCGGCGTGGTGTTGCTCCTGTTCTTCGTAATAGCGGCTCAGTTTCGTGCCGAGATACGAACTCTTGATCACGCGCATCATATAACCACCGATACCACCCACAATGGTGGTCGTCAGCGCAGTCAGGATGCCGCCGTCCACCAGTCGCGTGAGGATGGTGAAAGCACCGGATTCGGCGGCCACGGCCGGATCGCCCAGGGCATAAAGCAGTGCACTGCGCATACCGATCGCGGTCCAGATCACACCGATGCCGAAAAACAGGCTGGTCCAGACGTCGGTCAGGTGTTCAAGCTGTCCAATCTCATTCTGGGGTGAGCGGTCGTCGAGCCGTCTGGCCAGCGCGCGCAGGCTGTGAATGTACAGGCCAAGGGTGATGGCGAAAGGCAGCACCGACAAACCCAGGTTGCGTCGTGTCCATTCGCTCAGTACCTGGACCGCGGGTGTATCGAGCAGGGATACGGAAATAAACTCCAGCACAATCAGCAGGTACACGATAACCAGGCCCGTCAGCAGGCTGACAAGCATGCCCAGCAGCATGCCGGACAGGAAGCCGCGGCTGTTGCGCTCCGGCATAACCGCTTACTCGATCGGCCCGCAGGCCTCGCAGGTGGCCTCCAGGACCAGTTCGGTTTCCTGGAACAGACGGTTGGCGCGATAATATTCGCGACGGTCTGCGCTGATCTTGAGCAGCCCCTGCTCCTTGTCCACCAGTTCCTTGTTCATTTCACGCATGACCTCTTCCTGGTGCGGACAGGTCTGGTCACAGACGCTGTAATCGCTGACAAGAGACACGTATTTGATGCCGAAATAGCGGGTGTAGGTCTCCCGTGCCTGACGCTTGCTCAACAGGCCTTGTTCATTGGCCCATATCAGAAATTCGCTGAAGCTGGTCTTGTTGTCCTTTTTGGGATCGCCTTCGGCGATGGTAAGCAGACGCTGAAAATACTGATCGAACTGATGCTCACAACCTGTCTCCAGATCGAAGCGGGCGGCGCTGATGGCGTGATCCAGGTTGGGGCCTTCCGGCAGGCTGCATGCAGTGGCAGTCGGGGGATTGCTGTTACACCCGGTGAGTGCTGTCGTCAGTGCCGCCACCGTGAGCGTTGCGGTGACTATGGATGTCCTCGATTTATTCATGGTTGTGTTCCCCGGTTAGCTGACTGTTAGAGTTTCAGCGGGCTTTCGTAACCCTGTTCAAGCTGGCTGGCGGGTGGCGCGGTCATCGGTGTCAATGCCTCTTCCTCACCAAACAGGATCGATTTCACTCCCGCAACCACTTCCTGCATTTCCGGTGTAATGGTTCCGAACGACTGGTTCAGCTGCTCCATCAACGTGGCCCGGCTGATTTCCTCGCGGGTGCGGGCGATCAGGCTGGAGGTTTCCTGCATGTCCAGGTAAATATCGGACGCGACCACTGCCAGCGAGGAGTTGACCTCGCCACCGGAACGCGCCACCAGTTTGTAATACTGGTGGAAGCGATCGCTGAGCCGCATGCCGGAACGCCCGCGCAGCACCGGTCGGTCGGCGTTTTTCCCGCTTGCCGATTGTTCGCCGACGAGAAGTTCCTGCAGGCTCCATGACGTCTTTTTCTGGCCGAGTTCCCTGCGTATACGTTTCTCGAGGCTGGCAGAGGTGCTGTTGACGGCTGTTTCCATTTCCGGCAGCTTGTCACCCATGATTGTCAGCATTTCGAGGTAGCTGTTGCCCATTTGCCTGGCGATCTGCTCACAGCCGGGGTCCCCCTCGTTGCCTTCGCATTTGCTTTCCATATACAGCGTTTGTTGTTCATCGAGACGGGTTATGACTGTCTGCAGGCCGGTTTCCATTTCCGCAGCGACGTTGCCGGTATGCTTGATCTCTTCCAGTACAGTGGTTGGAAACAGTTTAATGGTCGGTGTCTGCGACGACGCCTGAACGGCCACAGGCATCAACAGCAGACACGCGCTCATCAGCTGCCTGAGAAATTTCTGCTTGTATTCCCGGTCACGAATCGTTGTGATTTTCATTGCGACGCCTCTTTGCAGTAACGTATTCTGGATTGACCTCGGATGCACTCGCGGTGCACCCTCTGGCATATGACTATATGCAAGGGTTCCTGAACAGAGCCTGAACGGGGTTGGCGGGGCGAGATTGGGTATCAATCCATTTGCTGCCCTGCTATTTTTGGTCATGAAATTCTACTGGACGTTGATTTATGCATATCGAGTTTTACGGCGCGACCAGTGGTATCACTGGCTCCTGCCATATCCTGCGTGCCAACGGGCAGCTGCTGTTGTTGGATTGTGGACTGCTTCAGGGGCGCCGCGAGGTGGAGGCGGGGAATCGTGAGCCGTTTCCGTTTTCGCCGGATGAAATAAGTGCCGTGGTACTCAGCCACGGCCATATCGATCACTCGGGTCGCATTCCACTACTGGTGAAGCAGGGTTACCGGGGGCCGATCTATGCGCAGAACGCGACCGCTGACCTGTGCGAAATTCTGTTGGAGGATTCTGCCTCGCTGCAGGAACGCGATGCCGAGTACGAGAACAAGTGGCGCAAGCGCAAGAAAAAACCGCCCATTGAGCCACTGTACAGCCTGGAGGACGCACGCAATGCGCTGGCGAATGTTGTCGGTATGCGTTATCGTGAAAAAAAGGAGATTCTGCCGGGTATCAGCATCCGCTTCCAGGATGCCGGCCATATCATGGGCTCGAGCAGCGTGGAAGTCTGGCTGAATGAAAACGGCGTGCAGCGCAAGATCGTGTTCAGCGGTGATCTGGGGCAGTACGACACGCCGATTTTGAATGACCCTGCCGTTATTCGTGAGGCGGATCATGTGCTGATCGAGAGCACCTACGGTAACCGCCGTCACCGTGACCGGCAGATGACGGTCGATGAAATCGGAGAAATCATCAGTGCCGCCAGTCACCAGCACGGTAACCTGCTGATTCCCGCATTTGCCGTCGGTCGCAGCCAGGAGATTCTGTATTTTCTGGGCAAGTATTACGACGAATGGGGGCTGGATCGCTGGGAGGTGTTTCTCGACAGTCCCATGGCGATCAAGGCCAGCAAGGTCTACTGGGACTACCCGCATCTGTACGACGAAGAGGCGACGCGGCTGCGACGGGATGTCGATGAGATGCCGCTATTGAAGACGCTGCATCTCACAACCAATGTGCAGGACTCGATGGCAATTAACAATATCAGGAGCGGCGCTATCATCATCGCCGGTAGCGGCATGTGCAATGGCGGACGCATTGTTCATCATCTCAAGCGCAATATCGCCCGCGAAGGCACGCATGTCATGATTGTGGGTTACCAGGCGTACGGCACACTGGGCCGCAAGCTGGTGGACGGCAACGAGCAGGTGAAGATACACGGTGATTATTATCCGGTACGCGCGCAGATCCACACCGTCGGTGGCTTGTCTGCGCATGCTGACGTCGATGACCTGAGCCGCTGGATCGGTCAATTCAGCAACGGTCCGGCCGTGCATGTGGTGCATGGGGAAGCACAGTCCAAACAGGATTTTCGTAACCGCCTGGAGGGGGAGTTGGGATTCAAGGCGGATGTGCCGGAGATGGGCGAGGTGCTGGAGTTGTGAGTAAACGGGCTTTGTTCCCGCGACACGAGATCACATGAAGATTTATCTTGTACAACATGGCGAAGCGTGTGCAAAAGAAGTCGATCCGGATCGGCCCTTGACCGATCAGGGTAAGGCGGATATCGAGCGCCTGGCCGCATTTCTAAAGCGGGCGGGTATTCAGGTTGAGCGGGTGATACACAGTGGAAAGCTCCGTGCCGCTCAGACGGCAGAGCGTCTGGCGCATGCTATTGCCGCGGGGGTGGAGCTGGAGAGCTGCACCCTCATTAATCCCAACGATAATCCCAAGACGTTTGACTGGCAAAGCGACAGCCGGGGCAGGGATACGCTGGTTGTTGGTCATCTGCCGTTCATGGCCAGACTGGTTTCGCATCTGCTCATCGAAGACGAAAACAGACTCATCACCGCCTGGCAGCCGGGCAGCATCGTCTGCCTGCAACGCGAAGATGCTGGGTCCTGGCGGATTAACTGGATGATCCGGCCAGAGCTGCTCGGATAAGGGCAACACATGGAATACCGCAAACTGGGTCGTACGGATATCGATGTCAGCGTCATTTGTCTCGGCACCATGACCTGGGGCGAGCAGAACACCCGCGAGCAGGCCGTCGAACAGATGGATTACGCGGTTTCCCAGGGTGTGAATTTTTTCGATACAGCGGAAATGTATTGTATTCCGCCCAGGGCTGAAACCTGCGGTCGCACGGAGGAAATCATCGGTGGGTGGTTCAAGGCGGGCGGTAACCGTGAGCAGATTGTTCTTGCCAGTAAAATTGCCGGCCCCGGTGAAGACTGGCTGCCGCACATCCGTCAGGGCCGCACGCGTTTCAATCGGCAGCATATCGTTTCGGCGCTGGATGCCAGCCTGAAACGCCTGCAGACCGATTATCTCGACCTGTATCAACTGCACTGGCCGGAACGCAAAACCAATTTCTTTGGTCAACTTGGATTTCAGCCCGAAGAGGAAGCGTCCCTGACGCCCATGCTGGAAACTTTGCAGGTGCTGGATGAGCAGGTGCGGGCCGGCAAGATCCGCCATATCGGCCTGTCGAATGAAACGCCCTGGGGTGTGATGCGCTTCCTGCAGCTGGCGGAGCAACACCATTTGCCGCGGGTTGTCAGCGTCCAGAACCCCTACAGTCTGCTCAACCGCAGTTATGAGATCGGCCTGGCGGAAATTTCCTGGCGTGAGAAAGCCGGAATGCTGGCCTATTCACCGCTGGGATTCGGCGTGCTGTCCGGTAAGTATCTTGCTGGTGCCCGACCCGCCGGTGCGCGCCTGACGCTGTTTCCGGACTATAGCCGTTACAGCAATAATGCAGCTACGGTCGCTACCGAAAAGTATGTGGCGTTGGCGCGGCAGCATAACCTGGAACCGGCGCAGATGGCCCTGGCCTATGTGCATAGCCGGCCGTTTCTAAGCGCTACCATCATCGGTGCCACAACCATGGAGCAGCTCAAGCGCAATATCGACAGTATCCAGGTTAGGCTGACGGACGAGGTATTGGAGGGCATAGAGGCGATTCACAATACACATCCCAACCCGAGTCCCTAGGAGTCTGTCGGACTTAGGTGTTCGTAGCGAGGCGAGTGGGAGAGTGACAACAAATCGTGCCGATTTTGAGGCGCATAGTGGGATCTAGGCGACGAGGAATCGGGCCGATTTGGGCCGTTCTCCCACAAGGTGAATTGCGGAGCAAGAGAGGGTGCCCTGGGGCGCCGCCACAGTAGAATCAGCCTAAATCCGACAGGCTCCTAGCTTCAAATATGTTATTGCGACGGCAATTGATGAAACTAAATACTCCTGCCGGTGCCTTATAACTGAATCCACAACAGGGGATGGGGGTGCGCATGAGCCCTGATCGAAATAGACGCCGCCTACTTGCCGCACTGGGCGGGATGCTGGTGGCAACACCGGTGCTTTCCGGCAGCCGTCTGCTGCCTACGCCGGCCCAGAGCGCCGGGCCCTTCTATCCGCTAGAGCTGCCGCTCGACGATGACAATGACTTGACACGTGTTGCAGGCCGTGACGAGGTCGCTGCGGGTCGGTTGACCGAGCTGAGCGGTCGTCTGCTCGACCTCAATGGGCGGCCGCTGGCGGATGCGCGGATCGAGATCTGGCAATGTGACGCCAACGGACGCTATCGTCACCCGGGAGACCGGCGGCGGGTTGCGCTCGATGAAAATTTTCAGGGGCATGGCCGGACTATTACCGACAGTGCGGGTCGCTACCGTTTCCGCACCATCCGGCCGGTACCCTATCCGGGCCGTACACCGCATATCCATATCGCGGTGAGTGCCCCCCAATCATCTCCATTGGTAACCCAGCTTTACATCAGAGGGGAACCAGGCAATACCGGGGATTTTCTCTTCAACCGGATCCCTGCAGAACGGGCGCACCTGGTGCAGGCCGATTTCGTCGCGGCGTCCATGCCCGGAGTGGAACTGCAGGCAGAGTTCGACATGGTGCTTGGCGGCTCTGACGGTACTCCTACGGGGTAGCGGATCACTAGCCCGCATTTCTCACGGGGCGGCCGGAGAGCGGCAGAAGGTATTGAAGTTGTGAAGGGTTTTGTGATCAAACGAGAAACAGGGTGTTTCCGGGACAAGCCTATCCCGGCCCTGGCTTGTTCTCGCGCGCTTGCACTTGTTCTTCACTCAAGTGGTAGCTACGGCTACCACTTTCGCTCCAGAACGGCGTCCAAGCACACGAGCCCTGCGCCAGCATCCGGGATCCCCGTGAGAAATGCGGGTTAGCCGCGACTGTTGCACGCAATAGCCTGTGAGCGATGCCACGTTAGGCTCGCGGTGTTTCGGACACTGCTCCTATTTCTGGTTCCGTACACCTCGTAGATTTTCCATTCGCACGCCCATGTCAATGCCACAATCCGCTGATGTGCCAGCGCGGGCCATAGCGAATGTTGTGATCGCGCAGGACATCGAACGGCGCCACCCTGGACGGGGGTATCGAGATGCGATCTGCAGCGCTCGGCCGTTTCAGTTCCATCAAGCGGCGCACCCGTTCCTCCGTCGGCGGATGGGTGCGCAGCAAAGACGGCTCCGGCAAACGACGCCCCGGCAAAAACACGCGTTCCAGCCAGCCACCCTGCAGGCGTTCGATCTTAACCAGCGCCCGTGCCAAGCCCTCAGGATCTCGCGTTACTTGGGCAGCGTTAAGGTCCGCGTCATACTCGCGGGTGCGGGAGAGCCCGAGTTGTGCCAGCGCGCTCATGCTGGGCGCGAGAATCAGGATCAGGATGGCAAGCCAGTTGACGGTTAGCTGCCCGAGAAACAGCAGCGGCAAATTGACAAGTAACAACAGCTGCCCAAACAAGGACAGCCAGGCGGTCAAGCGGCTGAACATGTCGGCCAGTCCCATCACCCACATGTCATTGCTGCGGACATGGCTGACTTCGTGAGCGAGCACACCGATCTGTTCCCTTGTGTCGAGGGCACGCAGCAGTCCGTCAGTGGCCGCGACGGCAGAGCGGTCTTTGTGCCCCACCGTGAACGCATTGACCACGCGACTTGGCACATAGTACAGCGTCGGAACAACTGCCAGCCCGGCTCTGTTTGCAAGCTCCCGCAGGATCGCATAATGGTGGGGCGCCTGCGCCGGCGTGAGAGCTCTGGCACCGTAAAGGCGCATGATCAGGCGCGGTGATAGCGTGGGATTGAGAAACACAAAGATCACCCCGGTGATCAGCAGCATCAGAACCCCGCTGCCGCCCCATAACAGCCACCCGAGCAGAGCAAGGAAGCCGCCCATGAAAGCAAGCAGCGACAGCGACTGGAACCGGTTTACCCAGGCATGCTGCAGCCAGATTGTCTGATCGATACCACTCATTCGCATGCACTTCATTCTATCGGCCGGGGCCGGCAAAAAAAGCCCCCCAAGTCGACGAGCAGTTCCATCGACAAGGCCACGCCCGCCCCAGTAAACCACGCCGTCAGCGAGTTCACCAGTTCAACACAAGGTACCGCTACATGTCGCCCGTGCGGATGAGCAACAACAGGCGCTTCGCCCGACGGCTTTCTTTGACGGCATCAGTGAACTGCCGAGCACTGTTTACCGGCTTGCGATTGATCTGCGGGATCACATCGCCTGTTTTGATTCCCGCCCTGACAGCAATCGAGCCGGGCTTGACTTGTGTAACGACCACG
>Ga0193945_1000056_pt1 | contig 14229 bp, 15 predicted proteins | sample BRT_01_MG_FD_161665 | JGI IMG/M metagenome (GOLD analysis project Ga0193945, IMG submission 161665) | Sediment microbial communities from the Broadkill River, Lewes, Delaware, United States - BRT_0-1_MG | ecosystem: Environmental > Aquatic > Freshwater > River > Sediment | place: USA: Delaware... | reverse complement strand
GGAATTCGATAACCTCGCGCTGGTTATTATTGATGAACAGCATCGCTTCGGCGTACACCAGCGCATGGCGCTGCGCGACAAAGGCATTGGCAAGGATGGTCATCCGCACCAGCTGGTAATGACCGCTACACCAATTCCGCGCACCCTTGCGATGGCGGCCTATGCCGATCTCGATACCTCGGTGATTGATGAGCTGCCGCCTGGCCGCCAGCCCGTATCGACAATTGCCGTTCCTGACACCCGTCGCGGCGAAATCGTCGAACGCGTACGCGCCGCCTGCAAATCGGGACAGCAGGCCTACTGGGTCTGTCCACTGATCGAGGAGTCCGAGGTGCTGGACTACCAGGCCGCAGAGGCCAGCTACCAGATGCTGACGGAAGCGCTGCCGGAATTGCGCGTGGGCCTCGTGCATGGTCGCATGCGGCCGGCCGAGAAAGAACGCGGCATGCAGGCATTCAAAGAAGGCCTGATCCAGGTGCTCGTTGCAACGACGGTAATCGAAGTCGGTGTCGACGTGCCCAATGCCAGCCTGATGATCATCGAAAACGCCGAGCGTATGGGGCTGTCGCAGCTGCACCAGTTGCGTGGAAGGGTTGGCCGCGGTGCGGCGCAGAGTCACTGCGTGCTCTTGTACAAGGGACCGTTGGGCCGCATAGCCAAGGAGCGGCTCGCGGTGCTCCGTGATACTAACGACGGTTTTGTCGTCGCACAGCGCGACCTCGAACTTCGCGGTCCCGGTGAACTGCTCGGTACACGCCAGACCGGATTGCCCGACTATCGAGTTGCGAATATCGTTCGTGACGCCAGCCTGATGCCGCAGGTACAAATGACAGCGGAAGAGCTGCGCAGATCATCCGCCAGTCGCGCTGCAGCAATCGTGCGTCGCTGGCTGGGCGATGCCGGTCGCTACGGCAAAGTGTAGAATCCTGCGCATGAAGAACTCCCTCGTCGCCAGCTTCGCTCCTGAAGTCGCCAGCCGGTTGCGCAACTACGGCAAGCTAATGCGCGTCGATAAGCCGATCGGTATCTGGCTGTTGTTGTGGCCAACGTTATGGGCATTGTGGCTCGCGGGCGAGGGCGCACCAAACCAGGGTTTGTTTGTGGTGTTTGTGTTCGGCGTATTCGTGATGCGATCCGCCGGCTGTGTGCTCAATGATTTCGTTGACCGCAAAATCGACCCGTATGTGGAGCGCACGCGTGCACGGCCACTCGTAACAGGCGCAGTTGCGCCCTTTGAAGCCCTCACGCTGTTTATTGCGCTGGGGCTGATCGCCGTCGGACTGGCGACAATGCTCAACAAGCAGGCGCAATTGCTTGCCGTTATCGGTGCCGCACTGACTATCGCCTACCCATTCATCAAGCGCTACGTGTCTATCCCACAATTCGTGCTTGGCGCAGCTTTCGGCTGGGCGGCACCCATGGCATTTGCGGCACAAAGCGGCGAGACACCGGAGCTTGCCTGGCTCGTGTTCGGAACGGCGCTCATTTGGGCGGTTATCTACGACACGTTCTATGCAATGGTCGATCGCGAGGACGACATCAGGATCGGCGTCAAGTCGACGGCCGTGTTGTTTGGTGAAGCCGACCTGTTCGTCATTGCCGGGCTGCAGATATTAATGATCGTCGCCCTTATTCTCATCGGGCTGCGCGCTGAGCTCGGCTTCTGGTACTACGGCGCCGTTGGGGTTGCAGCCGCGATGATGGCCTGGCACCTGTGGCTCGCACGTGATCGCCAGCCTGCAGGTTGCTTTCAGGCGTTTCTCAGGAACCACTATATCGGCATGGTGGTCTTCGTCGGCATCGTGCTGCACTACACGTTCAACCCGATAATGACCTGAAAAATATGCTCTGCCGGCTCGATTTCCAACCGCATTCCCGCATTTCACGCTGGGTACCCGGTTCACGCCCATCAAAGCTGGGCCTGTCGTGAACACAGCGGCGGTGTAACCGGAGGTCTAACGGAGTTTTCCTACCTGCCCGAAGCACCGGTAGCGGCCGCAATCGGCGGTAAGCATAAGGTCATCGAGCAGCCCCTTGGCGTTTTCAAACTTTGGTTCGAAAAAAACGAGCTCAAGTTGAAGCCGCTTCTGGGCGGCGAAGCCCGCAGTTACGCCGGCAGTTGGTCGACTCTTTGGCGAGGTTGCCTGAAATCTAGCATTACTCCAGTTCATAATGTTTTGTACATTTAACGAACGACCGCTTCAAACAAGCAGTACGACACGAATGGCTCGACGAGCACCTGCTCGAATTGATCCAGCATACTCAACAGACTGCAACCAGGAGGATTACCAGACGACATGGGTGTTCTTGTCTCCAAAGATCGTAAATTGAGTCCATTAGGCTGGTTTGGCTGGATGCTTTACCAGCCCTACAAGTGGCTTATTTTCGCGCCCTTTTTTGTTTCGACAACTCTATTCTTTGGTTCGGCGACGATCGTACTTTCGATTTTCTTGCCGTCACGATGGGTGAGTCTGATTTGTGGCACCTTCTGGTCGCGGTTGAATACCTGGCTGACACCGATGTCTGTGAATGTCACGGGTCGGGAAAATATTGACCCTCAACAATCCTATGTGGTTGTTGCGAATCACCAGAGTCTCTACGATGTTTTTGTGCTTTATGGTTTCTTGGGCATTGATTTTAAATGGGTGATGAAGCAAGAAATGCGAAGCGTTCCTGGCCTCGGTATCGGCTGCGAAAAAGTGGGCCACATCTTTGTCGACAGGTCGAACCGCCAGGCTGCTTTGGCGTCGATTAAGGCTGCTGAAAGCAAGATCAGTAACGGAACTTCGGTGGTATTTTTTCCTGAAGGAACTCGCAGTCGCGATGGCGCGCTCCGACAATTCAAGAAAGGCGCATTTCGTTTTGCTCTTGATCTAAACTTGCCGATCTTGCCGGTGACGATCGTTGGTACACGGGAAATTCTTCCTTCAGACAGCCTCGATCTATTGCCCGGAAAGGCGCGTCTCATCATTGATGAGCCAATACGTGTCGACGATTTGGATGGGAAAGACATTCCGCGCCTCATGGAAGAGGTGCGAAGTGTCTTTGAGGATCGGCGGTCATGTTGATTTCCCCTGATTTATCGAATAGCCAGTGTTTCCGGGCTTTTCAAATCACGTCGGTAGCCGTGTTCATCAGGATGTAGATGCCAACGTAGATCATAATAAATGGCGCTATCCAACCAGCCACTCTGGTTATGGCGTCGAGTCTTGCGGCGCGCTGGCTTGCGATCTTCGCCATCCAGAACCAGGCTGCCGCCACGACGACAAATGCGGACGCAATATACAGGTCTATGATTGCCTGACTGTCGGCAAACATTGGGGAGAAGATAATGATCGAATCGGCACTGTTCGCGGTTAGAGTTGTGGCGATGCCCAAGGCAGCACCGTTGCCCGCGTCGGCGCCAGCCTGCTGGTTCCCGCCGCGAATCTGCCCGATCATCGCGTAGATGCCGAGACCAATCGGAAAAACACCGAGATAACCAATAAGCTCTATGGGTATCGCGTTAGACGACAAACCCAGCATGGTTGAAATAGCGAGAACGGCAACGGTCGCCATCGCATAGCCTCTGGTTATACCAGCGAAGGAGCTTTTTCCTGCCAGCATCCAACTGACGAGGATTGTCAGGTTATCCATGTTTGTCGCGGCGTAGCTGCCGGCGACCAATGTGATGATGGTCAGTTCACTCACGAATGAGCTCCTGTATTCATAGCAGACTCGCTAGTGTGTATCACACTTGTTATTCACTCGGGCCACAGTATTGGCCGCTTCGGGCGGGGAAACAACGGCTGCTTTGGCCGAAAGCGACCCCTTGATTTGGGAAATTTCCAGCTAGTTGAACGACCGCTTTGGGGGAAAGCAGACACCTGGGTGAGCATTAGGGACCAAGTCCTGGGGTGTTCGGACAAGATGCATTTGCGTTAGTCCCGTACCGTTCTGATAACACCAAACCACAGTGATTGGAGGTGACATCAGTATGGCCACCAGCAAGACGACCAAAAGAACACGGGTCCTGTACTGGCTGACACTAACGATAATGTTCGCCGGTTTCGCCCTGACCGCAGTGCACCCCGTATTTGCGTAATCTTGCGGGATACTGCTCCGGCGAGCGTCCGCTATCGGCGAGAACCGACGTTCAGTAATCGTGCGTCGAGCCTGTACAGAATCGCCTGACGAGAACTTGCGCTAACCACCCTAAAGCTGCCGTTGGCGTAATATTCAGTGCAAAGGTCCGCTACCGACCCTTTGCGGACGGTCGTTTCTGCGCGTGCATTATCCCCGCCTGTGGCGAGTTTTAGGCCACACCCTGCCGATGAACAGTGCGATACCAATGACAATCAGAACGAACGGAGCTAGGGGCGTCTCGACATCCAGCCACTGCCACAGACCCGCCACTGCAAATCCAAGGCCGACCAATACCCAGAAACCTTCAACTCGCACGCCAGCGGCTTTGCGAACGGCCTGCATTCCCAACGTGATGACAGCAACCCCGAGCAAGCCTACCCCGAGACTGAAGTCCGCGAGCCACGCGATACCAACCCACACAAAAAACAGGGCCCATCCTGCCGCATCGTATTTGCTGGCACGATCTTGATGCGTAATGTACTCGGTCATCTTGTCGAAATCTGGTCTACCGTCGGGACCACAGCACCAACTCATCATGCTTCTTCTCATCAGGCACCTCCACTATTCCAACACTGCGACAGCATTTCCATCGAGCACAGTCCGGTCATCGAGACGTAGGCACCGCCGAGAAGTATGAACCCGGAAATGACAAACGCCCAACCGCCGAGAATTTGACCGAGGGTCTTCACGCCTCCCTCAGCCTTGGTTGACGAGAACAGAATGAAGTAGCCGACCACGGCCCAGAACGTAGCCGGCAGAAAGCTCATAAAAAAACACATATTCTTACACCACTCTTTTGCCATTCATGTAACCTGCGCGGCACCGTTCGATTCGTCATGGCGCTCCATGACCACCGTTAGCGGAAAGTGAATCGACGTCGTGGCGTTGATCACACCATCCATATCCAGAGCCTGAAAGACCTGACAGCCCGTATCCTTGAGGGCATCTTTCGCCGATTCCGTACCGGAATCACAAGCCAGTATCAATACCGCCTCATAGTCACCGGCTCGCTTGAGCAGGCGCTCTCTCTGCCCCTTCGTCCAGAGGCACATCATTGGCGTCGGCGTGTGAATGGAAAACACCCCAGTGCGAACGCCGTTCCCCTCTAACGAGTCACGAATCGATTGGATATGGTCTTCAAAAGCACTGGTCTTTATCCCGTGCTTGAAGAACTCGATGAAGGGTTCCTCCTTCTGCATGGCAAGACACATTGGGGGACACACGGGACAGGATGCAATCAGGACTGAATCGAATCCAGCAAGGTCGGCCGACACGTCTCTTGGTGTGAGGTTGACAGGCATATTCCTTCTCCTTGCGCCAACAGAATCGTGGCGGCCGGAGCCGCTGCCGCAAGGCCAACCGCGGCAACTTTATCGCCTGGTCACCGTTCAGATGTGACGCGCGTGCGAGTTAACTTGGCCTCCTAATAAACTTATCGACGTTCTTTCCTGTCGGCAATTCGTAGTTGCCACAGATATCGTCGGTTGCGACCACAGGGAGAGGCCGGTACCCCAAAGCCGCCGTTCACCTGAATTGGGCTAGAATAATGGCTTATGACCCGTTGCGGTCGTTCACCAAAACCCAACACCAAGCTCGAAAATCGTGAGGTCGTGTGCTAATCCGAGCCGAAAAGGAATGTGATCGGGAACCCGTGCGTGAAGTCAATATCGCAGCATTCGGGACTCTATCTGAGGCCAATCTTGTTGATACTCTAAGGCAACATGTACAAACGACTGTTTCGCTGGTTGCTGAAGAAAACGGAGAGGTTGTTGGTCACATCATGTTTTCGCCAGTCTCTCTGTCTGGTCATCCTAATCTCAAAGTGATGGGGCTTGCCCCAATGGCAGTAACGCCTGCGCATCAGAAAAAGGGGGTTGGCTCAGCCCTTGTTCGAGCAGGCCTTGACCAGTGTAGACAGTTGGGCTTTGTTGCAGCTGTTGTACTGGGACACCCGCAATACTATCCTCGATTTGGCTTCTTACCTTCTTTCAAATTTGGTATCGACTCTGAGTACGACGTGCCAAAGGAGGTTTTCATGGCTATGGAATTACAGCCAGACGCTCTGAGCGGGAAGACAGGCAAAGTGAGATTCCACTCTGTGTTTAATAACGCATAACTGTGCCGTAACGACGTCCGGTTCTGGCTGTTAGCTGACGGTCGAAATCGTTGATTTTCTGCCAGGCGAATGTCAGCTATCGGTGAGACCGGACATTCAGCCTGATCAGATGTCTGCTACTCGCCCCAAATCTGGCGTTCGCCGGATTTAGGCTAAACTGTCTGCTACTGACCCAAAACAGACTGCGGCGAAAACTAGTAGCGTCTCTGCACCACATATTCGAGTGTGATTGAAGTTTGAAGAAAGTTGCTTGGAAATACGTGTTTGAAGGCATTGGCGTAATTGCGATAGTTGCCTCCTTGATTCTGGTAGCCATGGAGCTGCGACAGAACACAAATGTCGCACAGGCAAATGCTCTCTTTCAGCTAAGTGCGGCGCTTGACGATTCGTATCGAAGGCGGGCACAGGACCCAGAGCTTGCACAGCTCATTAAGGACGGGCACGACGACATTGATTCGCTAACAGAACTTGAACGCGAACAGTTCGCTTCTTGGCTTCGAGCCGATATCAATCATTTGGAAGCCATCTGGACTTACTACGATCTCGGTTTGATGTCGGATGACAATTTCGGAGGATTTGCCGCATCTATTTGCAGCCGCGTTTCGACAAAAGGTGGACGACGCTACTGGAAGAATGAGGCGCAGTATTTCAACAGTGGCCTTGGCGACTATGTCAAGAATACGTGCCACTGAACGTCCGCTCCTGGCTGCCGATTGCAGCCGTTCGATCCTTAGAGTTTCAGGCTGTCTGAGTGACCGCTATTGGTGAAAGCAGACATTAGAGCAAACATTGGAATTCACAACTGCTGGAGCGTGCATACGATGGGCGCGCCGCGCTTTCTTTCACCCAATCACGCAAGTCTCTGTCAGATATACTTGGTTGCTTCGCAGGTAATCTTGACTGACAAATGACCGAAGCTACCCCCTGGTTCGAAAACCTCAAGCGACGTCGCGTGCCGCAGCTCGCCGGTATGTACATCGCGGCAACCTGGCTCGTCATCGAACTTGGCGACTGGGTCACCGAGCGGTTCAACCTGCCGGGATTCCTGACGTCTTACCTGTTCGTGGCAATGCTGGTCATGCTGCCCGCTGTATTCCTGTTCGCCTACAACCACGGCGCGCCCGGCAAGGATCGCTGGACACGCACGGAGAAATTCGTAATTCCGCTGAACGCGGCCGTCACTGTAATTGCACTCTGGTTCATTTCACCTGCACTCAATGTCGAGGCAGCTACCGAAACGGTACGGATTGAGGACGAGACCGGCGCCATCCAGGAATTCGAGGTCGCGCGGCGTGGATATCACCAGGAGGTCGTCAGCTTTTTCTGGGACAACCAGACTGAAGACTCCGAACTCGACTGGCTTGAGTACGGTCTGCCGCTCATGCTGACTTACGACATCAATCGTATCTCGCCGGTCATAACCGCAATCACTCCGCTCGACGCTGGATCGCTCAAAAACAAGCTCCGCGACCAGGGATTCGACCGCTTGACGGATGTTCCTCGGGGCCTGGCAATTGAAGTCAGCCGCGACCGCCGCAGTGCGGCACTGGTCACAGGCGAATTCCGCGTCGAGGGCGACGCCAGGATCATCTCTGCATCGATAATCGACACGGCGTCGGGCGAGCTGTTGGGAACCAGGACGGCCAGCGCAAAAGACTGGATGTCAGCCATCGACCAGGTGACAGCAGCAATACTCGAGTTCACCGAGGTGACGCCAGCCGATAACCAGAGCGACGACCCACTCCGGCAACATCTGAGTAACTCGCTCGCCGCAATTCAGCATTTTGCGTTCGGACTCGTGGCTATCGGCCTGGACAACGACTACCCGCGAGGAATAGCTGAGTTCAACTCGGCCCTGGAACTCGATGCGGCATTTGCCGAAGCACGAACGGAACTGTCCCTCGCGTATTACCTGAGCGGCGATATCGAGTCAGCGCGTGTCAGCGCATCGGGCGCACTGAAAAATGGCTATAGACTCTCGGACGCCAGCCGCTTTATCGTCAAGGCGAACCGCTACATATTTGATGGCGATTACGAACGCGGCGAACGCGTCCTCGACATCTGGGCGCAGGTGCAGCCGAGCAACACGACCGCCTGGCAAAGCATTGCACAATTAGCGACGCTTCGTGGCAGCGAAGAGGGACTCGAGAAGGCACTGGGCGCATACGATCAACTACTCGAGCTCAGTCCTAACGATCACACGGTCTATCGACAGAAAGCCAGGGTGGAGCAACAGCGCGGAAATTTCGCCGCGGCAGCCAGCTACCTGCAGCGCTATCTCGAATTCGTTCCCGACAGTGACCAGGCGTACGTCCAGCTTGCGGGCATCTACCAGGCCCAGGGCGATCTCGATGCTGCGCAGCGAGCGCTTGAAGATGCAGCGATCCTGTCAGACAACCCGGTGGCATCCGAGTTGGGGCTCGCGCGCATCGAAGTGCGCAGGGGCCTGCACGACGCCGCGAAAGCCCGACTGCAGGCGCTGATCAGTGAAGACCTCAGCGATCAGCAACGCACGCAGGTTATTGGCGTCATGGCGGAAGTCGGCCTGATGCTTGGTGAAATCGAGTCAGCGATCGGATTCATTCGACAGGCCAGTGAGCTCGCGAAGTCGTTCATGGCGCCTGCCGTGCGCATCTTCAATGTTGAAAGTCAGCAAGCAGGGCTGCTGGCATTGCTGGGACAGACCGACGCGGCAATCGCGTTTACCGATACTGTCGCGGCGCAGGTGCAGGAACCAATGACCCACTACCTGAACTTTACTTACTCAAATATTTACGCCATAGCAGACAATCGCGAGGAATTTCGACGCTGGGCCCACAAAAACAAGCAGACAATATCGCAGCTTCCGGATCTATTTCAGCCATTCCTCGAAATGGAGTCCGCACAGCTCAGCGTGTGGGATGGTGACTATGCGGCCGCGGTCGAAAGCCTTGATCGGGCCAGCGCCTTGTTCGAGCAGTCCTATCTGCAGGTAGCCCAGGACAGCCTGAGCACGTCCGACATACACATCGGCGCGGCCGAACTCTATCTGGAGGCCGGCGAGACAGAAAGAGCAAAAGCGCAACTCGAAGAAATCCTGCGCCTGTTTCCCAGCAATGCTTACGCCAAGCTGGTCCTCGCCCAGGTCCTGATCGCGGAAGGCGACACGGACAGCGCTCGCCTGTTTCTCGACGAGGTGTTGAAGCTCTGGTCCGGCGCGGACAAGAGCTATGTTCGCCTGAAACGCGCGGAAGAAGTTCTGGCGAGTCTCGACTGACGTACGGCCGCTAACTGCATGAGCGGACGATCACGACCAACGTTTCCGCAGACTACGTGTCCTTGGGGTAAACGTCACTGACGGGCCGCTTTGCCACTCGAAGCGGTTACCGCACACATCCGGGACATGACAACACTCATCCCGATCGTGCAATTGCCAGTGCGCTGACTTTGTCTGCACCAGCCATTTTCACGACACGTGCAAGCTGGCGCACGGTTGCCCCCGTGGTAATCACGTCATCCACGATGAGGGCATGCTCGCAGGACAAGCCACCACTTACCACGAAAGCCGACCGCAGATTCCTTGCCCGCTCCCTCGCACTGAGCCCTGACTGAAACGGTGTCGACCGTTTACGTCGCACATTGCCGATGATGGGCACGCCGAGCTTTTTAGCGACGGGCTTGCCGATCTCGTAAGCCTGGTTGAAACCCCTGAACCAGCGACGTCGCCAGTGCAGCGGCACGGGGAGGACGGCGTCGATATCGCCGGGCAGCTTCTTGCAAGCCTCGCACAGCATTTCGGCAAAGGCCGGCGCATAATACAGCTTGCGTTGAAACTTGAACGCCTTGATCGCGGCGTCAACCGGAAACTCGTACGCCACCGACGCGACTGTCGTGTGGAAAGATGATGATACGGGCGGCGGCGACGACTCTATACGCGGTAGCTCTTCATCGCAGCCGGCACAAATGTGCTTTTCCGGTTCGCGCGTCCGCATCCCGCAAAACACACAGCGCAATGGCATGACAGCATTATCGAAAGCGCGTAGCAGCATGACCTCATGCTCCGCCGCAGCGTCCGCCGGAGCGAGCATGGAATCGCCGTGATTTACCGAAAAAGCGTGTTACCTTGCGCCCATGCTTCGATTGCGAGACATACGGCGTCGTTTTGACCGCGCCGCGGCCGGTTTTGACGACGCGGATTTCGTGCACGCGGTGACCCGGGATGGCCTGTTCAGCAGGCTGCAACCGCTGCTGCTGAAACCCGAAACGATTCTCGACCTCGGCTCTGCCACCGGCGCCGTGAGCCGCTTGCTGCGAAAACGCTTCAAACGCACCCACATCGTCTCACTCGATCTAAGTTACGCAATGCTCGAACGAGGACGAAGAGACAGGCCCTGGTTCTCGCGATCATCTTTCGTCCAGGGAGATGCACATCAACTGCCGTTCACAGACGCGTCATTCGATATGGTCATCGCGAACCAGGTGCTTCCGTGGGCGCCAAACCCGCAGCCTGTTTTTGACGAAGTCTCCCGGGTGCTCAGGAAGGACGGTGTGTTTGCTTTCGCGACCCTCGGCCCTGACAGCCTGCGGGAGATCGATCGCGCATGGGCCGGCATTGACGCCGGCGAACACGTACTGCGCTTTCCCGACATGCATGACATAGGCGACGGTCTCGTGCGCTCGGGTTTGCGTGATCCCGTGCTCGATGTCGATCGCCTGGCCGTCACCTACGAGAACGCCGACAGCCTGTTCGCCGACCTGACCCGGGCCGGTGCGCGAAATGCGCTGGCAGACCGGTCCACCGGCATGGTCGGCAAGAGAAAATTTCGCGCCATGACTGACGCCCTGGCGGCATCCGGGGCCGGTGGCAAAATCATGCTGGAACTCGAGCTGGTGTACGGCCACTGCTGGGGTTCCGGCCCCAAAAATGATTCTGCACACTACAAAATCGACGCAAATAGCATTCCTCGTCGTCACCCGGTGGGGCGCCAGACCAGCTAAGAATGCGACAATTCATAGCAAACTGTCTCCTAAGCTCTTGTTAAATAAGAATTAAAATCCATGCGATTTGTGTCGGCAGGATTGCATGGGTAGCGCTATTTGAGTACACTCCCGATGCTATTTTGACCGACAGGACGGTCAAACCGGCCAATCGACGAATAGCCGGATTAGCCCGGCCACTCCCGGGCTCGTCCGGGCCAGCGCTCACTGGCAATTTCAGTATTCGTCACATCCGGAACTTAGGACAGAATTGCGATCGTCGCGGCGGTTGCAGGGTGGACAACTAATGATTCGAAAATCGATTATGAGCCTGCTTGGACTGCTATTGGCCAGCACGGCGAGCGCCGACTGGGCCCTCAATATGCCCAGGGGCGTAACCGACCTCAGTGCCGAGACCTACGGGCTTCACATGATGGTCTTTTGGTGGTGTGTGGCCATCGGCGTCGTTGTTTTCGGCGTGATGATCATCTCGCTTTTTAAGCACCGCAAATCGAAAGGCGCGGAGCCTGCAAGCTTTTCGCACAGCACGTTTGCCGAAGTTCTCTGGACCGCTGTTCCGGTCGTCATTCTCCTGATAATGGCGGTGCCGGCCGCGGAGACAATGGTTAAGCTCGAGGACACCCGCGACCCCGATATCTCTATTGTTGCCACTGCTTACCAATGGAAGTGGCATTACGAGTACCAGGATGAGGGGATCGATTTTTACTCCAGCCTGGCTCGTCCGAGCGTTGAAGCCCGCCGCAAACAGTCCGGCGTCGATGTAAGTACCGTCGAGAATTATCTTCTTGACGTTGATCGCCCGGTCGTCGTGCCGAAGGGCGCGAAAGTTCGCCTGTTGTTGACATCCAATGACGTCATCCACTCGTGGTGGGTGCCCGAACTCGCGATCAAGAAAGACGCTATTCCGGGTATCGTCAACGAAACCTGGTTCAAACCCAACGAAGTTGGTACCTATCGTGGCCAGTGCACCGAGTTATGCGGCAAGGACCATGGGTACATGCCGATCGTTGTCGAGGTGGTTGAGCCCGAGGCCTACCAGGCCTGGGTAGATGCCCGCAAAGATGGCGACGCCAAGTTCGCCAGCGCACAGTAAAAGTTTGGAGTAATAGATATGACTACTGCTGTAGCAGACGCACACGCCGCCGAGGATCACGACGACCACGGCCCGACCAAGGGCTACAAGCGCTGGCTGTTCTCAACGAACCATAAGGACATCGGCACGATGTACCTTATCTTCAGCCTCGTTATGTTCTTTGTCGGCGGCGCGATGGCGATGGTAATTCGTTCGGAGCTCGCCGTACCGGGCCTGCAGTTCGTGCATCCTGAGTTCTTCAACTCGATGACGACGATGCACGCTCTGATCATGGTATTCGGCGCGGTCATGCCGGCCTTTGTGGGTCTCGCCAACTGGATGATCCCACTCATGATCGGCGCACCCGACATGGCGCTGCCACGCATGAATAACTGGTCATTCTGGATCCTTCCGGTCGCGTTCGGCATCCTGCTGTCTACCCTGCTCATGCCGGGCGGTGCGCCTGCCGGTGGCTGGACAATGTACCCGCCGCTGATTTTGCAGACAGGTGACGCATTCCCGTTCCTGATCTTCTCGGTTCACCTTATGGGCATCAGCTCGATCATGGGCTCGATCAACGTCATCGTAACGATCATCAACATGCGCGCCCCGGACATGACGCTCCTCAAAATGCCCATGTTTGTCTGGACCTGGCTGATCACGGCCTACCTCCTGATCGCCGTCATGCCGGTACTGGCGGGCGCCGTCACTATGTTGCTGACAGACCAGTTCTTCGGCACGAGCTTCTTCCTCGCTGCCGGTGGCGGTGATCCGGTCATGTTCCAGCATATTTTCTGGTTCTTCGGTCACCCCGAGGTATACATCATGATTCTGCCGGCCTTCGGCGTCGTGTCAGAAATTATTCCAACGTTCTCGCGCAAGAAACTGTTCGGCCACGACTCGATGGTCTACGCAGCAAGCTGTATCGCCTTCCTGTCGTTCATCGTCTGGGCGCACCACATGTTCACAGTAGGCATGCCTTTGACGGGGCAGCTGTTCTTCATGTTCGCGACGATGCTTATTGCCGTACCGACGGGCGTGAAGATCTTTAACTGGGTTGCCACGATGTGGCGCGGCGCGATGACGTTCGAGACGCCGATGTTGTTCTCGCTCGCATTTGTCTTCCTGTTCACGATAGGTGGTTTCTCGGGCCTGATGCTCGCCATTCAGCCGGCGGACGTGCAATACCACGACACCTATTTCGTCGTGGCGCATTTCCACTACGTGCTTGTGCCGGGTTCGGTCTTCGCCATCATGGCTGGCGCCTACTACTGGCTGCCAAAATGGACCGGGCATATGTACAACGAGAAGCTCGGCAAGCTGCATTTCTGGGCATCAACGATCTTCGTGAATATCACGTTCTTCCCGCAGCACTTCCTGGGATTGGCCGGCATGCCACGCCGTATTCCTGACTACTCGGTCCAGTTCGCTGACTTCAACCTGGTTTCGAGTATCGGCGCCATCGGCTTCGGCCTGTCGCAGCTGCTCTTCGTCGCTGTACTCCTGACCGCGAAACGGGGCGAGAAGGCAACGGATCGCGTCTGGGAAGGTTCGCACGGCCTCGAGTGGACCGTGCCTTCACCCGCGCCATGGCACACGTTTACGACGCCGCCGAAAGCGCGCATCGCGAACGAGTCCTTCGAGTAAGCAATGGACGAACAAGAGCGCAGAAAAAACATCCGCCGCACGGCTTTGATCGCTGCGGCGGTTGCGCTCGCCTTCTATATTGGCTTCATCATGATGGGCGTTATGCGCTCCTGATGCTGACATGAACTCCGAACAGCAAAAATCCGAAAATCGCTCCCTGGTGGGACGCTTGCTGATCTTGACCGTTGCCATGTTCGGTTTCGGTTTCGCCCTGGTTCCGCTTTATGATGTGTTTTGCGAGATCACCGGATTTGGCGGACGCACAAACACGGAATCGGTTGCTGTTGAGGAA
>Ga0193945_1000051_pt1 | contig 14663 bp, 14 predicted proteins | sample BRT_01_MG_FD_161665 | JGI IMG/M metagenome (GOLD analysis project Ga0193945, IMG submission 161665) | Sediment microbial communities from the Broadkill River, Lewes, Delaware, United States - BRT_0-1_MG | ecosystem: Environmental > Aquatic > Freshwater > River > Sediment | place: USA: Delaware... | reverse complement strand
GCAGGGGCGATAGTCTACATCAGATCGAGATTGGCATAGGACAGAACCAGCCATTTTGTGCCGGCCGTCTCAAAATTGACCTCAACGCGGGCATGCGCACCCTGCCCCTCGTAATTGAGAATCACGCCGTCGCCGAATTTCCCGTGCCGGACACGCTGGCCCAGCCGCACGCCCATCTCGGCGTCCGAGGATTTCCTGAGCGAACCCGCTCCACCGGAACGTCCTGTGCGAACGGGCCGTGACACCTGGACGCGCGGACGAATCTCCTCGACGTGCTCGTCGGGAATTTCGGAAATGAATCGCGACGGTTGCGAAAAGCTGTCCATGCCGTGCAGGCGCCGCTGCTCGGCGTAAGTGACGTAAAGGGACTGTTTCGCACGCGTGATGCCAACATAGCAAAGGCGCCGCTCCTCCTCGAGGCCGTTCGGATCCGCGATCGAGCGCTGGTGCGGAAACAGCCCGTCCTCCATGCCGCAGAGAAACACGAGCGGGAATTCGAGGCCTTTCGCCGAGTGCATGGTCATGAGCTGCACGCAGTCCTGCCAGGCTTCGGCCTGGCCCTCGCCCGCTTCGAGCGCAGCATGGGACAGGAACTCGTCGAGCGGCGACATCTCTTCCGCCGGATCCGGCTCGAAGCTCTTCGCCGCGCTGACGAGTTCCATCAGGTTCTCGAGCTTGGTTTCGCCGCGCTCGCCCTTGTCGTTCCTGAACATCTCGACGAGTCCGCTGGCGTGAATGACGTGGTCGACCTTGTCCTGCAGATCGAGCCCGATCGTCTCGCGCGCCATGCGCTCTATGAGATTCATGAAAGCGAGGACCGCCTTCGCCGCACGGCCGGCCAGTTCGTCACTTGCCACCGCCCCGGCGGCGCGCCACATCGTGCAGCTGTTGGCGCGTGCGTACGCACGCATGATCTCGACGGTACGGGCGCCGATGCCGCGCGTCGGCCGGTTGACGATGCGCTCGAAAGAGGCGTCGTCCTCGCGGTGGGATATCAGACGCAGGTAAGCGAGCGCATCCTTGATCTCGGCGCGTTCGAAAAAGCGCAGGCCGCCGTAGACACGATAGGGAATGCCCGCGTGGATCAGCCCCTCCTCGAGCACGCGTGACTGGGCATTCGAGCGGTACAGGATCGCGGCATCGGCGCGCGCGTTGCCCTGGTCGATCCAGTCGCGCAGTCGGCCGATGACGAAATCGGCTTCGTCACGCTCGTTATAAGCCGCGTACAGCCTGATCGGCTCGCCTTCGGCGCCGTCGGTCCACAGGTTCTTGCCCATGCGGTCGGCGTTGTTTGCGATGACGGCATTCGCGGCGTTCAGGATCGTAGACGTGGAGCGATAGTTCTGCTCCAGTTTCACGACCGTGGCGTTCGGGAAGTCTCGCTGGAAGCGGTGGATGTGCTCGACACGTGCGCCACGCCAGCGGTAGATCGATTGATCGTCGTCGCCGACGACGAACGGGATGGCCGCATTGTCCCCTGCGAGCAGCCTCAGCCACGCGTACTGAATCGCGTTGGTGTCCTGGAATTCGTCGACGAGCAGGTGCTGGAAGCGACGCTGGTAGTGCGCCAGCAGTTCGGGATTGTCGCGCCATAATTCGTGCGCGCGCAGCAAAAGCTCCGCAAAATCGACGAGCCCGCCTCGCTCGCAAACTTCCTCGTAGGCCGCGTAAAGTGCGATCATCTGCCGGCGGTTCGGGTCGCGCTCGTCGTCGAGATGCTGCGGCCGCAGACCCTCGTCCTTTTGCGCATTGATGAACCACTGGATCTCCTTGGGGGCCCAGCGGCTATCGTCGATCTCGAGATTCTTGAGCAGACGCTTGATGAGGCGCAGCTGGTCGTCCGAATCGATGATCTGGAAATTCTGCGGCAGCTTCGCTTCCTGCCAGTGCCGCCGCAGCAGTCGATGGGCAAGGCCGTGGAACGTGCCTATCCAAAGGTGGCTGACGGGCATGCCGAGCAACGCCTCGATACGGCCGCGCATTTCCCCGGCCGCCTTGTTCGTAAACGTCACGGCGAGCAGGCCCTGCGGCGAGACGCCCTCGACATCGATCAGCCAGGCGGCCCGGTGCACGAGCACGCGCGTCTTGCCGCTGCCGGCGCCGGCGATAACGAGCGTCGGCTCCGCGGGGGCCGTGACGGCCTGCCGCTGCGCGTCGTTCAGGGATTCCAGTATCGGGGTGACGTCCATGAAGCGCGCAAGTTTAGCAGGATTGCGCGCGGATTCGGGCGGGGCTAATCCTGGCGCCAGAGGAAGCCGAGCGAGTAGCGGCCGCGTTCGTATTGAATACGTGTGTCGTTGGATACGAAGTCGTCGAAGCGCCCTTCCAGCAATACACTGAATCGCGGCGTTATCCGGTAGCTGATCGTGGCGTCCAACCTGGCGGTTTCGAGGGTCTTCGTAGGGAGGGCCGGATTATTGAACGCAAACGCGTTCTCGTAATTGTAGTTGCGGTAGTACCCGGACAGTTCGAGGTCGAAGCGGACGCCCGGCGACCAGTGAAACTCGAACTCATAGTGATCGCGGATGTAGTCGTTGTACGCGGCGAAGCGATCCTCGCGGTCGACGCGTTCGTACTCGAATCCGACCCACATGCTCTTCGTCAGGCGTTGCCTGGCAAGCAGCGACAGCCCCACGTAGTCATAACGAACGCCGGGGTTGCCAATCGGTTGTGTGCCGTCGATGTTGAACGAGGGACGGTCGCTGTAGCGCCGGCTGAATTTTTCGGCCGTGATACGCAGCAGCGACGTGCGTGTAAACGTGTATTGCGTATGAAGGCTGAACAGGAAATATTCGTGATCGTATGACGGCACGACCTCGACGTCTTCGTAGTCGTAAAGGTAGCCCTTGGCGACGAAACCCAGGGCCAGCTTTCCCCAGCGCTGCCGGAAGCGCATGTCCGGGCCGTAGCGCGTGTAGTTCATGCGGTCGCCGATCTCCACGCCGTTAATGGCGCGCGGTGTGCCGTCGTCCGGGTCGTAATAGACTCCATCGCGCTGGGCAACACGGAACGAGCTGTAGACTTCGCGCTGGCGGTCCTCTTTCCGGCGAACGTACTCGTTGCCGACGCGCAGCTCGTGCCTGAATTCGTCCGCGTCACTCAGTTCGCGGTCCTGGTAATAGCTGCCGATGGCGCGATACGCGGCATAGAATCCTTCGAACCGGTAGGTGTTGATCATGTACTTGGCGCCGAGGTCGTATGGCACATAGCTGCCTGTCTTCACCTCGGGCACGATCAGTGGCAGGTTCGGGTTTGCAAAGTCGATGTAAGGTTCGGACGGCGAGCGGAACACGTTGGTGTCATTTCCGTAGCCGACGCTCGCGAAATAGCTGAAGTCGAAAATATCGCGTTCTTTCTGTTCCGCGACCGTGTGCTGGTAGACCGGGTCTTCCTCAAGCTCGCCACGCCGGATGCGAGCGATCGCGGTGCGGGCCAGGGCGGATATTTCCTCGTTGCCGCCCTCGTCGCGGGCGGAGCGAAACCACTGCAGCGCCTCGTCACTCTCACCGGCTGCGTAGGCGTTCAGGCCGAGGTTGTAGCGCGCGAGCTGCCGCAATGACGACGAGCGCGAGGCTTTCTGCAGCGACTCCCGCGCGCGGACGTGCTGCCCCGCCTTGTAATGCGCGACGCCCATGTTGTAGTGCAGCAGGGGCGTATCCATGCCGGCTTCCGCGGCCTGGCCGTAACGCAGCAGTGCAGCCCAGTAGAGATCGTCGCGGAACAGCCGGTTGCCGTCCCTGAAGAGATCCTCCGCGGTCATCGCCGCGGCGGTACCGCCGGTGAACAGGCACACGAGCGCCAGCGCGACGGCGATGGTTCGCGCCGGCCGGCGGATTCCCGGTTTTCTGAGTGCGGCGGTAATACGCGGAATTCCCGTGTGGCGTTATGTCAGGTCGCCAAAATGCCCGATATTCGTTGCGAAAACCATGACGTAGTGCAAGAAAATCCCCCTGGACGGAGCCCGCCCAGGGGGATTGCTGCGGATTGCGCCCGGATTACGCCGGGCGGGAGGTTGTTCACGCTGACTTTAGTCGTCCGTGGAGTCGTCGTCGTCCTCGCTTCCGTCGTCGTCATCGAGACCGTCGTCCATGTCGTCCTCGTCGTCGAACTCGTCGTCCTCGATGTCCTCGCCTTCCTCGTGATCGTGTTCGTCGTCATCGATCTCGTCGACATCGTCGATTTCGTCGTCGCTTTCGAAATCGTCATCCATGCCGTCTTCGTCATCGAAGTCTTCGCCGTCGTCGTCGCCGAAGTCGCTGTCCTCATCCTCGGACTCGTCCTCGCCGAAGTCGTCGTCCTCATCCTCGGACTCGTCCTCGCGTTCGTCTTCATCCTCGGATTCGTTTTCATCTTCGGACTCGTCATCGTCCCAGTCGTCTTCGTCATCGTCCTCGGGACCGCGCATCTCGGCCATCTCGGCGATGTCGTCATCGAGGTCGGACTCGTCATCGAGGACCTCCATCATGACGTCGAGATCGTCAAGGTCGTCGTCGGCTCTTGCGGCAGCCGGCATGAACGCAAAGCAGGTCAGGACCAGCACCGCGATAAACAGGTTGAAGGGTTTCATGGCAATACTCCGTCAATATTTACCGGACATCCCGTCCAGCCGTGAATCAGGAAACGTCGACTCGCAACCGGAATGTCCGGTTGCGGTCCTTGTGTTCGAGGCGGGCCAGCAGTTCACCGCCGGCCGGCGTCAGTGCGATGAGCGTCAGCGGCAGCAGGTTCTTGCCTTCCTGCAGGCTCGTCTCCCAGGTTATTTCGCGCTGTCCGGGGAAGCCTGCCAGCTCGATGCCGTCGGGCAGGGAGACCGTCAGCTTCGCCGAGTCCAGCGCTTCTGCCGAGGCGAAGACGAGCCGCACGGTGTGTTCCTGCTCCATCGCGATGGTCACGCCGGGTATGGTTGGCTCCGCATCCGGCAGCTGCGGTGTCGTCATGAGCATCGCGGTGATTACCCAGATCGCGAGCCCCGCCGCAATCGCCGAACCGAAGCCGGCCAGCATCCAGCGGTTGCGCTGCCGCCGCGAGCCTTTATGAACCGCGCGGACAACCGCCCGATCATAGAAGCCTGGCTCGGCTTCCGGCACCGGGTAGTCCTTTAACAATTCGAGGAGTTCCCGCTCCTCCATCACGCGTTTTTCATTCATGACATTTATCCTGCCTGTGTCTATAACACGTTGAACATCAGGAATTGGTTCCATCCTCGTCCAGTATTTGACGTAATCGGGCCCGTGCCCGGTGCAGGCGTGACTTTATCGTGCCGACCGGGATTCCCGTGAGGCCCTCGATTTCCTCGAGCTTGTAGCCTTCCGTGTCGTGCAGCAGCACGACATGGCGATGTTCCTCGCTCAGTTGCTGCAATGCCGCATCCAGGCGCCGGAATTTCTCGAGTCTTTCCTGGTCCTCGACGGGGTCGAGGTCGCCAGGGAGGTCCGCGAGCCCCTGTCCCGGCAAGTGCCCTTCGTCGACGAGGTGCATGCGCTGGCGCGCGAATCGTCGGTGCTGGTCGACGAACAGGTTATACATGACGCGGCACAACCACGACCCCGGTTCCTCGATATGGACGAGTTCGTCGAGCATGCCGAAAGCCTTCACCAGGAGCTCCTGGAACAGGTCTTCGGCTTCGGCCTTCGTGCCCGTGAGCCGCCACGCCAGCCGGTAAAGGCGGTCGAAATACGGTCGCACCACGCGCTCGAACACTTCGGTCTGGTGAGGATCGGTCATCGCACCGCAGAGTGTATAGCCACAGCCACCCCCCGCGGCAAGGACGTGTCCTGCTATTCTTCAAGAAAAGCAGCAAACTCCATGAAAGCAAACACCCTGATTCTGACGGCGGCCGCCATGATCGCCTTCGCGGCCAACTCGGTCCTGTGCCGGCTGGCGCTGGGCGCCGGGCTCATCGACGCAGCGAGTTTCGCGACGGTCCGCACGATATCCGGTGCGCTCATGCTCGCCGGCATACTGCTCGCGAGGCGCCGGGCGGTGACGGCAAAGCCGGACTGGCGCTCGGTGCTCGCGCTGTACCTGTACATGGTGTTCTTCGCGTTTGCCTACCTGTCGCTGAGCGCAGGTACGGGCGCATTGATCCTGTTCGGTGCGGTGCAGCTGACGATGTTCACGGTCGCGCTGCGATCCGGCGAGCACTTCTCAGCGGTTTCGTGGGCCGGCCTGGCTGTCGCCATCGCCGGGCTCGTCTACCTCGTGTCGCCCGGCCTCACGGCGCCGGATCCTCTGGGCGCCGCACTGATGACGGTTGCCGGAATCGCCTGGGGGGCGTATTCGCTCGTGGGCCGGTCTGCTGCCGACCCGACGGAGGCGACGGCACACAATTTTCTCTACGCGGTGCCGCTCGTGGTCGTGACCAGCCTGGTCTTCATTGGCGACTTCGACCTAACGGCGGCAGGCGCGGGTTACGCGATGGCATCCGGCGCCATAGCCTCGGCAATCGGTTATGCGATCTGGTACACCGCCCTGAAGGGGCTCACCGGGACGGGCGCGGCAACCGTGCAGTTGTCAGTGCCGGTCATCGCGGCCATCGGTGGCGTATTGCTGCTGTCGGAGGCTGTGACGGTCCGGCTCGTCATCGCGTCCGCCGCGACGCTCGGCGGCGTGGCGCTGGTTCTTACGCAAAGAAACCGGGCGCGCTAGAGGCTGAACTGCAGCAGGAAGTAGTGGTCGACGAGCAGCGCCGCGAACAGGATCGCGAGATAGGTAATCGAGAATTTGAATGTGCGCATGGGCAGTGCGACGTCATCCCTGTCGCGCAGCATGCGTACCGCGTAGTTAAGGAAAACCGCTCCGAGCGAGACGGCCGCGGTGAGGTAGATGAGGCCACTCATCCCGGTCAGATAGGGTATTACGGTAATAACGACGAGCAGTATCGTGTACAGCAGAATGTGCAGCCGCGTGTAGTCCTCCCCGTGCGTCACCGGCAGCATGGGAATCCCGACCTTCGCGTACTCGTCCTTTCTCGCGATGGCGAGCGCCCAGAAATGCGGCGGCGTCCACACGAAGACGATCAGGAACAGCAGCAGTGCGCTGCTGGTGATCTCGCCCGTGACGGCGGTCCAGCCGAGCACCGGCGGGGCCGCCCCGGCAGCGCCGCCGATCACGATGTTCTGCGGCGTCGCGCGCTTCAGGAACACGGTGTAGATCACCGCGTAGCCGATCAGTGAGCCGAAGGTCAGCACCGCGGTCAGTGGATTGACGAGGAACCACAATATAATCATCGACAGGACGCAGATCGCCGATGCGAAGGCGAGCGCATTGCTCTCGCTGACCCTGCCCTCGGGCAATGGCCGGCCGCGCGTGCGCAGCATGTGGATGTCGATGCGGGCATCCAGCACGTGGTTGAAGACCGCCGCAGCCGAGGCGGCCATGCCGATGCCGATCGTCCCGAACAGCATCGCCGGGGCGCCCGGCCACCCGGGTACCGCCAGGAACATGCCAACTACGGCCGTAAACACGATAAGCATAACCACACGAGGTTTCGTCAGCTCGTAGTAGTCGCGCCAGTGTGTCAGTCTTTCTATGTTCGCACTCAAGGTCGTTCCTCGCTCAGCCGATACGTGACAGCTTCAGCAGACGCTTTATATCGTCGACCATGTCGCGCGGCTCGATGTCCGGGCTGAAATAAAGCACCAGGTTGGCGTGCGGATCAATCAGGTAGAACCCGCCAGCCGGCAGGGAATCGGGTCGCTTGTCGTCGAGTACGGCACGCAGTGCCGGATCGTGCAGCGACTTGAGCCCCTGGTGCTCTTCGGCACCGAGGAGGGTATCGGGAGCTTGTTCTCCATGCAAGAAGACGCGCACTATCCGGTCCATTTCCTTGCCCAGCATGAGCCGGGTCTGCCGCTGCGTGTACAGGGCTTTGCGACAGGTTTCGCCGCATTCGCCGTCCTCGGCATACAGCAGCCGCCACGCGCGGTCCTCATGAACTCGCGACTCCGGTACGGCGTCGAGCAAGTTGACGATGGGTTCGAGCAGCGCGCCGTGATTGGCCCGCGACTCGGGCTGCAGCGCGTCGCCGCTGTAATACAGCCACGCCGCAAACAGCAGCGGTCCGAAAAATATCGCGGCAATCAGCAGGAACTGCAGACGCCCTTTCGTGCGCTTGGGGTCGCTCACCGGTGTTGTCCTCGCTTGCGAAAATTCCAGGCCAGCAGGGCGGCCAGCACCACCGCCATCGCAAACCATTGAAAGGCATAGGCATAATGGCGCCCGGGACCGATCTGACCGGGCTCCCAGCGCCGCAGCAGGCCATAATCTTCCGCGGGCGCAAGCAGCAGCACGAACGGCTGGACCTCGCGCCCCAGGGACGCGGCGAGTTCGTCCAGCGTCGGGTACACCGCGTGCTGAGGCCACGTAGACGGCGACTCGATGGCCGCTCCCATGCGATAGCCGGCTGTCGGCAGAGCGCCGACACGGCCGCGAACCGTCAGGCGCGTGTCCGGCACCTCGAGCGCGGACGGCTCGACCAACTCCCCGGACCTCGCGACCCAGCCGCGATTCACGATCAGCAGCGGCTCGTCGGGGGAATACTCGAGCGGCGTCAGCACGTAGTGACCGTTGCGGCTGTCGACGATGATGTTGTCCAGCAGGAACTGGTGGTCGTCATCGAACACCCCTTCTGCGGCCAGCTGCTGGAACGGCTCCACGGCCATGCCGTCGACGAAACGGGTAAACCCCGTCTGCCGGTCGAAAGCGTCCTGTGCGGCGCGCTTTTCCTGCGCGCGGCTGATCTGCCATACGCCGAGGCCGGCGAACTGGGCGACCAGCACCGCACCGAGCGCATAAGGCAGCCAGGCCTTTGTTGATTTCTGCAGCGGTGTCTCCACGTTATACTGCTCGATCCCGCACCAATAGGTATTCAATGAAAGCCATCGTCTTGATCTTGCTGGCGGCTGTCGTGGTCAGCCTGTTCTCGGGGCTGTTCTTCCTCGTCAAGGACAGGAACTCGCCCGGTTCGACCCGGATGCTCACGTCGCTGAAAATCCGCGTCGCGTTATCCATCACCCTGGTCATCTTTCTGGTCACCGCGTTCTCGCTCGGCTGGATCGGCCAGTAGGAAGTTCACGTGGCGCGACCCTGCGCTAAGGCAGGTCTGCGAACGGGGCGTTTGTCGACCGAAGTAAAGCGCAGCGCAGCGAGCCATGAGGGAGATAAATGACCCGTTCGCAGACCGGACCGACGGTCGCGCGAATTACATCCAGTAAACGAACACGTAGAGGCCGATCCAGACCACGTCCACGAAGTGCCAGTACCAGGCTACGGCTTCGAACGCGAAATGATTCTGCGCCGTGAAGTGTCCTTTCATGACGCGCAGCCAGATGATCAGCAGCATGATTGCGCCGATGGACACGTGCATGCCGTGGAAGCCCGTCAGCATGAAGAACGTCGAGCCGTAAATGCCGCTGGTCAGCTTCAGGTTCAGGTCCTCGTAGGCATGGATGTACTCGTAGCCCTGCAGGTACACGAAGATGAAGCCGAGAATGAAGGTCAGCGCGAGGAACGTCTTCAGGATGCCGCGCTGCCCCGCAATCAGTGCATGGTGCGCGATCGTCACGGTTACCGAGCTGGTCAGCAGGATGGCCGTATTGATCAGCGGCAGGCCGAACGGCCCCATTATCTCGAACTCACCGCCGACCTCACCGGGCCCGTTCGTCGGCCAGGTTGCCTCGTAGCCATCCCATAGAATCAGGTTGGTGAAAAAGTTATTGCTGTCGCCGCCGAGCCACGGCACCGACATGTTGCGGGCGTAGAACAGCGCGCCGAAGAATGCGGCGAAGAACATCACCTCGGAAAAGATGAACCAGAACATGCCCATCCGGAAGGAATGGTCGACCTGGTCGTTGTACAGCCCGCCCTGGCTCTCGCTGATCACCGTGCCGAACCAGCCGATGAGCATGAACACCATCACCGCGACCCCGGCCAGCATGATCCAGAAGCCGGCGTCGGCGCCGTTCAGCCAGTTGGAGACGCCCACCATGAGGAACAGCAGCCCGATCGAGCCGACGATGGGCCAATGGCTGCCATGAGGTACGTAATAACGGTCTTCAGCGTGGGACATGTTGTTTCTCGATGCGTTGTTGTTCAGGACCCGTCGTTCGCCGAGACGCGAACGGTGTCATAAAAAGTGTACTGCAGCGTGATCGTATCCACGAACTCGGGCAGGTCCGGGTCGACGATGAACTGCAGCGGCATCGCGCGCTCTTCGTTCGCCTGGAATTCCTGGTTCGTAAAACAGAAGCACTCGATCTTCTTGAAGTGGCCGGACGCGCTCACCGGCGCGACGCTCGGGACGGCCTGCGCGACCTTCTTGTCGCCGGCGAGGTTCTTCGCCGTAAACGTCGCGTAATACATCTTGCCCGGCGTCACTTCCATGCTGTCGCGGTCCGCGGCGAACTCCCACGGCGCGTACTCATTGACGGTCGTTACGAATTCCACGCGGACCGAACGCGTGAAGTCCGGGTTTTCCTGGCGGCTCTCGGCCACCGTATTGGTGCGGCCGCCGAACCCCGTGATCTCGCAGAACACGTCGTACAGCGGCACGAGCAGATAGCCGAAACCGAACATCGCGGCCGCGAGCAGCAGCAGCTTGCCGGTCAGTGAGCGGTTATCGTTTCCTGGCTTGTTGTCGGTGCGGTCGTTCATACGTTTCAGCTGCGCAATACGCCGATCATGATGAAACCAAGATAGAAGGCCAGCGCGACAGCGATGAGGATGATCGCCGTTCGTCGTATTCCTCTGCGCTGCTCCTTCCGATCATAGGTCACTCGAAGGCTTCCTGCGCGATACGAGCCTTGGGCGGCGTATCGAAGGTGTGATACGGCGCCGGTGACGGCACGGTCCATTCGAGCCCTCTCGGAGCCTCCCAGACACGATCGGTCGCCTTCGCGCCCTTCTTCGCCGTGAGCAACACCCATACGAAGACCAGCTGCGAAAAGCCGAAGCCAAGCGCGCCGATGCTGGCAATCATGTTGAAGTCGGCGAACTGGGTCGAATAGTCGGGGATGCGCCGCGGCATGCCGGCGAGCCCGAGGAAGTGCATCGGGAAGAAGGTGACGTTGACGAATATCGTCGACAACCAGAAGTGCAGCTTGCCGAGCGACTCGTTGTACATGTGCCCCGTCCACTTCGGAAGCCAGTAATACGCGCCCGCCATCAGCGCGAATATCGAGCCCGGCACGAGCACGTAGTGGAAGTGCGCGACGACGAAGTAGGTGTCGTGGTACTGGATGTCAGCCGGCGCGATGGCGAGCATCAGCCCCGAGAAACCGCCGATCGTGAACAGGAACACGAACGCCAGCGCAAACAGCATCGGTGTCTCGAACGTCATCGAGCCGCGCCACATGGTGGCGACCCAGTTGAAGACCTTTACGCCCGTCGGTACCGCGATCAGCATCGTCGCGAACATGAAGAACATCTGGCCCGACAACGGCATGCCCACCGTGAACATGTGGTGCGCCCAGACGATAAAGGACAGGAAGGCGATGGACGATGCGGCGTAGACCATCGAGTCGTGGCCGAAAAGCGGCTTGCGCGAGAACGTCGGGATGATTTCCGAAACCACTCCGAAAGCCGGCAGGATCATGATGTAAACCTCGGGGTGCCCGAAGAACCAGAAGATGTGCTGGAACATGACCGGGTCGCCACCGCCCGCGGCGAGGAAGAAGCTGGTGCCGAAGAACTGGTCGGTAAGCAGCATCGTAACCGCACCCGCCAGCACCGGCATCACGGCAATCAGCAGGTAGGCGGTAATCAGCCAGCACCACACGAAGATCGGCATCTTGAGCAGCCACATGTCCGGCGCCCGCATGTTGAGGATCGTGACGATGATGTTGATCGCGCCCATGATCGACGAGATGCCCATCAGGTGCACCGCGAAGATCAGAAACGGAAACGCGTCGCCGGTCTGCAGGATCAGCGGCGGGTACATCGTCCAGCCGCCGGCAGGGGCGCCACCCTCCATGAACAGCGTCGAGAGCAGGATGCCGAACGCGACGGGGAGGATCCAGAACGACCAGTTGTTCATGCGCGGCAGCGCCATGTCCGGCGCGCCGATCATCATCGGGATCATCCAGTTGGCGAGCCCGACGAACGCCGGCATGACGGCGCCGAAGACCATGATCAGTGCGTGCATCGTCGTCATCTGGTTGAAGAACTCGGGGTGCACGAACTGCAGGCCCGGCTGCATCAGCTCGCTGCGGATGACCAGCGCCATCGCGCCGCCGATGAAGAACATGATGAGGCTGAATATCAGGTACAGCGTACCGATATCCTTGTGGTTGGTCGTAAACAGCCAGCGCCGGAGACCTTTCTCCGGGCCGTGATGCTCGTCGTGTGCGTCCTGCGCCTCTGCGACTGCTGTTGTCATACCGTTTCTCTCCGATCACGTGCCGCCCTGCGGCACATTTATAAGTTGGTTTACTGGCTGGTGGCGACGCGTTCGCCGGTCTGCTGGTGAGTCTCGACCCAGGCCACGTAGGCGTCCGGTTCGACGACTTCGACGACGACGGGCATGTAGCCGTGGTCCTTGCCGCAAAGTTCGGTGCACTGCCCGCGGAACGTGCCGGTCTGCTCGGCGCGGAACCAGGTCTCGTTGATGATGCCGGGCACGGCATCCTTCTTGATGGCGAAGTCAGGTACCCACCAGGAATGGACGACGTCGTTGGACGTAATCAGCAGGCGCACCTTGGCGCCCTTCGGAACGACCAGCGGACGGTCCACCTCGAGAAGGAAGTTCTCGACGGCGAAGGGGTCGATGCCGGAGTTCTTGGGCCGTGCCTCAACGCTGGCGCGATCCAGGCTGGAATAAAACGCGATGTCCTCGTCCTGGTACTTGTAGTGCCACTTCCACTGGTAGGCGGTAACGACAATGGACACGTCGGGATTGCGGGAATCCTCGAGCTTGATCATCGTCTCGGCGGCCGGCACGGCCATCACGAGCAGGATGAGGACCGGGATAATCGTCCAGATGACCTCGGCCGCCGTGCTGTGCGAAAAGGTCGCCGGCTTGGCGCCCTTCGATTTGCGGTGCTTGAACAGCGATATGATCATGACGCCGAAGACGACGACACCGATCCCCACGCACCACCAGAACACCATCATATGCAGGTCGTAGGTCTCGGCGCTCAGCTCGGTAACGCCCTTGGGCATATTGAGGGCCCAGTCAGCGCTCGCTGCGCCGGCCCACAAAGTTCCGAGTAAGCTGAGTAGCAATTTTCGAATCATTGTGTATCCACTCCACAGACCGACATGGGCCCGCGCTCTTTATAATAATCAACAGGTGGCAGAAATGAGGTTCGGGACAGCCGGACGCCCCGCTCAAGAGCCTCGGAAGTTTACTGAAACGTGCTAGCGCAGGCAATCCTGTACCTGCAAACCGGATTTTGAAACCGATTAGATTACAACGGCTTATCGCAGGGCGCCGCCAAACCGTCTGAGTTGCAGGTTGCGAGCCTACAAGTCATTGCCGGCGCAGGGGAATTTTGCCGGCATCCACCGTGATCTCGCCGCCACTGCGGCGGACTCCGCTGCCCCAGCAATGCCCGTAAACGAGTTCGAGCGTCATCGGGCGATCTCCTGCCGGTACAAATAACGTGTCAATAAAGCGCCTGAATCGGCTCCTCCCCATGAGTCCGCGCTGCCGGTTACACAGGCTGTTGCGCGCGCCCGCGGCGGTCAGGTCGCGAAACAACGCCCCTGGGTCGCGATAGCTGACCGACAGTTGGTCGACATCCAGCACGGGATCCCGCAGCCCCGCCCGGACGAGCGCGTCGCCGACATCGTGCATGTCGGGAAACGGATTGACGTGCTGTCCTTCGTCGACCGTCTGCCATGCCTCGCGGAGCTCCAGCAGGCTGTCCGGTCCAAGCGTCGAAAACGCGAACAGCCCGTCTTTGCGCAATACCCGCGCGACTTCCGCGAACACGGTATCCAGGTCGTCGATCCAGGGCAGCATCAGGTTCGAAAAAACCACGTCGATACTTGCATCCGCAAGCGGTAGTGACCGGGCATCGGCCTGCACCGCATGCCGCCTTGAGAACAGGGTCCGCTTGCGGCGCACGACCCCCAGCATCGCGGCGGACAGGTCGACCGCGATCACGCGGGCGCCACGAAACCGCTTTTGCAGCAGGGGGATGGCCGTACCGGTCGCCGAGCCCAGGTCGATAACCGTCGTGGCGTCGACCGTCATCGGGCGCATGCGCTCCAGCAGGCCTTCACGGGTCACGCCGTGGACGAAGTCCGCCTCGTGAAAGCGATCCGCCGCATGGTCGAAGCGCCGTCGAATGTCCCGGGGACGGAATTCCGAACTGTGGTTTGTGGCGTTCATCGCATGCGGGCAACGGCTGGACGCGACAAGGTAGCACGCTTTCCGGCGAAACCGGCCCAATTCGAGCGCTGCCGGCAGGCGCGGCGCGAGCGAGTATGAGCGCATGGGAGTACGCCGATTCCTGCTGCCGCCCTGGCAGTTGGCCTGCCGCTCGGCCCGGGCGCTCGAGTTCGCGGTGATGCCGCGCTGCTGCGTTTTCTGCGGCAGCGGGAGGCGTCACGACGAATCATCGATTTGCCCCGGATGTGTAAATGATCTGCCGTGGATTCGCGAGCAGTGCCGTGGCTGTGCTCGACCCCTCGCCACAACGCCCGGCCCCGGCATCGTG
>Ga0193945_1000049_pt1 | contig 14700 bp, 12 predicted proteins | sample BRT_01_MG_FD_161665 | JGI IMG/M metagenome (GOLD analysis project Ga0193945, IMG submission 161665) | Sediment microbial communities from the Broadkill River, Lewes, Delaware, United States - BRT_0-1_MG | ecosystem: Environmental > Aquatic > Freshwater > River > Sediment | place: USA: Delaware... | reverse complement strand
CGGCCGGCTGTCCGGCTTCATGGGCAACGCGGGCGTGTTGCTGCGCGCCTACGTCTACATGCGCCTCGTCGGCCGCGACGGCATGCGCCGCATCGCCGAGTACGCGACGCTGAATGCAAATTACCTTCAGGCCCGACTGCGCGACGCGGGGTTCGAACTCGCTTTTCCGGGCCGGCGGGCGAGCCACGAGTTCATCGTCACCCTGAAGCGTGAAGCCAAGGAGTATGAGCTCACGGCAATGGATATCGCGAAGGCGCTGCTCGACTACAATTTCCACGCCCCCACGACCTATTTCCCGCTGCTCGTGCCGGAATGCCTGCTGATAGAGCCGACGGAAACCGAGAGCAAGGAGACGCTCGACAATTTCGTTAACGCGATGGCCGACATCGTGAAACGGGCCGAGGACGGCGAGTCATTCAAGGAAGCGCCTTTCCACACGCCGGTACGGCGTCTCGACGACGTAAAAGCGGCCCGCCAGCTGGACGTCCGCTACAACCCGGAATCGTAGGTGCCCAGATATGGGGACAGTGACTTTAAGTGCCAGGCAATATTGCCTGGCACTTAAAGTCACTGTCCCCAATCGGCAATCGGAAAGTTGGAACCGGTCGGCACCTGTCGAGTCTCTAAATACTCTACAATTCGAGCTCGAATCAGGAGCCCTATGAACAATCTCAGGATACTGGCGGCGTTGCTCGCTGTTGCTTTCTCACTGCCCGCCGCGGCAGCCGACGACACCGCATGGTCGAACACGCTCGAGCGCATCTCGTCCGGCGTCGTGTCGATCCGGGTCGACAGTACGCGCGCGTTCGATACCGAGTGGAATTCATCGACGCAGGCGACCGGCTTCGTCGTGGACGCCGAGCGCGGCCTGATCCTCACGAATCGCCACGTCGTGACGCCCGGCCCGGTCGTCGCCGAAGCGGTGTTCCGCAACAACGAGGAAGTCCGGCTGACCCCTGTTTACCGGGATCCCGTGCACGATTTCGGCTTCTTCCGCTACGACCCTGACGACCTGCGCTACATTGAGCCGGCCGAGCTGCCGTTGCGAGCGGACGGCGCCGGCATCGGGCGCGAGATCCGCGTGATCGGCAATGATGCCGGCGAACAGCTGTCCATCCTGGCCGGGACGATCGCTCGCCTCGACCGCCAGGCCCCCGATTACGGTCGCGGCAAGTACAACGACTTCAATACTTTCTACCTGCAGGCCGCTTCCGGCACCTCGGGTGGCTCATCGGGCTCGCCCGTGGTGAACATCGAGGGCGAGGTCGTGGCGCTGAATGCAGGCGCGAATAATTCCGCGGCAAGCAGCTTTTTCCTGCCGCTCGACCGCATTGAGCGCGTCCTGGACCTGATAAAGAAGGGCGAGCCGGTGACGCGCGGCACGCTGCAGACGATGTTCCAGAGCAAGGCTTACGACGAACTCGTCCGCCTTGGTCTGACCGAGGATTCGGAACGGCTCGTACGTTCCACGTTCCCTGACCAGACCGGGATGCTGGTAGTCGAGCAGGTAATTCCCGAATCGCCCGCGGACGGCAAGCTCGAGCCCGGCGATATCCTGCTGCGCATCAACGGTGAACTGGTCACGGAATTCGTGCCGCTCGCGGCGATGCTCGACGACAACGTGGGCGAGGAAATCGAAGTCGAGCTGGAGCGTGGCGGCAAATCCGTGAGCCAAACGCTGACGGTGACCGACCTGCATGCGATTACGCCGGCGGAGTTCATCGAGTTCGGCGACGCCATCGTTAACAACCTGTCCTACCAGCAGTCCCGGCACTACAACCTGCCGGTGCGCGGCGTCTACGTCGCCAACCCGGGTTACCTGCTGTCAAAAACCGCCGTACCGCGCGGCGCGGTGATCACGCAGCTGGGCAAGGACGACATCACCAGTCTTGATGATTTCGAGAAGGCGCTCGACAAGCTGGCGACGGGCGATAGCGCTCCGCTGCGCTACGTGACGATCGACAACCCCCGCAACACGGTGGTTCGCACGTTCGACATGGATCGTGTCTGGTTCCCCGTGCGGCGCTGCGCGCGGAACGACGCGACGGGCGTATGGCCATGCCGGGATTTGTCGGACGGGCCGGCACCCGAACCGGCGGTCGTCGGCAGCACACGCTTCAACCGTTACGACGACCCGCGCGCGCGGGCGATCGCGCCGTCACTGGTCGTCGTGACCTTCGATCTTCCTTACACCGTGTCGGGCGTCTCCGATCGGCACTACTACGGAACCGGCCTCGTTGTCGACACGGAACGCGGTTACGTGGTGGTCGATCGCAACACCGTGCCAGTGGCAATTGGCGATGTATCGGTGACGTTTGCCGGCTCTCTCGAAGTCGATGCGAAAGTCGTGCAGCTGCATCCGCTGCACAATCTCGCCATCGTTGCTTACGATCCCGCAACCATTGGCGACACGCCCGTAAAGGAGGCCACTTTCAATACCAGTCCGCTGCGGCCCGGAGACCCGGTATGGGTGGTGGGCATGAAAGCGGATCACCAGTTGATTCACCAGGAAAGCACCGTCGCTTCCGTCGATCCCCTGATCCTGCCGTTGTCTCGCACGCTGCAATTCAGGGATTCGAACATCGAGGGTATCGACCTCGTCAATGCGCCGCGTGAGCTCGATGGGGTGCTCGTCGACAAGCGCGGGCGCGTAGCGGCAACGTGGTCGAGTTTCCCGGTGCCGTCCGGCGGTGACGCGGCGCAATTCAATCGAGGCGTGGGCGCCGACCTGGTTGCGGAGTTCGTCGATACCGTGCGTGAAGGCCGGCCGTTCTATTCGCTCGAGGCGGAACTCGTGTATGCGCCGCTGTTCGCGGCCCGCAATATGGGCGTCGATGAGGATTGGCTACAGCGGCTGGAAGCAAGTAATCCGCTGCACCGGCGCGCGTTGTCGGTCACCCGGCTGGTTGCCGGTACGCCCGCGGAAAAGAAACTGCAGAATGGTGACATGATCCTGGCCGTCGATGGCGACGTCGTGACGTCATTCCGGGCACTCGAGCAAGCCGTGCAGAAACCCGAGGTCACGGTGACCGTATGGCGAAACGGCAAGGCCCTCGACGTCGACGTCGAGACCGCGGCGCTCGACGGCCGCGGCATCGACCACGCGGTGTCCTGGGCGGGCGCGCTCCTGCAGGATCCGCATCGGCCGATGGCGGCGCAGCGCGGCATCGATCCTTACGGCGTGTACGTGGCGTTTTTCAGCTACGGCTCGCCCGCGACGCGATACGGATTGTGGGCGGGGCGCCGCGTGATCGAGATTGACGAGACACCGACCCCCGATCTCGATACTTTCGTCGACGTGATTGCCGACAAGAAGGACCATGAGTCGATCCGTGTGAAGACGGTGACCTGGAACGGCGCCGTCGAAGTGATTACGCTAAAACTGGATAACCAGTACTGGCCCGCTTATGAAATTCGGCGTACTGAAAACGGCTGGGTACGTTCCGACATCGGTTAGAACGCGTCACAGCCTAGTGCTGTTCACGCTGCTCGGCTGCGTGGCGTTTAGTGTCGCGTCGGCCCAGGCGCTCTACAAGTATCGCGGTGACGATGGCGAGTGGATCTACTCTGACCGGCCCCCGGATGACGGCAAAGTGGTCGCAGAGGTTCGCAGCCTCACGCCGACATCGCCCCGGTCCGGCGTCAGTATCGACTACGAGGCCGATGGCGATACAGTCCGGCTGGTTGCAACGAACGAGTACTTCGCACCCGTCGAACTCGCGCTGAGATTCGAGACGATCAGCGGGCTCGAGTATCCGCACCCGGACGATCCGCTGCGCTGGTTATTGCCGCCGCGCAGCGCGATGCCGCTGGTCCGCCTGGCGCGCCTCGATGGCGCGGTGCAGCCCTCGCTGGAATACCGCTACGAATACCTGGTCGGCGATCCGCAGGCGCAGCACCGGCCGGCACAGCCGTACCGCGTGCCGTTCGCGATCTCGAGCGGTCACACCATCAGCCAGGCGTATCCCGATACGATCACGCACAACACGCCGGATTCGCAGCACGCGGTCGACATCGCGATGCCCGTGGGAACGGACGTATTCGCCGCGCGGGGCGGGGTGGTTTTCGACGTGGCGGCGCAGAACTTCAAGGGCGGGGCGGATGCGTCGAACATGTCGCTCGCGAACGTCGTGCGCATCCTGCATGAGGACGGAACCTATGCGATTTACGCACACCTGAACTGGAACTCGATCCGGGTACGTGTCGGCGACGTAGTGGAGAGGGGCGAATACATCGCCGATTCGGGTAACACCGGATACTCGAGTGGCCCGCACCTGCATTTCGTCGTGGTCAGGAACACCGGCATGACGATGCAGTCGGTGCCCGTGACATTTTCGGGCGCCAACTCGACTTCGATTGCGCCGTCGACCGGCCGGGTTCTTACGGCCTACTGACGCCGGTCAGTCCGGAAAATAGGCTGCGACGGTGAGCAGGACGAGCACCACGGCGCCGATGATCATCTTGGCCGTCGTTCCCCAGAAGCGCCCGATAGCGGCGCCGCGCCCGGCCTCGACACTCTGATCCATCGGGCGCCCCGCCATGCGGTCGCCGACCAGCGAACCAGCGAAAGCACCGGCGCAGGCGCCGATCAGCGTACCGAGCACCGGGATCGGCAGCGCGGTTCCGAGAATTGCGCCGGCAACGCCGCCCACGATTGCCAATGCTGCCCCGCGCTTCGAGCCGCCGGCCTGCCGGGCCCCTGCCGCGCCCATCAGGAATTCGAGTATCTCGGCAAGCAGGGCCAGCCCTGCGGAGACATACAGGGTCGTCTGGCTGAACATGTATTCACCGGGCTGCAGCCATTCGACAATCGCCGCCACCAGTACCATGAGCCAGATGCCGGGCATGCCGAACATGATGCTGGCCCAGAACACGAGGTTCAGCAGGGTGATGAGCGTTGCGTACACGTAGATCATGGCACCGTCTAGCCTACAATCAGCAAGCCCGGTATGGAATCCGGAGATTGTGCGACGTGTCCAGGAGGCAGGTGGATGGTTGCGGGACAACGCAACTGCGGCCTGCCAGAAACCGGACGGCGGCTCGGGCAAGCAGCATCGCATCACGTTCAAACGATAGGCTGCGGAACATTCGGCTATACTTGGACCCCATGTTTATATCGACACTGACCGGTTCCTTCGAGATTGCGGACGTAGACCCGAGGCCGCCGCATCCGGATGAAGCGCTGGGGCTCGCGTTGGAGACCCTGCGCACGATGCCTCTGAACGGATTGCGCTATCCACCCCAGGAGGGCGGTTCCGGATGGTACATCTGGGGCGGAGAGACGATGCTGCAGACAGCGGACTTCTTCACGGCCATCAAGGTCCGGGATCTGGGCGATTACATTCCAAACCTGCATCCCTTTCTCGACCTGCCACCGGGCTTTCGCTTCCAGACCGACACCAGGGGCAAGCAAAAAGTCTGGTTCGACGGCGGCCTGCTCGACGTCTGACGTAACTCGAACGCGATACCCGCATCAATCGTCCTGCGTGTTCGGCCCCGGCGGTAGCCACCCGGAGCGCAGGTGCAGGTCCCGTTGCGGGAACGGAATCTCGATCCCGTATTCACTGAGCTTATCTTCGAGCGCCCACAGGTACGCGGCACGGGTTCGTGTTGGACGGCGTGCGCCCTGCCGATTCACCCACACGAGCAACAGGAAGTTGAGGCTGTTGTCACCGTATTCGACGAGCCAGACGTCGGGCTCGCGGCCGCGCAGGTGCGTCAGCGTATAGGGAACGTCCTCGCAGGCCTCGATGGCTGCCTTGCGGACCACTTCCTTGTCGGAACCGTAAGCGACGCCAAAGGGAATTCGGACGCGGAGGATGTGCTCGCCGAGCGTCCAGTTTGTAAGCTTCGTCGATACGAACTCCGAATTCGGCACGACAATGTCGATGTTGTCGTTGGTATTGATGAGCGTGCTGCGTACATTGATCGCCTTGACGGTGCCGGTCAGCCCCGTATCGAGCTCGATGTAGTCGCCGACGCGCAGCGTTCGCTCAAAGAGAATGATCAAACCGGACACGAAGTTGTTGACGATTGACTGAAGACCGAAACCGATACCGACCGATAGCGCGCCGGCGATGATGGCAATATTGGTGAAGCTCAGACCGATCGAGCTCAGCGCGATCAAAGCGGCGACGATGATGATCGTGTAGTGGGTCAGGCGGCTGAGAGTGTACAGAGACGCCTGTGTGCCGACCGACTCCTTTCGGCCGACGCGGTTGATTGCAAATCGGATGCCGCGCGAAAGCAGCCAGCCGATAATCAATATGATCACGCCCTGCACAATGTCGCCGAACGTGACGGGCGTCTCCTTGACCGAGAAAAGCGTAGTGCCGGAGACCTCGGTCAGGCGTATCCAGGCTGTTCTGACGGTCCGATACGCATTGCTCAGCCATTGCCGAAGCGTGCCCGAACTTTCCGCTATCGCATCGTCAACGGCCCTCATCAGCAAGTTCAGATCGGCGACCCTGCTTTCGAGCTCACCGATGTGCCCGAGGGTTTCCTGCGCCGTGCCGATACGCTGGTCGAGCACGCGGCGTGTGGTGCGGTCCAGACCGTCTCGGTCTATGCCCTGAACAGCGAGCAGTTCGTCCTCGGTCTGCCGCTTCCAGTCCGGCAGGTAATCCTCGATGCTGCGGACAAGCTCCGACCAGTCGAGGGACGCATCCTCGATTTCCGACAAGTCGAAATCGGTACGCAGCTCGAGTTCTGTCCAGAACCGGCGGGCCTGCGCTTCGGCGAGCATGGCGCGGGCGAGGCCCAATTCGACCTCGGCATCCAGCGAGCGCTGCTGTGCCTCGCGTTGCCGTGACCGCCCCAGCACCGTGTCATCACCAATGCTGCTTGCGGCGACCTGTGCCTCGCGTTCGCGTTCGATCGCCGCTTCCACTGCTGCCGACCGTTCGTCAACGACTTTCTTGAGTTCGTCGAGGGCCTCTTCCCCGCCGTCCGTGCCGAGGCGGGACAATGCGAGGTCAACCCTTTCTGCTGTTTTTTCCGCGTAATTGCTGGCGAGGCGGGCGCTTTGCGTCAGTATCTCGAGACGTCGAGATGCGATGGCTTGCGCAGATCGGGCGCGGACAAGCCTCAACCCTGCCAGCCAACGGTCATCGCCATCGACCGCGTCCAGGTATTCCTTGAACAGTGCATCCCGCCGCTCGACTGACCCGTTGAGGATGCGCCGCTCGCGTTCGACTTCGCTGGCCGCGGCGCTGGCGTCGAAGCGGGCTTCGCGCGCCGTCGCAGCGACCTCCAGCAACTCGTCGATGGTGTATGTAGCTGGTGGTTCGGGCAACCTTTGCGGTTGGGCCTCGACTTCGCCCAGCAATGACAGGTATACCTCGAAATTATCGCGAACGGCGCCGACAATGGCAGGTGCGAGTTCCTGGTTCTGGGCGCCGAGGCTGGAAATCTCTTCGTTGACCTGCTCGAGGAAAGTCTCGATGCGCGGTGCTATTTCCTCCGGTGATCCCTCGAAAAAGCCCCACCAGTCCTGCTCGAGAGACGCCACCTCCGGGACCTTCTGCGGAGCGATTTCTTCGGGTTCCTGGGCGGCAGTCGATGCAGCGACAAGCAGCCCGCAGAGAAAGGGGGCCAGCCAGTTCGGTCGCGCTATCTTCATGCGCATGAAGCATAACCCGTCAAGTCACCGCTGCCCAGCGCTCTTCGTCAATGGACATCGACAATTCGGGACCTGCTGGCGAGATTGGGTAACGAATCAATAATTCTCAATAAACCCCAGGTAATGTGTGGCCATCTCGGCCGGATGCTCCGGCATGGGAGAGGACCCCAAACTGAGGGTTCTCTACCTTGCCCGTCGCGCCATGTCTCATTTTCTCAACTAAACTCAAGGTTGATGCCTGAAGATAACAACCAGCAAAAGGGGACAACCATGAAGAGAATCATCACAGTCACATTCGCATCGCTGCTGTTGGGCGTGAGCGGACTTGCAGCGGCCGACCCCGTGACGATGGTCTGGACGTGCACTCTGAATGACGGCGTTACCGCAGAACAATCTCAGGCGACCGGCAAGAAATGGGTCGCGCTGGTTCGGGAGATGACCGGCAATGATGAAATTACGAGTAGCTGGGTAACCTCGGTCGTGGGCGAAATAGGACATTTCATGTGGGTTGATACGTATCCGAGCCTGGAAGTATGGGCTGCCGTACAGAGCGCCTGGGCTAACTCTGAGGAAGCGGATGCGCTCGAGGAAGAACTCGAAGCCAATGAGACCTGTTCGAAAAGTCGCCTGTACAGGGCAGTTGTCGTCGACTAAAGGACAGGAACATCGATCGCGCGGTCGAGGTGTGACGCATGGGTAGTTGGGGACGAGACGTGTGTTGCGCTCGATATCTCACCCACGGAATCGGACTGACCATTGGCAGCTGGGAGCGTCTAGCCACCGACGAAACTCTGGTATGGTTCCGCGTGGGAGTTGGATGAAGTAGGGGGCATCTGATGACAACCGTTGCTACACCGCACGCCAATCAGGCCGGTCCTTACCGGTCCGAAACCACACTCACGAATGCGATCGACCGGTAGATTTACGTGTTCATGGCCGCGTTCTTTATCGTAATCACGCTGACGGGCTTTATTCCCGATTCACTCGCCAAGATAGCTGCCGTAGAGACGGGAGAGAGACCACCTTTCCCACTCGTACTACACGTCCACTCCGTTCTTATAGGTTCGTTCTTGGCATTGCTCCTGGCACAAACGATCCTGGCCGCAAGTGGAAATTTAGGATACCACCAGCGCCTCGGCTCCTCGGCCTTTGATAAGGCCGGGGAGAGACCTGAAGCCAACATCTAATGGCCGTTTATGAGCCATAGAGAATCCAAAGTGTTTGCCAGTGCACTGCCTGAAAAGGCAAAGGCTTACTACAGTAACGCCAGTTGCTACACGTTCTAGCCATGTCGGAGACATCAATAACATGAATCTACGCGCAACCATCAGCATCATAATGCTCATTTCGGCCTTCGGGTTAACCGCCTGTGGCGAAAACACATCGGTTTCACAGTCCCCCGGATCAGAAACATCTACGACCGCACCGGCGCAAGAAAGTGAGCAGACTGAGGATGCCCGTCTTGCTGCATTTTTTGACGAAGTCTTTGAGCGTCAACTCGCACAATCGCCTCAACTAAAATCGCAACTCGGTATGCGCGACGACGATTATGGCCGGCTGGACGACTACACAGACGCTTTTACTCAGTTACAGAACGAAGAAACGCGCGAAGATTTGCGTCGGTTGCGCGAGGAATCTGATTTCGATGCGCTGTCGGAAGCATCTAAAGTCAGCTACCTCGTCTTTGAGTATTCGGCGGAGCAAGACCTCGCGAACTTTCCGTGGCGGCGGCACCAATTCCTCATCAACCAGATGCGGGATATCAGCGGGTATCTGGCAACATTCATGCAGAACATCCACGAAGTGGACAGCGTTGCAGACGCCGAGGCTTACATCTCCCGTTTGCGAGATGTGGAACGCGTCATGAATGAGGTAGTCATTCGCATTCGAGAGCAGGTGCGTGCGGGGATCGTCGCACCGATGGTGACTTTTCCGATCGTAGCCAGCACCGCGAAGTCGGTTGTCTCCGGCGTCCCTTTTGATCCGGATTCAATGCAAGAGGCTCCGATTTACAGCGATATGAAGAACAAGATTGATGCGCTGGAAATCGATCGGAACGAAAAAGATCGCCTGACCTCGGAAGGCGAAGCAGCGCTGGCCGGCCCGTTTTTGCGCGGCTATCGCACTTTCATTGCCGAAGTCGAAAAAGTTCGTCCGCAAGCCGATAACAACAACGGTATCTGGCGCCTGCCGGACGGCGACAAATACTACGCCAACCGCATTCGGACGCACACGACGACCGAGATGTCGGCGGACGAGCTTCATGACCTGGGCTTGGCGGAGGTTGCGCGCATCCGTAGTGAAATGGACGCAATCAGGGAGAGCGTTGATTTCGACGGCGACCTCGGGGCTTTCTTTGAATATCTCCGCTCGGATCCCGGCAATTATTATGAGAATACAGATGAAGGCCGTGCCGCCTATCTCGCAGACGCGACGGCACTCATTGAAGAAATCATGGAGTTAGCACCGGGATATTTCAACGTACTGCCGGAGGCATCACTTGAGGTGCGTCGCGTTGAGCCCTGGCGTGAGAATGCCGGATCGACGGCGTTTTATAACCGTCCGGCGCCGGACGGTAGCCGGCCAGGAATCTACTACGTGAATATGCGCGACATGCGCGCAGTGCAGAAATCTCAGATGAATTCGTTGGCCTATCACGAAGGTGCGCCAGGCCATCATTTCCAGTTGGCTATTCAACAAGAGTTGAGCGACATCCCGCTATTCCGGCGTTTCGGTGGGTTTACGGTCTACTCAGAAGGGTGGGCCCTGTACGCGGAGCGCCTCGCCCTGGAAATGGGACTGTATGAAGGAAAGCCGTTACGGAACTTCGGCCGCCTGTCAGAAGAGATGAAGCGCGCGGTGCGCCTCGTCGTGGACACGGGCATCCACTCCAAACGATGGACACGGGACGAGGCGATTGCCTATATGCGCGATAATACGCCCATGGCCGATGCGGATATCGTCCGGCAGATCGACCGGTACATCGTTAACCCCGGCCAAGCGCTCGCCTATAAGGTGGGCATGCTCAGGATCCTCGAACTGCGCACGCAGGCAATGGCTGCGCTTGGCGACGACTTCGACATTAGTGAGTTCCATGACGTGGTTTTACGCAACGGCGCGGTGCCCGTTCCTATTTTGGAACGGCTCGTACAACTGTCATGGAAAGATCCAGGGTGAGCGACGAAAGCAATACGGTCGACGATATGACCGCTGCTGACCCATTGCAGACATTAAGGTAGCCGGAAGATGCTTTGCCCAAGATGCGGAAACAATCTCTCGACGGTTAGGGCCGGGTCCCTCGAGACAGACATCTGTAATAGCTGCGCAGGTATCTGGTTTGATCGATTCGAGCTGAGCAAGGTAGACGAAGCACACGAACTGCTCGGTGAGTTTCTAGTCGACGAGGTCCTGCCCCGCAACCAATCACTGGTGGCCACATCTTCGAGACTGCGATGCCCAAGAGATACGGATGTCGTAATGATGCGACGAAGTTTCAGCCCCAGCCAGCCGATCATGATAGATGAGTGCCCGGCCTGCGGCGGAGTATGGCTTGATGCGGATGAACTGAGTGCGATCCGGACGCTGTCCGGGAGTTGACCGCTTGCATCGAACCAACCCTATAGTCAACCAATGCTGATGACCCTCACCGGATATCTGCTTGCATGGCCTTTTTATCACGCTGAACGTCCGGTATCGGTGAAAGCTGCCGTTCGTTTTGGCGTAGCGTCCGCTTACCGCCCTAAAGCGGTCATTGAGTTAGAATCTGTCTGAACGGCCGCTATTGACCCAAAGCGGCCATCTGAATGAGTAACACGATGTCAACTACGAGAGCCCGAGTTTTTCTGATTTTCTGTGCCGTCGGCTTAGTACCAATCGCATTGGGATATGGAGCTAGACCGTCGGACAGTCTCGATGCTCTATTCGGTATCACCGTCGACACAGTCAACCTCGCGCATATCATGCGAGCGATCATGGGGTTGTATTTAGCAATGGTCGTGGTGTGGATTTGGGGCGCACTTGATCAGCAGCTGACGACCCCGGCGCTGGTGAGTTGTGCCGTATTCATGCTCGGTCTTGCCGCCGGTCGCATCTTGAGCTTTATCGTGGACGGCATGCCGCACTGGCTGCTAGTCGTCTACGCAGTCCTCGAAATCTTGCTTGGTCTAGTCGCAATCGCGATTTACAGACAAAGGGCTTCCTGAGTGGCCGCTTCTGGCCGTTACCTGCCGTTCGTTTCGGCCTGATTTCAGTATTCTGAACGTCCGGTATTGGTGAGAGCGGACATTGGCCCTGGCCGGATGTCCGCGTTCCACTCCAAAGCTGCCATTGAGCTAGAATGAGGCTGAAAGACCGCTAATGAACCCAAACCAGACATCGGGACATCGTATAAATGTGAGTAAGCTGTGATTGCACGTCGAATCCTGTTAACCCTGATCGGTGTTCTTGCGTGTGTGCCGGGCAGGTCCGCCGAGATTGCTTCCCAGATTGATGCTCTACTTGCGTCCAGCGTCGAGAATGGGCGCATTCCCGGAGTTATCGCGATCGCAGCGACATCGGATGAGATCATCTACGAGGGCGCGGCTGGCTTCCGAGGCGTCGAGAGCAACACCGAGATGACCATTGACACCATCACTCGAATCGCCTCGATGACGAAAGCAATAACATCAGTCGCAGTCATGCAACTCGTCGAGCAGGGCAACATCGAGCTGGAAAGCCCCGTTGGTGAGTATCTCCCCCAGTTCAATGAAGTTGAAGTTCTCGAGGGCTTCGATGCCGACAACAAACCGATTCTCAGGGCGGCGAAGGCAGCCGTGACTGTACATCAACTGCTTACCCACACTTCAGGTTACGTCTACGAAATATGGAACGAGAATGCGGCGCGTTACGCATCGTCGGGGCATGCCACAGACGATGACTTTTTGGATGTACCTCTTGCGTTCGATCCTGGAACGAAGTGGGAGTACGGGATCAGCACGGATATTCTTGGTGTTCTGGTCGAGGTTATTAGCGGGCAATCGCTCGACGACTACTTCCGGGAGCACATATTCATCCCATTAGGAATGTCGGACACCTACTTTATAGTGCCGGAAGAAAAATTGGCGCGTTTGGCGACGGCCTATTCCAAATCAGAGCAAGGCGAGCTGACGCCGATCCCTTATTCTCGTCCGACGGGAGACTTTTTTAGCGGTGGCGGAGGCCTGAGGTCAACGGCACGCGACTACGTTCGATTCCTGCAAGCAATCCTGAACGGTGGCGAGCTCGATGGGGCTCGGATGCTATCCACAGCTTCGGTGAATCTAATGTCCCAGAATCACATAGGCGATCTCGAAGCCGCCGACTCGATTACGACTTCGGACCCCAGACTCAGCAATGATGTCGATTTCATGCCAGATTCAGTGGACAAATTCGGTCTCGGATTTCTAATCAACACCGACCCGATTCCCGGAGGGCGGCCCGCCGGAAGTTTGTCGTGGGCGGGACTGTACAACTCCTACTATTGGATAGACCCAAAGAACGATATCTGTGGTGTGGTGATCACTCAGATCCTGCCGTTTTTTGACGCCGACGTGCTTGCGCTATTGAGTGAGTTCGAGACAGCGGTTTATGCCGCTGCCATGCAAAGCGACTAGCTCCGCCGAGCCCTTTGTTTCGATGAATAGGAAGTCGTTATTGGCCGTTAGCCGCCGTCAGAAAACGGGCTTTTCCGTAATTCTAAACGTCCGGTAACGGTGAGAGCGGCCATTCGCACAGGCTGAGTGTCCGCTTACCGCCCTAAACCTGCCATTCGGGTAGAATTGGTCTGAACGACCGCTAATGACTGCTGATTCAACCGGTCGACGCAACACATTGCTCAAAACGCTCAGCCGGTGTTTCAAAGTCTAACGTTTGTCGGGGTCGTTCGTTAAGTCTTCGCGCCACGGCGTTCAGCCTGTTTTGATGTACAGCCGACAGGTCCATGCCTTTCGGGAAGTATTGTCTTAGCAGCCCATTGATTTGTTCATTGGAGCCGCGCTGCCACGGGTGTTGTGGATCGCAGAAGTACACCTTAATGTCCGTCGCCAAGGAGAAGCGCTTATGATCAGCCATCTCCTTGCCGCGATCCCAGGTCAGCGACTTGTACAGCTCTCTAGGCAGAGTGTGAGCGTGCTTGATGAGTGCGTTGATGACCGTTTCGGTGTCTTTGCTCGGCACCCGAACCAGCATTACGTAACGCGTCTGTCGTTCCACCAACGTCGCGATCTGGCTGTTGTTGCTACCGAACAGTAAGTCACCCTCCCAGTGGCCGGGTACTGCCCGGTCCTCGACCTCGGGCGGCCGCTCGCGGATCGATACGGCGCCAACGATGCGGCCATGATCCGGCGTCTTCTGCGTGTGATGCCGAGACCGGCGCATGCTGCGGCGACGCCTGAGGTGCTGAACCAGATCCTTCTTCAAGGCGCCACGGGCCTGGATGAACAGCGTCTTGTAGATCGTCTCGTGTGACACCCGGCAGCTCTCGTCGTGGGGGTACTCGCGCTTCAACCTGCCCGCTATCTGCCACGGCGACCACTGCTGCCGCAGCAACCTGGCCACTGTCATGGCCAAGGGGCGGTTCAGCACCAGTTTACAGGGCTTGGGACGCTGCGCTCGATCCCACGCCGCCTCATCGGCAGCATGTGCCCGGTAGCGACGGCGACCGCCATTGCGATGAAGCTCGCGGCTGACCGTCGACGGCGAGCGTCCCAGGGCCGCTGCAATCGTTCGCAGTGAGTGCCCTGCAGAAAGGCCCCGAGAGATCTCTTCGCGTTCGGCCAACGTCAACGACAACCGTGATCGTCGTCGTGGCAAAGGTCGGATGCCGCCGGTGCGGCTCAGAATCCCCTGGATCGACGTATGACTACGTCCAAAGTGTCTGGCTATCGAGTGCAATGACTCGCCTTTCTGCCAGCGATCCCACATCAACGACTTGTCTTTCTCGGTGTAATAAATCCTCGTCGGATACCCCATCTTCAACACCTCCTTCTCTATACTTAGAGATTAGGTGTTGCGCTCACCGATTGAATCCGCAGTCAGTAGCGGTCGTTCAGACTCATTCTAGC
>Ga0193945_1000042_pt1 | contig 15487 bp, 13 predicted proteins | sample BRT_01_MG_FD_161665 | JGI IMG/M metagenome (GOLD analysis project Ga0193945, IMG submission 161665) | Sediment microbial communities from the Broadkill River, Lewes, Delaware, United States - BRT_0-1_MG | ecosystem: Environmental > Aquatic > Freshwater > River > Sediment | place: USA: Delaware... | reverse complement strand
CGCCACAGCTCGTTGGCAGCTGCAGTGTCCGATCAGCTGGTACTGGTTACTTCAGCCGGGCAACGCAAGCGCGATATCTCCGATTCGAAAATATTGCTGGATCGCGTCATACCAGAGCGATATCTGCTGGTCTTCGACGAGGCGTCGCCTCTCGACCCGATGCTCGAGCAAGAACGCGGTGTCGAATCGCGAGATCCATGGCAGATCCCCTTACTCAATCCCCTTAAGAAAATTATGGAGTTCAAGTGAAAACACACCGACACCGCATAGCGATCATTGATGACGATCCGTTTGTGACAAAGCATTTAACGCAGCACTTCAGTGACAGGCTGCCGCAGACGGAGGTTGTAGGCATTGGCAACCCGATCGCGCCAGTTGGCTTCGACGTATACATCGTGGATAGAGAATTTGGCGAAGATAGCTGCGGACAGGAGCTTGTGCAGCGAGTGAAGAAGGTTGCACCAAACAGCCTGATAATTGCTTACTCGGCTTTTCTCGATCGGGCTTTCCTGCGCGACCTGGTTCTAGAGGACTGTGAAGGCGCGTTCGACAAAGGCAGCCTGGAAGAGCTCGAAAAAATGACCCTGCTTATAGAAGACTTTCTTGCAACCGGAAGCGTTTCGGCCAAGGCGAGAAAGTCGAACCAGGGAACAATTCACCTGATTCTGAACCTGGTTCGCGAGTGGAATACCCGACTCTCCCGAAATGGGCAGGCCACCGTGAAGTACCACAGCAATGTCCAGTCGTAGCCAGGTATCAGGCCTCTTGGTCGAAGATGTAAAGGCCATGCGTATCTATCTTCGCGCCATGCTCGAGGACGAGAATATACGCATTACCGAGGCTTCCGGCCTCGGCGAAGCCAGGAAATTTCTTCGTGCGTCACCCGATTCTCCACCAGACTTCGTCGTGCTTGACCTAGAGCTACCGGACGGCAACGGGCTTGACCTGATGCCCGACTTGTCGGTTGCAACACGCGTCGTTGCGTTGACCGCGGACGTGACGCGTGAAGTCGAATTACAGTGCCTTAATGCGGGTTGCGATCTCGTTATCGAGAAGAATGCCGAGCTTGCATCGTTGCGTGAAAGAGTCTGGCACTCCATAGCGGCCCGGACGGAGCCAGGTGTACGCGACCAGGAGTCCTGCTTTTCCTACGTCACATTCCTGGCTGAGGTGCTGGTCGAGTTGCGAAGTGCGCAAGCACAGGACGACTTACTGCAGATTCGCCAGATTGCACATCGGCTACGCGGTACGGCGATTCACTTTGGCTATCCCGGAATAGGGTCGGCAGCAAAATCCGTCAACGTGGCTTTACGGGCTGGTCAAATGGACCGGCTCGCCACCGCGGCCGAGACGCTATGTGCGCGCATCAGCGATGCGCTGGAAGCCCATCATCTCAAGACAAGACGACAATCGATCACGGAGATTTCTTCATGCGAATTCTAATTACTGGCGGAGCCGGCTTTATCGGTTCTGCACTTGTACGCTATCTCATCCAGAAAACGCCACACCGCGTTCTCAATATTGACAAACTCACTTACGCTGGTGACTTAAGTACCGTGGCTGACGTTGCGGAGTCCGGTCGTTACCGACACGTGCTTGCAGACATCTGTGACAAGAGGCGGATGGTGGAGGCTTTTGCGAGCTTCAAACCCGACGCTGTCATTCACCTGGCCGCAGAATCTCATGTAGATCGCTCCGTAGACGGGCCACGCGAGTTCGTAAGAACCAATGTGGAGGGCACGCTCAATATGCTTGAGGCCGCTCGGTCATACTGGATGGAGTTGAACGCGATCCAACAAGCCTCTTTTCGTTTTCTGCACGTGTCTACCGACGAGGTTTTCGGCTCCCTGGGGGACGAGGGCCAGTTTCACGAGACAACGCCGTATTCGCCCAGTTCGCCGTATTCGGCATCCAAGGCCGCAGCAGACCATCTGGTCAACGCGTGGTGCACGACTTATGGAATGCCCACGATGATTACGAACTGCTCGAATAATTTCGGGCCGTATCAGTTTCCCGAAAAACTCATCCCGTTGATGATGATCAAGGCGCTTCAGGAGGAGCCGCTGCCAGTCTACGGCAATGGCACCAATGTTCGCGACTGGTTGCATGTCGAGGATCATGTTTCCGGTTTATTGGCTTGCCTTGAGCGCGGTCGAGCCGGAGAAAGCTATAACTTTGGCGGCAATGCAGAGCGCCGCAATATCGACGTTGTAACGGCAATCTGCAGCTTGCTTGATGAGCGACTGCCTCGCAAATCCGGTTCCAGCTACAGCGAATTGATCACTTACGTGACGGATCGGCCGGGACACGATTTTCGGTATGCCGTTTGCAGCGATAAAGCGGAACGTGACCTGCAATGGGAAAGAGCTTTCACTTTTGAGAGCGGACTGGCGCAGACCGTCGACTGGTATCTCGACCACCTGGACTGGTGCGAGGACATCCAGGCGAACCGTTATGCCGGCCGACGACTAGGTACTGTGGGCGTTACCAAGCTGGCGTCCTGAGTCTTCGCAGGTGCGAGTCGAACAAAAGTTTCTCTTACAGCAAATTCACTGCAAAACAGGTACATAACATGAAAGGCATCATACTGGCGGGCGGCTCTGGATCACGCCTTTATCCATTGACTCTCGGAACAAGCAAGCAACTCCTGGCCGTCTATGACAAGCCGATGGTCTACTACCCATTATCGACACTCATGTTGGCAGGGATACGCGATATTCTGCTGATATCCACGCCGGAGGATGCTTCCTCCTTTGAGCGACTTCTCGGTGACGGCAGCCAGTTTGGTGTCAACCTGTCGTACGCGCAACAGCCGGAGCCCGAGGGGCTCGCCCAGGCGTTCACCATTGGTAAGCAGTTCATAGGCTCCGACTCGGTGGCCCTGGCCCTCGGGGACAACATTATCTATGGCCATGGTCTGCAGAAAATACTTTCAGCCGCCGCACAACGCGAGAGTGGTGCTTTCGTACTTGGCTACGGTGTGTCGGATCCCGAGCGCTATGGTGTCGTCGAACTCGATGACCGTGGCCGTCCGGTGAATATCGAGGAAAAGCCCGCAAACCCGAGATCCCGTTGGGCAATACCCGGTCTTTACTTCTATGACAACCGCGTTGTTGATATTGCGTCAGAACTAAAACCTTCGGCTCGTGGCGAACTGGAAATCACCGACGTGAACCTGCAATACCTCGAATGGGGCGAGCTGCACGTGGAGTGCCTCGGGCGAGGTTACGCCTGGCTGGATGCAGGTACGCACGATTCGCTGGTAGAGGCCAGCGAGTTCGTACGGACCATCCAGCACCGGGCCGGATTGCAGGTTGGCTGCCTCGAGGAAGTCGCCTTCCAGAACGGTTGGCTCGGGTCGGACCAGCTTGCCCGGCGAGCGCATGAGCTGGGCAACGGCCGCTATGCACAGTATTTACGCGACCTCGCACTGGCCGCCTAGGAGGGAATCAATGTCAGTAAGAATCGAAAGCCTTGCGATCCCCGATCTCAAGTTGATCACTGCGCCACGGTACTCAGACGAACGCGGTACCTTTAGTGAGACCTGGAACCAGCGCGATCTTGCTGCTGCCGGTATCTGCTGCGATTTTGTGCAGGACAATCACGCTATGTCATTCGAGGCTGGCACGATCCGGGGACTGCACTTTCAGTCAGAACCGCATGCCCAGGGAAAGCTGATCAGGGTGACCCGAGGACGAATCTACGATGTTGCCGTGGATCTCAGGCCGGACTCTGCTACGTTCGGCCAGTGGCTCGCCAAAGAACTCGCCGCGCAGACAGGCGAACAACTATGGGTCCCGGCAGGATTCGCCCATGGCTACTATACGCTCGAGCCGCTGACCGAAGTCGTTTACAAAGTAGACGAGTACTACGACCCCGCGGCCGAAGGCGGGATTCGCTGGGATGATCCACAGCTCAATATCAACTGGCCAAACCGGAATACGGTGACGGCCATATCTCCCAAAGACCGAATGCTGCCAACGTTCAATGACTGGCGACGAAAATCTGCCGTCCACGTAGATCGAGGCGGCTCACTGAACTATGATGAGACGAACGTCAGCCGTTATAGTCTGTTAAGACCGGAGCCAGTTTCAACGTGAAAGGATTAATCATTTCCGAGCTTGTCGATTTCATCGAGAGGCACTGCGCGTTAAATGTTGCGGAGCAGATTGTTTACGAAGCCGATCTTGAAAGTGGTGGCGCGGTCACGTCCGTGGGCAACTATCCGCATTCTGAGGCAATCAAGCTTGTTGGCAGCGCAGCCAAAATTCTTGACCAGCCTGCAGAGGTCCTCATGCGTCAGTTCGGGAGGGAACTCTTTGCCAAGCTGAAGGAGTCGCATACGCAGTTTTTTGATGCTGGTGCAGAGGATGTGTTTTCCTTTCTTTCCAGGGTGCAGTCTCACATTCACACAGAAGTCAGGAAACTTTACCCGGGCTCCAGTCCTCCCAGCGTCACTTGTGTTGTTGAGGATGATATGTTGAAGGTGATTTACGAATCGCACCGACCATTTGCCATGGTTGCCTTCGGCCTGCTCGAAGGGTGTTGCGAATATTTTGACGATGCCGTGACGGTGCAAATGGATACGGACCCGAAGCAGGCGAAAACACAGGCCGTATTCACAGTCACCAGGGCGAATACGAATTAGATTTTGGACGACTTCGAAGCATTATCTCGACGCCTCAAACGAGAAAAACGGGCTCGCCGGGAGGCTGAGCAATTGTTGGAAGACAAGAGCCGTGCCTTGTATCTGGCAATGGAGGAGTCGGCTGGTCTCACGGAACAACTCAAAAAGACAGTCGGGATACAAACGCGCGAGCTTCTCAATGCGCAGCGCGTAGCCGGGTTCGGCACATTCATATGGAATATTGAAGCCGAACTGGTGAATTGGTCTGATGGCGTCTATTCAATCCTCGGGATCGATCCGTCGAGGGAGACATTGTCGGTGGAGCGATATATGGCGTCGGTTGTGGAAGAAGACCGGGCGACGCTGATCGCCCAGATAGATCGCGCAAATCAGTCGGTTCTGGCCGAGGGTGCTGAATTCGAGACGACGCACCGAATACAGCGGCAGAACGGTGAGTTACGTTGGGTCACGGGAAAGGGTGAGATTACTGAGCAGGACGGCAAAAAATTCCTGTTCGGTGCGTTGCAGGACATAACGGCACTGCAAAAAGCCAACACGAAAGTAAGTGAAGGTAAGGCTCAACTGGAGAAGCGGCTTAGGGAGCTCGAAAAAATACAAAAATCCCTGGAAGCGGCCCGCGACGATGCACAACTTGCAAATCTCACCAAGTCACGCTTTATCGCGATGATTAGTCACGAAATAAGGACACCCATCAACGGTCTGCTCGGAACACTTTCGCTTCTTGAAGACAGTCATCTCGATGAAACGCAGGAAAAATTGTTGGAGGTCGCGTTATCAAGTGCCAATAACTTACGCGTGTTATTGAACGACGTTATCGATTTCTCTCGACTCGAAATAGGCGACATAAAGCTTGAGCAGAGTCACTTCTCCATCAGGAGGCTTGCGCAACAAGTGATCGACTTCTGGCAGCCTCAAGCGAATACATGTGACGTCGAGATCGTCTGCCAGATTGAACCTGACGTCCCGCCAACCTTGCTCGGAGATTCTTCGCGGCTCGGGCAGGTGCTGAATAATCTTTTGTCCAATGCGCTCAAGTTCACAAAGAACGGTTCGGTCAAACTGAGTATAAGAGCGGGAGACTTTGAGACGTCGGGGTCGTCGCGTTGCACCATCAGAATCGAGGTAATGGATACGGGCATAGGCATTGCACGAGACGATCTGCCCAGTCTCTTCAAGGAATTCTCGCAGGTTGACGTTTTGCGTGACACTTCCCGTCGGTTTTACGATGTTTTTGGAAACGGTAAAGGTGCGGGGCTTGGGCTGGCCATCTGCCGTTCCCTCGTTGAGCAGATGGGCGGGAAAATTGGCGTAACAAGTGTTCTCGGGGAGGGCTCGACTTTTCTTGTTCGGCTGCCGATGGAATATTCGGAAGACACGATTGAGGTGAAGCGCAGGCACCGTGATCTGCAACACTTGACCACCTCAACAGGAGGCAGGCCCAGAGCGCTGGTCGCGGAAGACGTTCCTGCCAATCAGTTGGTGGCGCGCATGTTGCTGGAGAAATTCGGTTGCGTTGCCGATATCGTGAACGACGGCGCGGAGGCGGTTGCCGCATGCAAAGATCGCGCTTACGACTTTGTGCTAATGGATGTTTCAATGCCGCGCCTCGATGGTGTAAAAGCCACGATTCAGATCCGTGCTTTACCCGACAAATCGTTGTCCGCGGTTCCCATTATCGGGGTCACGGCATTCGCGTTCACAGAGGAGTTTGAGCGTTTTTACAAGGCCGGGATGAATTCCATTGTCAGTAAGCCGGTCGAACAAGGAGTCTTGTACAGAGAGGTCAAATCGGCGCTTTCTTCCGGTTCAAAGACGGAGACGCCTGGGCCTGTAAAAAGTCGCCCGGGCGCTGTGGATCTTAAGGTGGTCGATGCTCTGATCAAGGGTTTTTCGGAAGAGCAGGTTGGGCAGGTTTTCGTCCAGGTTGCAGATGATCTTGATGTCCACCGCAGGGAAGCAATCACGAATGCAAGGAAGGGTTATATCGCCGAGCTGGGTCGCTCATGTCATGCGATAAAAGGTGTTGCGGCCAGTTTCGGCGGCAGGGGCCTGGCTGATTTGGCTCAGCAGATCGAGGTGTGTGTAAAAGGCGATGACGGTGAGCAAGCATTTGCAATAACGCTCGATCATCTGGACTCTGAAACGGATGCCGTGTTAGCGGCGTTGGACGATTACGCGAGACAACAGCAGGCGCAGAAGAACGATGGCTGACGTCCTATCTCATGAAGTTTTGTTGGTGGAGGACAACGCGTCTCTGGCTACAGTGTTTGCGACGCAGCTGGAGAATGCGGGTATCGATGTGCAGACATGTCATCTGGCATCAGATGCATTGCAGGAACTGTCGCAACGGTCATACAGCCTGGTGCTGCTCGACCTCCAGTTGCCCGACCGCGATGGACTGGAGTTGTTGGCCGAAATTCGTCAGCGTGGTATCGATACGGCCGCCATTGTAATCACCAGTGATGCGTCGACGGAGCGGGTAGTTGAGGCGCTGCGGGTTGGGGCGAAAGACTATCTTGTCAAACCGGTGACAAATGATCGGCTTCTCGTCACGGTGCGCAATGCGTTAGAGCTGACCTCATTGAAAAAGCGTATCAGGGCAGAGTCCAGTCGAACGCGATACGGGGGGTTCATTGGGGCGTCGCAGCAAATGCAGGCGATCTACGCCACGATAGAAAATATCGCCCAGTCGAAAGCAACAGTTTTTATTACCGGTGAATCAGGAACCGGTAAAGAACTCTGTGCAGAGGCGATTCATGGCCGCAGCCCTCGCGCCGATAAGCCTTTTATAGCCATTAATTGCGGGGCGATTCCAAGAGACCTGATTGAAACGGAATTGTTTGGCCATGTTAAGGGAGCATTTACGGGAGCGGTTGCCGACAAGGAGGGCGCTGCCGGTCGTGCAGATGGGGGGACATTATTTCTTGACGAAATATGCGAGATGGACGTTTCCCTGCAGACCAAATTGCTCCGCTTTCTCCAGACGGGTTCTCTGCAACGAGTGGGTGGTCAGAAGACCGAGATAGTTGACGTACGTGTGATCTGTGCCACCAATCGCGACCCGGCCAGAGAGGTAACGGAAGGGCGTTTTCGTGAAGATCTTTTCTACCGCCTGAACGTGATTCCGATTCATCTCCCACCACTTCGGGAGCGCGACCAGGACGGGTTGCTGATCGCGGAGGAGCTCCTCAAGAAAATTTCGAATGAGGAGGGTAAAAGTTTTGCCGATTTCAGTCCGGGAGCGAAAGCGGCGATTCTCGAATATCGGTGGCCAGGCAATGTTCGCGAGCTCGAAAATATTATTCGGCGCGTCGTGGTTTTCTACGATAAAGAGACGGTACAGGCGGAGATGCTGCCGGAGTCTGTTTGTTGCGGCAGCTCGGCTGTAGAGGGCGCGGCAGGTTATCGCGCGCCAGCGGATGACGTCCAAACCGGACCGGGTGATTCAGATAGCACGCGTGAAACCGGCGGCTGGGTACCTGCCGGAATGTCGCTTGCTGAATTAGAAAAAGAAATCATCGAAGCGGTTATCGAGCGCTGTAATGGGAATGTGTCGGAAGCTGCCAATCAACTTGGCGTCAGCCCGTCGACGCTCTATCGAAAGAGAGCTGCATGGGGTCAAAAGGACTGACATTCGTAATTACCGGGGCTGAAGGCCAGGTGGGCACGGCTCTGGCCGATTGCCTTTTATCACTCGGTTTTGGCTACGTTGCTCTTGCGAGACGGGATCTGGATATAACTTCGCGGCAGCAAGTCAGTGAGGTTCTGAGACGAGTCCAGCCTGCAGCGGTCATTAATTGTGCAGCGTATAACCAGGTCGATCGGGCGGAGTCTGAACCTGAGCTCGCATACGCGATCAATCGAGACGGCCCGCAACATCTTGCGAGTGTATGCGCCGATATCGGAAGTATCCTGGTGCATTATTCAACCGACTATGTATTCGATGGCCGACAAGTGGAGCCTTATTCGGAAGAGGTATCGGCACAGCCATTGGGTGTCTATGGGTCAAGCAAGCTGGCAGGCGAGCAAGCGGTATTGCAAAGCAACGCCAATCATCTTGTTCTGCGAGTCAGCTGGGTCTTCGGCCGCATCGGAAAAAGCTTCATTGACGACGTATTGAAGTGGGCGACAAGTGGTCCCCTGAAAATCGTCGATGACCAACACTCCGTCCCCTGCGATGCTGTGGCGCTCGCAGCAGCGACGATACGTGCGATCATGACATTGCGGGAGCGGCCCGAGCTGAGTGGCTTGTATCACTTCGCGATGGGTGCCCCGGTTTCGCGGCTCGAATATGCAGAGATGATCCTGGACCGGGCCGTGGAGATCGGAATCGCGCGCCGCGTGCCGATCGAGGCGGTGTCCAGCAGCTATTTCGCAACGGCAGCCAGTCGCCCGCAATACTCGGCTTTGGTGGGCCGCCAATTCAGCGAGGATTTCGGTATAGAACCCGCACGCTGGCAAGACGGCCTTTGCGAGTACCTGGACCTGCTGAAGACACAACAGGTGACAAACACCTCGCCGGAGACATCGGCCGGTTAGAACAGCAACGCAAAATGCAAAAAAATTCGCATTTTGCAAGGCAACCTGCATCAAGCCGGGCATTATCGACAGGCGATTGCGCACCAAAGCCGGTTCTCAGCGGCTCGTCAATCATGGCACCAATCTTGCAGCGCAGGATTAGCAACGCCTAGTCGCACCCACCATTGCCATGAAGAGAGACAATGAAGTGAAGACCGCGGAAATACCGGAGCAATTTGCAACACAAGCCTTGCCCAAGCAGTTTCTAATTACGCATGAGGCAATCGAGCCACCCGTCGGCTGGCGGTCGCTGACATTCGGTGACCGAAATCTGTATGCATCTCCTGAGCTACCCGTAACCACGCTCATACAGACATCGAGAGAATCAAATCCACGACACTCGTTTCTCGTGCTCGGTTGGTTTGTCGTAAATGGAACGATGTATCCCAATGAACGAAACTCAACCCTGTATACAGACAAGCCGGTTGAGCGACTGTATTTCGATATGACCGGGCGCTTTCTCATCCTCAGCCACAGCGATGAGGGCGTGCGGTGTATTACGGACCCGGGAGGGTTGCTGTCGCTGGTTTTTCGTGCCGACACCGGTGAGGCAGCATCGACACCGACAGCTCTGTCACTAACCAGGCCCGTCCACATCAGTTCTTCGAAGCAGGATGGCTATCAGCGGCGGGATCCCACGACATGGTATCCGTTCGGGGTTACACCGTATTCTGGCGTGCAACGAGTCCTCCCCGGGTCCATGGTTGAATTATCTTCGGGTCACGCTGCGCCAATTCCAGACGGACCATGCTGGAGTTTCGATCAGCAGGAAACCGTTGAGTACATCCACCTTCTTGCCCGTGACTTCGTCAATGCCCTGGGTTCGGGGCGCCCGCTGGAGAGCCACCTGACCGCGGGCTGGGATTCACGAATGGTGTTATCGGTTTGTTTGAGCTCTACCGCCGACATCGAATACCTGACTTACAGTGCTCCGGGAACTAATGGCAACATCGATAGTTTCGTTGCAAAACGAATTGCCCAGGCATTGTCGCTACGTCACAAGGAGATTGCGCTGCGTCCAACCCCGCAAAAAGACATCGAGGACTGGGTGGGACGCACATCCGGCTGCATCAGGGACGCGGTCATGAACCTGTCAGCGACAGTCTCTGACTCTTACACCGATCGGTATGTCCTGTGCGGTCTGGCCGGCGAGGTTGGGCGCGCGTTCTACTGGCAGGAGGCCGATATCGGCAAAACCGGCCTCGAGGCGCGAGAGTTGCTGCGCCGTCTGGGCTTTGTCGAATCCAGGCACTCCATCGAGATGGCTGAACAATGGCTCGGCCGGTTTGCAGGGTGGACGATGCCAGCAATTCTGGATCAGGCTTACATCAGTCTGCGCCTGGGAGGCTGGGCTGGACCATCGGTCTACGGACATCCTGTCAGCAAACCGACTTTATCGCCTTTTAACAACGCAACGATCTTCACCCTGATGCGAACGTTACCCGAAAAATACCGTCTATCCGGCGAGTTCGCGAAGGACTTCGTGGCGCTCGGCTCTCCGACCCTGGCTAAAATGCCGGTCAATCGTGCAGCGGGCCTGAACAGGGTTCGCTTTGTGAAACGAGAGATTACGGCACTGATTCCGAAGAAGACGAAAGCGTCGCTAAAGGCGCTCGTCGTTCGTTGATCGGCCACCTGATCAGTCCAGGTAATCGGAGATCTGATGTATGAAGTTCGCGGGATCTATCGGCTTGGATAAGTAGGCGTCGCAACCGGCAGCAAGGCATTTATCCCGGTCGTCGGTAAACGCGGCTGCCGTCATCGCGATAATCGGAACCCTCACACCTTCCTGTCGAAGTTCAGCCGCCGCCGTATAGCCGTCTTTCTTTGGCATCTGCATATCCATCAGCACAAGATCGGGCAGGGCGCCCACGTTTCTCGACGCAAGCACCTGTTCGACTCCCTCTAATCCATCCGCCGAATGTCGGACTTCAGCTCCCGCGTCCTCCAGCAACAGTCTGATCACTCCAGCAATTGCCAGGCTGTCCTCGATGATGTGAATTACGCGTCCTGCCAGGTGATTCCCCATGACCTCCTGATAGTTCGCCCGGGCGTCCCCGGTACCCGATTTCTCCGCGGACACATCAGCCTTGTCGAGAATTACTTCGCACTTAATATGAAGCGTAAATTTGCTGCCCTGACCAGGCTCGCTCTCCAAATTGATGTTGCCTCCGAGAAGCTTTGCAATATTGAAGACGATCGCCAGCCCCAGCCCTGCTCCCGCAATTTTCTTACCAGGCTCCTCTATCCGGACAAATGGCTCGAAGACATGGTCTTTTTCCTGGGTCTTTATACCGTGCCCGGTATCGCTTACCTGGCAATACAGGTCGAGAGGACTGTTTCGGCTGGACCGATCGCCCCAGATCCGGAGGTCGACACTTCCTTCATTTGTGTACTTAACGGCGTTGGACAAAAGATTTATGAGTGCCTGGCGGAATCGGAGAGGATCAGTTTTGATGGAAACTGGCAGATCTTCAGCAACGGAAACAGTGAAACTCAAACCGCGCTCTTCTGCTCTCGGTCGGATCAACGCGACCACATCCGTAATTAGCTTGTCCAGCCTGCAACGCTGAATGTTGGCAACAAATTCGCCGGACTCGATTCTGGATAGGTCGAGCACATCGTTGACCAGTCCCAGCAGATGGCTGGCATTCAGATGAATATGACCGATCCAATCCTTTTTATCCGCTGCTGATTTATCGGGCCGCGTCAACAATTCGGCGTAACCGAGTACAGCGGTCATTGGCGTTCGGATTTCGTGGCTCATGTTCGCAAGGAACTGGCTCTTCTCAACAGACGCACGGTCTGCTTCAAGCTTTGCCTTCTGCAGTTCCTTCGCCTTCTTCTCGCGGTCTCTCTCAGCGATACTCAAACGCTCAATTGTGGCCTGGAGATTCTCAATAGCGAGCGCTGTATCAATTCTTGTGGCCGCCAGGGATGTGATCGTAGTTAGTAGTCGAACATGTTCTTCAGTGAAAAACCCGACCTCAGGATGTTCCGAGTCGAGCACGCCGATCACGCAGCCATCGTGGATGATCGGCACAGCGAGTTCCGATAGTCGAGCGGTGTCGTCAACAATATACCGGGAGTCCTGCCTCGTATCCGAGACCACTTCAATCTCGCCCGATTGCGCTACTGCTCCCACGATACCGTCACCTACAGGGATGGTTATCGGATTGTAGATTTCCTGTTGCCTCGGATTTTTCGGGCCATGTGCCGCCTTCTGAACCAACGTCGATCCGTCGTCATCGATGAGGTAAATGACACAATCGACAAAACCAAGTTTCGCGATAGCGGTTTTGGCAACGTTCCAGAGGATCTCATCCAGCGAATTCAGGTTAACCTGGGAAAGTGCGAACTCGTGCAGTACTTCAAGATATCGTGTCCTGCTGTCGATTAATGGTGCGGCTGGACAATCGGAGTCGGGACGGGCGGCGAAATATTTAGTCAATAACTTCGTCTCTTCTGGGTTCATAACAATAGAAATAAAGAATATCACGCTGCCCGGAAGTGAGTGCCGGGCGAAAGAAATTTGCCAACGCGCCGACAACCGTCTAAAAACAAAATAGAAAAATCATAAAGGACTTCGAATGAAAACTTCACGACGGAACTTTATTCGTTCGGCATCGGCGCTCGGCGTAATCGCAGCGCTACCCGGGTGGGCATGCACACAAGGTCCCGCGCGCAAATCACTGAACCTCCTGATTCTTGGCGGTACCGGGTTTATCGGCCCGCACGAGATTCGCTACGCGCTATCGCGCGGTCACAAGGTGACGATGTTCAATCGCGGCAAGACGGCGCCGGACATGTTCCCCGAAGTCGAACGCCTGATCGGCGATCGGGACGACCAGCTCGACGCATTGAAAGGGCGGGAATGGGATGCCGTCATCGATAACTCGGGCTTCTATCCGCGCCATGCGCGCCTCTCTGCCGAACTCCTGCACGGCCACGTCGGCAAGTACATGTTTGTTTCAAGCATCAGCGCTTACGGGGAAGAGCTGGCCGTCGAGCATGACGAATTCACGGCGCCGTACGCGGTGATGGACGACCCGACCGACGAGTCTGACCGGATTTACGGCGCGACCTACGGAGCCCGCAAGGCGCTGTGTGAGCAGGAAGTCTCAAAGGTATTTGGCGACGACGCCATCAACGTGCGGCCGGGAATCATCACCGGCACCGGGGATCCGACCGAACGCCTGCGGCATTGGCTCGAGCGCATGCAGGCCGGCAACGAAATACTGGTTCCGGAGCCTGAGGATTTGCCCGTGCAGTACATCGATGCCGCGGACATGTGTGGCTGGATGGTGCGCCTGCTGGAGGACGGGACCGGCAACGGTCCCTACAACGCGGTCGGCGCTGAACAGCCGTACATAGCCCGCCCGTTCCTTGAAGGCCTGGTGGAGTCCACGGGGTCGACATCGACACTGACCTGGGTGGATTGGGAATGGATCCGGGAGAATTCCACGGAAGCACCGAATTACGGACCCTGGTATGGCGAGGAGTCTACGCCGTTCATGCAGGTCAATAATGATCGTGCGATGGCCGCAGGTTTGACGTTCAGGCCGATCGCCGATACCGCGAACGACATGATCGCGAACCTCGACACGCACACGCCACAATGGGGCAGGGGTGGATTCGACCTGGAGACGGAAGCCGCGTTGCTCGAGAAGTGGCACGCCGAGAAGGGTTGAGGCCGAGCATGCTGCAGCGAATCGCCAGGTACATCAAGAATCACGACTGGTTCGCCGTCGTGGTCGAGATCCTGGTGATCATTATCGGCCTTATGCTGGCGTTGCAGCTTGACCGGTGGCGCGAGCACCGCGCAGAACTGGAACTCGAGTACATCTATATCAACCGGCTCGCTGATGATATCGCCAAGGACATACCGGATATCGAATACGCGATCGATTTGCAGTCCATGCGGCTCGTTCTCGTGAACCTGTTGATGGAGGTGGCGGAGGATCCCGACGCGGCACTCGAGTATCCGCTGCATTTTCTCGGGGCGATCGACCAGGCGGCATACACTTACACGCCGACGCTAACGCAACACACGTTTGAGAACCTGCGCACGACCGGTGACATGCGGCTGATTGGCAGCGAGCTGCTCAAGGAAAAGCTGTTCGAGTATTACAACTACGACGAGGAGCAGCGCCAGTATCGGCCGCTCCAGTTCATGACCGAGTCACGGCACTTTGCGCTCGCCGCCGGGATACTCGACAGACAACAGATCACTTTCATTCAGGATGAGTTTCTCTTCTTTCTACCCGGGCAAATTGACGAGGCTGCAGCGAACGTCGAAATCGACGAGGACAGACTGAGAGAAGCAGCCGTTCGCCTCGGTGAGAGAACCGAGTTGATCGCGTGGCTACCTTACGTTCGCAGCATGCAGCTCGAGCAGATAGAGGTGCACAAGGCTCGTCTTGAACGGGCGAACGAAGCGCTGCAGGTGTTGACGGATTATGCGGAGAGTACGAGCCCATAGGTTGTGTCTTGACTCCTTGGTGAGGCGTCAAAAATGCGGCACCTGACAAAGAGAGGGGCCCCGATGGGGCCCCTCCAGGTCGGACAAAGTGCGCGTCTTACTTGTATTGGCGCGGGAGGTCCGCGTCGCACATTCCCAGCGTTGCACCTTTCGCGAGCTTGGTTGAAACCGCACCCGGGTAACCCACGCGCTGACTTCTGTCCTTGTCACAGACGTAAAGTTGATCCAGCGTGATCCTGAACGAAGCGAAGTAACCATCGACGGCAGTCCAGCCAACAATGTGCTTGCCGTTCGAAGAGATCTTTACGGCATTCGAAACGAGTGCAAGATCGGTTGCGTTGATCACACCCTGGCCCTTGAGGAAGTCCACGAGCTTGATGTCGCCGCCAAGCGCCTCAGACACAATGGTCGCCTGGGAACTGATTGCGGTGCCCATGGCGCCGACCATCGTGCCGTCGTCTGACAGGTCGTACGGGTTGAAAGCCAGCGAACCCCAGCAGAACCAGTCGAATGGAGGACATGGCTCGCTGATGTCAAATACCTCGAACGCAGCGGTTTCAGTGTTGTAACGATACGGGAAAGCTTCCCAGAACTCGTTCATGGCGTTGATGCCGACAACCCATTCTCCGTTTGAGCTAACAGCCGTTGCCTCGCCGATTTCTTGAAACGCGGCCGGGGCAGCATCCTTCATGTTGAATTCCTGGCCGTCCTTCCAGACGCGGCCTTCCCAGTTACCGAAATCCGTCGCTTTCCAGCCGACAGCTACGCCGTTATTGGCA
>Ga0193945_1000039_pt1 | contig 15835 bp, 16 predicted proteins | sample BRT_01_MG_FD_161665 | JGI IMG/M metagenome (GOLD analysis project Ga0193945, IMG submission 161665) | Sediment microbial communities from the Broadkill River, Lewes, Delaware, United States - BRT_0-1_MG | ecosystem: Environmental > Aquatic > Freshwater > River > Sediment | place: USA: Delaware... | reverse complement strand
CGAAACAAACAATTTGGCGTGTCATTTGTATTACTTGAATAGCGGGGGAAAGCCTTACAGTCTAGAGGAGGCGGGGCCTATAGCAAGCCCGCGCGAACGCAGGCCCGCCCGAGGTGGCGATGTCGACGCGACTAACGGCCAGCACGAGCACGGCGATCTTGCCCGATGATATCCTTGTGCCTCGACAACCTCCGGGCGTTCGAATGCAGCACAGCTTGTTGAAAGGGTTCTACCTGCAAGACCTGCTGATCGAGCCGACCATCGGGCGCGTCTCCGGGCCCGGCGTCGAGGCGCACCTCAAGCCCAAGGCGGTCGAGGTCCTGCTGTACCTCGCCCAGCGGCCGTTCGAACTCGTGGAACGCGACGAGCTGATCCGTGCCGTGTGGGGCGAAGACGGGGGCAGCTCCGAAGCGTTGAATCATGCCGTCAGCGAGCTCAGGAGCTGCTGCAACGATCATGCGAGCAGTCCGACCTTGATACAGACCGTCCCGCGCCGGGGATATCGTTTGCTGCAGCAGCCGCGGGCGATTGATGATCCCGAACCCGCAAGCGAAACCGGTGTTTTCCAGGCGCCCGACGATGGAAGTTTCATCGGCAACCTAATGCGGCGCGGCGTCGTGCAGGCAGGCTTCGCTTACATGGTCTTTGGCTGGGCTCTCATTCAGGTTGCCGATCTTGTTACACCAATTCTAAATTTGCCCGCGTGGCTGCCGTCGGTTATCACATATGCGGCAGTCGGTGGCTTTCCCATTGTGCTCGTTCTCGCCTGGATGCTGGAGCGAAGCGAGGGTCGCTGGTTACTCGACCGCGGCAGACAGTCCGGACGCTTGCTTTCCGGGCTCGAGCGCAACTACCTGTCGATCCTTATGGCTTATGGCATAGCGGTAGTAGGGGCGTACGCTTATCAGGCGATCGTCGGTTTCGAATTGCCGGAAAGTGCCAGCGTCGCATCGACCGACGAAGAGTCCCTCATGCCGGTCAGACCCAACTCCATTGCCATCTTGCCATTCCTCAACGTTGACGGTAGCGAACAGACGCAGATATTCGCAAATGGCCTCGTAGACGATGTCATCACCAGTCTCGCACGCGTACCCGGCTTGCTTGTGTCCTCGCGCGGTGATGCTTTTACGCTCGACCCAAACACGGCATCGGCTCGCGTCCGGGAGCGTTTGAGGGTTGCTCTCTATCTCGAGGGCAGTGTGCAGATCGAAGGCGACACGATGCGCGTCATTCTGCAGTTGATCGACACCGAGACAGGATTCCACGTCCTGTCCCGCAGCATCGACCGCCCGGTTGCGAGCTTTCTGGAAATGCGAAAAGAAGTCACAGATCTCGCCGTTGCAAACGTCCGTGTTTCTCTCCCCGCAGAGACGCAGCTTCTGCCGGCGTTCGACCTCGACGCATCAGACCTCAATGCCTACGTTCTCTATCGTCGCGGCAAAGAAATCTTTGAGCAGCCCCGAACTGAAGATTCCCTCAAGCAGGTTGTCAGTTATTACCAGGAGGCACTGTCACTTGACCCGGATTACGCAGCGGCACATGCGGGACTTTGTGCAACCTACGTCGCTCGCTACGAGATCGGTAATGCAGCGGAGGACATACAAAATGCGGAAAACGCTTGCGCATTGGCGCTGAACTCGAATCCACGCCTGCACATGGTGTACTCGGCGCTCGGCGACCTTTACAAGCGCACTGCGAGAAACAAGGGAGCAGAATCTGCCTACCGCAAGGCTCTGGAGATCAATCCGCAGGACGCTCAGGCCATGAGCGGCATGGCCACTGTGTATCAGCGCGAGCAGCGCTACGACGAGGCAGAGCAGTTATTCCTCCAGGCGATCGAGATTCAACCCGGCAGCTGGCGGGCAATCGACAGCTACGGAACATTCCTGTTCGGGATGGGACGCTACGATGAAGCAGCGGTTGCCTACCGCCAAGTCACGCAACTCGACCCGCGAAACCGGCAAGCGTGGACCAACCTGGGCAGCGCGCTGACAATGATTGGCGATATCGAGTCCGGCAGGCTGGCGTACGAGGAATCACTGAAAATCGAGAAGTCCGAGACGGCACATTCAAATCTCGGCGTAATCTACTATTATCTGGGTGAATTCAAAAAATCCGTGGCGGAGCATCGGGCAGCCGTCGCTCTGAATCCGGGTCAGGCAGTCAAGTGGCTGAACCTTGCTGACGCACTTTACTTTGCCGGGGAAATGGCGGAGGCGAGAAGCGCGTTCGGCAAAGCATCTGAACTTGCCGAGAGTCGTTTGAGCGTAGACCCGGATGATTTCAACACATTGTTGGTGTTGGGCTGGGCGCAGCAGATGCTTGGCTATACTGCCGGTGCCCGCGTGTACATCGACCGGGGATTGGAGATCGCACCGAATGATCCGTACGGGCTTTATTACGGTGCGCTAATCGAAGTGCGGTCCGGAAACCATGAGGCCGCACTTCGCGCATTGCAAAGCGCGCTCGACAACGGCTACCCGGCGAAGATGCTTGCCGTGGAACCGTACCTGGAAGATCTTAAGCAAGACTCGAAGTTCAGGAAGATGATCGACGAAAAAGACTGACAATTTACCTGGGGAAAACAATGAAAAAGACACTGACCCTTCTGCTCCCGCTCTGCTGCTTGCTTGCTGCGTGTCCCACGACACCAAAATCTGAATCAGAGTCTGAATCAGTTATTTTGGACTGCCCAGCCGGACCGACGCCCGACGTATGTCCGCCGGGACTAGAGGACCGGAACAAAGTAACGATCAGAGTAACACCAGGTAACATCCAGGTTACGCCACCGGTAGTCTGCGCAGCGAGTGGTACAACGATTGAGGCAACGATAGAGGTAGCGAACGGTGTTCCGGAAATAGATAAGGTGGTGGTGGCAACAGTTCCGAAGAATGCGGCCAATGGTTGGATTCTCAGCCAGGGAACTGGGGACGGCAACATCTTTGACATCAACGTGCCGGAGTCTACCGAGATTGATTTCTATGGCTATTTCGCAATGGCGAGCACGGGCAAGTGTTTGGATCCCATGATTCACGTGGACAGAAACTAAGCCTCGACAATCAACTGCTAGGCTCGGGTGAGGCTGACAGATCGAGGCTCCTCTGCCCGCGAGCCCGGTCTTAATGGTGCGGTGAAAGAAGCGAAGATACTTGTCGCTGTGCGCGCTGTAGTGGCCTCTCGGCGATTCAGTCCTCCACCCCCAGCCGCTTGTGCATGAGCGGACTGGTCGTCGTGTACTGAAGGTGCGCCTTCTTCTCGGGTTCGAGCCGCTCCTTCGCCGCGAAAGCGGCGAGGGCGGCCTCGTGGAAACCTGAAAGGATTAGCTTTTTCTTGCCCGGGTAGTAGTTGATGTCGCCGATAGCGTAAATGCCGGGGATGTTGGTCTCGAACTTCTCGGTGTCCACGTTCACGGTCTTGCGATTGAGATCGAGCCCCCATTCGGCAATCGGGCCGAGTTTCGGTGCGAGGCCCCAGAACACCAGCAGCGTATCGCAGTCGACGTCCTCTTCGTCGCCGTCGAGGGTCGTCACGGTGATGCCCAATATGCTCTCGTCATCTGCGCGGTAGTCGGTGACCTTGCCTATAATTTCGCGCATTTTTCCGGCCTCGACGAGCGCCTTCATCTTCTCGACGGACGCCGGCGCGCCGCGGTAATCAACACGACGGTGGACGAGCGTCAGTGATGACACGATGGGCTGCAGCTCCAGCACCCAGTCGAGCGCCGAATCGCCGCCGCCGAGAATGGCGATCGCCTTTCCGGCGAATTGCCGGGGATCGCGAACCTTGTAGAACACCGATTTGTCCTCATGCGCCTCGATGCCTTCGAGCCGCATGCGCCGTGGCTGAAACGATCCGACGCCGCCGGCCAGGAATACGGTCTTCGTGCGGAACTTCGTCCCCGCGCTGGTCTCGATGTCGAACTCGCCGCCCACGGGCTTTACGACCGTGACCTCCTGGCCAAGATGGAACTCGGCCTCGAACGGAGCGATCTGCTCCATCAGGTTGTCGACCAGTTCCTGGGCCAGGATGAACGGGATGCCGGGTATGTCGTAGATCGGTTTGTCGGGGTACAGCTCTGCGCACTGTCCGCCGACCACGGGCATGCTGTCGACGACATGCGCCCGGATGCCCTGCAGACCGAGTTCGAATACCTGGAACAAGCCGCAGGGACCCGCGCCCACAATGACGGCATCCGTTTCTATGACATTGGTCTTCATTCACTTGCCCCTCGAGCGTCACTCCCCGCCGAATATCGCTCTTTGTGCGGCCATCATCAAACGGCAATTCATGATCTACTCGGCGCGTCGGCGGCAATTGAGGCACAGGAAAATCGAGGAATCGCTTCAAAAGTACTGAAAAACAACGGCATCTGGGGCATGATCACGAGAATAACTTCATGCCCGGCAGGGGGGTGCCGCGGCAATGCAGATTCGCATCAGTAACCTGGTACAGGAACTTCGCCAGCGAAGCGTATTTCGGGCGCTAATCGCTTATGGCGTCGTTGCGTGGATGCTCCTGCAGGTAGCCGACGTCACGTTCGACCGGCTGCCCATCCCGGAGAATTCGATGACGGTGCTGATCGTACTCGTCGTTATCGGTTTTCCCATCGTGGCGATCCTCGCCTGGGCCTACGAACTGACGGCGCGCGGTATCGTGCGACACAACGAAACGGATGCGCGCACGCCGCGGCTGGCGTTCCTGCCTTTCGTTGCGATCGTCGCTGTGGTCGCCGCTGGCAGCGGATACCTGCTGTATTACCTGTCGCAAAACTTCTGGGAGTCACCACGGCGTTCGATAGCGGTATTGCCCTTCGCCAACTCGAGTGGCGAGGCCGAAACCGAGTACTTCAGTGACGGACTGACCGAAGAAATTCAAAGCCTCATCGTTCGTCTCAACGAATTCCGGGTTGTCGCTCTCAGCACGACGCGGCAATTCAAGGACAGCTTGATGGATGCAAAATCCATAGCGAAGCAACTCGATGCGGAAGCGGTGTTGCTCGGCAGCGTCCGTCGATACCAGAACAATGTCACGGTCAACGCGCGCCTGATCGACGGCGGTAACGGCCGGGAACTCTGGTCTGAGAGGTACGAGCGCGAACTGTCCGATATCTACGTCATCCAGGAGGATATTGCCCGGCATGTCGCGCGTTCCCTGCACGTCGTCCTCCCGGTGGCCGCGAAGCGTCGCCTCAAGAACCTCGGCACCAGTAATGTGGAGGCCTACGACGCTTACCTTCGTGGCATCGATTTCCTGCGCAAGCCGCCGGACGAGACCTCGCTGTTGATGGCAGAAGGGTTATTGCGCGAAGCGCTCGCGATGGATCCGGATTTTGCGAATGCACACGCCGCCATGTGCCGAAAGCACATCGCGGCCTACAAGCTCTCCGCCGACGCCGCGCGGTATGGTGACGCGGAGCGCGCATGTCAGCAGGCACTCGAGCATGGTGAAGAGTCCGTGGACGTGCGCCTGGTGCTGGGGTGGCTGTACCTCGCATCGGGAAGAAACGAGGCTGCGCTGAGCGAATTCGAGGAAGCGCGGGATACCAATACGCATCTTGCAGAAGCTTACGTTGGCATTGCCCGGGCACAGCAGGCGCTCGACCAGGTTGAAGAGGCCGAGACTAACCTGCGGCTCGCGCTTGCAACAGACGCCAGTTACTGGCGGGCGTTCAATGAAATGGGCCATTTCTTGTTTTTCCAGGGGCGATTCGACGAGGCCGCCGAGTTCTACCAGATGTTCGTGGATCGTGTGGATGACGATGCCCAGGCGCTGAACAACCTGGGCGCTGCGCACTACCTCTCCGGCGATTTCAAGAAAGCCGCCGAGGCCTGGGATCAGTCGATCGAAATCAAGCCGACACGCAGCGCGTACTCGAATACGGGCACCATGTACTTCTATCTCGGTGATTTCGAGAGCGCGATCGATCGTTACGTCAATGCGGCGAACCTCGCACCGAACGACTACCGCATGTGGGGTAACCTGGCGGACGCCTATCATTTCCAGGGCGACCAGCAGCAAGTCGCGGAAGTTGCCTACAAGCGCGCCATCGAGTTGGGGGAAAGCCTCTTACAGGTCAACGATGCCGAGGTGCAGGTAATTTCCGATATCGCGCTCTATTACTCGCGCATCGGCAACACCGGCAAGGCACGCGAACTGGATGCGCAGGCGAACACGCTGGGCCCGGGCGTTATGTACGTGCACTACAACAGTGCATTGATTCACATTCAGACCGGCGACACGGACAAGGCAGTTGGAGCGTTGCAGCGGGCGGTTGAACTCAATTACGAACGCGAGTTGCTGCGGGCAGATCCGGCGCTCGAAGCGCTGCACGGCGATGAGCGGTTTGCACAACTTGTTACCAACAAGAGCGCCAGATGATTGTACTTGGTAGATCTAGGGAGAAAAAAATGAAAATGCTGAAGACTATGGCGATTGTCGGCGCGAGCGCCGTTATTTTGTCGCTGGCAAGCACGGATACGAACAGCCAGGGCACCTGCAACCGAGGTGGCAATCACACGATCCAGGTGAGCGAGGGGGCGGATGGAATGCCGGCGTTGAAATATCGCGGCGGTTCTGCAGAAGAAGTACACGTTTGTAACGGTGACCAGCTCCAGTGGGTGCTGACGGGTTCAGATCGTGAATATTTCGTGGACTTCATGGGTGAGGCGCCGTTTCCGGGTGCTGCGAAGCGCGGCTCGTCCTCGGGCGTGGTAGCGGTGACTATCGATGCGGAATCCGGCGCTTATGACTATGGTGTGAACTTCGCGGGCGAGGCGCCATTTGATCCCCGTATCATTGTTGACTGAACACACGGGATACTTAGGTAAATTTCCGGATTGACAGTATCTCGAGATCGCGCCATATCATGACAAGAGCATTGGAGGGCGCACGTGGTGAAGCATGCAATGCACGATTGGCTTGGGCCGGACGGGAAGCCGGATGTCCACAAGATGGTTGAATTCATCGAGCACCAGGATCGCTCCCATCTTTTCGACGTCGTCGGCTGGGCCCTGTTCTTCATCTGGGCGGGTGTCGCCTGGTTGATGGAGGTCAGCCTCGGCTGGGGAATCATCGGCACGGGCATCCTGCTGCTCGGTTTGCAGGCGGTGCGGGGGCTGCTTCACGCGAAAGTCGATGTGTTCTGGATTGTCGTCGCGATTGCGTTCGTGATCGGCGGCTTCTGGGAACTGTGGGAAGTTGCTATTCCGCTGGCGCCGATAATTCTTATCGCAGTCGGTATCGGGCTGCTTGTCTGGTATTGCACGAAGACGCTCAATCGACGCAAGCGGATGTTCTAATCCTCGCGATTGGAGCTGCGCGGTTTTCTTGCCCTGTAACGTGCCAACATCGAGGTCAGGATCACGACCGGTATGAAGCCGAGCACCAGGGCGACGATGATCAGGTCTAACGTCGCCTCATCGAGTTGCAAACTTTCGGAAAAAGTCAGAAGTAGCTGGCCCATTAGCCAGGCCAGAACAGCGTATGTTGCCCCGATCCGATACACGCGGTAGCGGCGCGGTTGGTTTGATTTCGACACGATGCGGCCACTTTCCCGAAGATTGATGATTCAGTCTGGGGCAACGTAATTTCGTGTCGATAAGGGTAAGTACCCACTGGTAAAGGCCCATATCCGGTGCGGGTCGTCTGATTCTGCCACCGGGCCGTTTTAAGCAGGGGGAAACCGCTCTACACTGGCGCGTTTGCCGTATCCCGAGGTAAGTACATGACACTCATAAGCCCCGATAACGACCTGGCGCTAATGGCCGTATTGTTCGTCATCGCCGGTGTTGCGTTCCTCGCGGAAAAAACACGCATCGGCTCACACGTGACCGGAGCCGTGATTGCGATTCTATCGGCGATCGCCATCGCCAACCTGCGCATCATTCCGCACTCGGCACCAGCCTTCGATTTCGTCTTTTCCTACTTCGTGCCCGTACTGATACCGCTGTTCCTCTTCAAGGCGGATCTGCGGCACATGCTATTCGAGACCACCCGCATGACCGGCGCGTTCCTGATTGCGAGCGCGGGAACCGTCATTGGCGTTATCGTCGCGGTAAGTCTTCTCGACCTCGGCAACCTGGCAACGGCGGCGGATATCGATCCGGCACTGCGGGAAGCGGGCATAGCGGGGCTTTTTACTTCGACCTACATCGGCGGTTCAGTGAACTATGCCGCTCTCGGTGAGATTACCGGGCTCAGCGCGGATGCCTCGTTCTTTTCTGCAGCAACCGCCACGGACAATCTTTTCAGCGCTGTCTTTCTCGGCGTGATCGCAATGCTGCCGGGATGGAACTGGCTTGCTCGACGTTTCAGTCGTCATGAGCATGGTGAAGAGCAGGAGGTGTTGGCCGGGCGCGAGCCGATCACGGCATCGAGCCTGACGCTTGCAATGGCAACGGCCATCAGTTTCGTTGCGATCGGCGATTACATCACGTCTCTGACGGGCATACCCAGTCTGCGCTACGCGGTCATTACGGTCCTTGTTGTCACGGCTGCTACCGCGTTCCCGGGTCTGATGAATCGACTGCACGGAGGGTTCGAGCTCGGCGTCGGGCTCGCCTTCGTTTTCTTCGCGGCGATTGCCGCAGGTGCCAATCTCGTCGCGATGATTCAAATCGCGCCGTTGCTAATCGTCCTGGTGCTCATCCTGCTCAGCGTGCATCTCGTGGTGTTGCTCGGCGTCGGCCGGCTGTTCCGCCTGACGCTACCCGAGCTCGTGACCGCTTCCAATGCCGCGGTGCTCGGCGCCACCACCGCGCCCGCGCTCGCGGCGGCGAAAGGCTGGCATGATCTCGTCACGCCGGGCGTGCTCGTCGGCGTGCTTGGTTACGCGCTCGGCACCCTGATCGGTACGGCCGTGTTCCACGTCTTCGGCCTGATGTAAGGTGAGGCATATGAATGGCGGGGACATTATCGGGGAGGTACTGCAAGCGCACGGCGTGCGATTCCTTTTCACCCTGTGCGGCGGGCACATTTCGCCGATATTGAAAGGCGCAAAGGACCGGGGCATTCGTGTCGTGGATACCCGCCACGAGGCGACGGCCGTGTTCGCCGCGGACGCCACAGCTCGCCTTACCGGTACGCCGGGCGTCGCCGCGGTGACGGCGGGGCCGGGCGTGACCAACACGATAACGGCCGTGAAAAATGCGCAGCTTGCTCAGTCTCCGGTCGTCCTGCTCGGCGGTGCAGCCGCGACCCTGCTGCAGGGGCGTGGTGCACTCCAGGACATCGATCAGCTCGCGCTATTCAGGCCGCACGTAAAGTGGAGCACCGCCGTCAAACGAGTCCGCGACCTGGCTCCGGCCATCCAGAAGGGATTCCGTGTGGCGCAGAGCAAGACCCCGGGGCCGGTCTTTATCGAATGCCCGGTCGACCTGCTTTATGACGAAGCCGTGATTCGTGATTGGTACGAGGCTGCGACGCCGAAGGGCAACGCGTTCGCAGACCGCGTTATGCGCATGTATCTGCAGCGTCATGGACGACGCTTGTTTGCCGATCCCGGGGATACCGACACCGGGTACGTGGCGACGGTCGCAGTCACCACGCCACCGCCCGGCGCCGTGCAGCAGGCGGCGGGCAGGCTAACCAGCGCCGAGCGGCCACTCCTCGTGGTCGGGAGCCAGGCACTTGTCGATGCGGGCCAGGCTGATGCGGTTGCCGAGGCAATCGCTTCGCTAAACATTCCCGTCTACCTCTCCGGCATGGCGCGCGGATTGCTCGGGTCTGCGCACCCGTTGCATCGTCGCCACCAGCGGCGCAAGGCGCTGAAGGAAGCGGACGTGGTCGTCCTGGCCGGCGTGCCGTCCGATTTCCGCCTCGACTACGGCCGGCATGTCAGGCGTTCCGCGTTTTTGGTTTCGGCAAACAGGAGCAAGGTCGATCTCAAGCGTAATCGAAAACCCGACATCGGCACCCTGGCAGACGCCGGACTGTTCCTGCGTGCGCTGGCCGACACTTTGCGGGCGGGCACGCACGAGCGCTGGCGCGACTGGCACCTTGCGCTCGAAGCGCGAGACGCAGAGCGCGAAGCCGAAATTGACACGACGGCGGAGCGCGAGTCCGACTACGTCAACCCGGTGGCGCTTTGCCGGAGCATCGATGCGGAATTGCCCGGTGACAGTATCATTGTCGCGGATGGCGGCGACTTCGTCGGTACTGCCTCTTATATCGTGAAGCCGCGCCGCCCGCTGAGCTGGCTGGATCCGGGCGTGTTCGGCACGCTTGGCTGCGGTGCGGGCTTCGCGCTGGGCGCGAGCCTGTGCCGGCCGGACGGTGAAGTGTGGATGCTGTTCGGTGACGGCTCGGTTGGCTACTCACTCGCCGAATTCGATACCTTTGCGCGCCACGGCATTCCTGTCATCGCCGTTGTCGGCAATGACGCGGGCTGGACGCAAATCGCACGCGAGCAGGTGAAGATCCTCGAAGACGACGTCGGCACGGTGCTCGCGCGCAGTAATTATCACGACGTGGCCGCGGCGCTGGGCGGTCACGGAATACTGCTCGAGAATCAGGACCAGGTGGCGACCGGTCTGCAGGACGCACGCAAGGCTGCGAAGGAGGGTAAGCCCGTCCTCGTCAATGCCTGGTTGGACAAGACCGATTTCCGTGAAGGCTCGCTTTCCATGTAAACCTGCGGAGCGCTTGGCCGCGTCAGACCGTCTAGGTCGGCTTGATGTCGAACTGGACGTAGTTATGCCGGTCCGGGCTCTCGTCGATCAGCGCGACCGTCAACGAAGAGGAATCGGTGGGCGGCAGAGTCTGGCGCAGGTGCTCCTCGGCGGCCTCCATGTCGCTGAGACCGTTCTCGCGGGCATCGAGACAGAATTCCCTGATCAGCAGTGCACGGCGGGAATACAGCTGCACACGATACGTGCCTGTATTGCAGTCGGCGTGCTGTTGCCGCCGTTTCCTTTTGAATCGCATAATTGTTCGTCCCTGCCTTGCGCGGATGCCTTACTAACTGTCACGACGGGGCTTCGGGTTCGGTTCCATGTGAATCGCACGCGGTAGCCGATTATGTACAATGATCAATCACGAAATGACCACCTGGCGCGAGGGCCGCAATGAAGACGATCGGTCTACTGGGCGGCATGAGCTGGGAAAGCACCGAGCTTTACTACCGGCTGATTAACGAAGAGACAAAGCGATTGCTCGGCGGCCTGCACTCCGCGCCCATCGTCATGGTGAGCGTCGACTTTCACGAAATCGAACGGCTCCAGGCCCGGGATGACTGGGACACCTCGGCCTCTATCCTGTCGGAACATGCTCGCCGGATCGAATCAGCAGGTGCCGATTTGTTATTGATCTGTACCAACACGATGCACAAGGTCGCGGACCAGGTGGCCGAGACGATCGGCATACCGCTGTTGCACATCGCGGATGCAACAGCGGCCCATGTAAAGGCATCGGGCGTTTGCACGGTCGGATTGCTTGGTACACGATTTACAATGGAGCAACCGTTTTACGCGAGCCGACTCGAGCAGGGCGGGCTCAGTGTTGTGATTCCCGACGAGATGGACAGGGCGCTCGTGCATCGAGTCATCTACGAAGAACTTTGCCTCGGCCGTGTGAATTCCGAATCAAGGCGGTCGTTCCTGCGGATCATTGACGCGCTTCACGAGCGCGGCGCCGAAGCCGTTATCGAAGGCTGTACCGAGATCGGCCTGCTGGTGGGCCAGGAGCACACGGCTGTACCGTTGTTTGACACGACACGCATTCATGCCAGCCAGGCCGTTGCCGCGGCACTCGCGTAAAGAGCCCATAACCCCTGTGAAGAATCCTCCTGATGCCCTGCGCATAGACCGATGGCTCTACTACTGCCGGTTTTACAAGTCTCGCAGTCTTGCGACTGCGGCCGTTTCCGGTGGACATGTGCGCATCAACGGCGAACGCAGCACGCCCGGCACCCGCGTGAAATGCGGCGACCGAATCGAACTCGTTCGCGATCGCCTGCCTTACGTCCTGGACGTGACCGGGATACCGGCGAGGAGAGGACCCGCCACCGAAGCTCGGCAGTGTTACGAGGAAGACCCGGGAATCGTGCTCGAGCGTGAGGCACTGACGCAGGCGCTGCGGCAGGACCGCATGCTCATGCCCAGAACGAAAGGCAGGCCCGACAAGCACACACGTCGCCAGCTGATCAGGCGAAACAAGGGTTGAATTCGCGCTAGTCGGAAATTGCCGGCCAGCCCTAGCGCCCGATTTCCTCGAGCAGTTCGGTCATCGCACCCGCATGCCTGACGACCTGTGGGGTACGCTTCAGTACCGCTTTCATCGTGTCGTCGACGATGCCCGATGCATCGTCGAGCACCTCGCGCCCGGCCGGGGTTAGTGCTGCGATGGCGAGCCGCGCGTCGCGCTTGCTTCTGACCGTCCAGACGATTCCGAGTTTCTCCATGGGCCGCAGAGCGCGCGTGACGCCCGATGGAGTGAGGCCGACGGCCTGCGCGAGGTCGACGCGGCTCGCTTGCGAGCCGGGCGCGTCGCCAAGTGCGCGCAGCAGCCGGTATTCCGCGAGGCTGATACCGCGGATCGCGCCCAGGCTGTGGTCGAGATGCTGCTCGAGACGGCTCCAGGCGCCGCCGAATGCGAGTGCCAGGGCCTGTTCCGGTGAGGTCGTTGTGGTCATGTAAAAAGCGTAACAGATACGTGAGTACTCACGCAATGCGCAAGTTAATAGCGCAAGTCTCTGCTGGCCGTATGTGCCGTATTGAGAGCCGCTTCATAGCGCCAGGCCCGCCGAATTTTGATAATTGATTTCGTTGTGCAGGCTGGACAGGCAGAGATGTACATCGGCAATTCCTACATTACGATTGCGATCTACCTGGCGGTGTTCCTGCTGGTCACGGTCGCGGTGTTCCAGTGGCAGCAGTCGAGGGCGGTCCGGCGCCGGGTGCTGCGCATGATGCTGACGTTCGGCCTCGACGAGGCGACGGCGCGCAACGCGGATGCGCTGCTCGGTCTCGACATGAATGCCGTGCGCCGGCGCTGCCGCCGCTGCCCGAGTCCGGAGACCTGCGAACGCTGGCTCAATGGCGAAACGGTGCCGGGCAACGATTTTTGCCCCAATGCGCCGCAGTTCGCGGCCGTCGCGCAGGCGCGGCAATGCTCGCTGCACTACGACCCCGGTCACCGGCCGGGCCGGCGCCTCGACGGCTGAGTCTTACTCGGCCGTAACGCTGGCGTCCTCCAGCAGCACGGGATAGCTGTAACCCGCACCGAAATCCTTGTCGAGCACGAGGTTGCCGGTCAGCACGACCGTCTCGCCGACGGCCGTATCGGCCTTCGTGGTCACGATGAGGTCGTTGTCGCCCGCGGTCGCGTTGCCGGAGCCGTCCTGGATGTGGATGAAATTCCAGCCGAGAATGCCGGGATTGTATTTCACGACTTTGCCGCGAAGGGTGATCTCGTTGCCGGCGAGTTCGTCCTTGTTGGCATAGACGTAGGCAATGTTCTTGCCTTCTTCAACGGCCTCGATGTCCGTGACCGCTGCCACTGCCGGTACCGCCGCGCCGCCGCTGACATCCGGATGGCCGGCAGGCATTTCGTCCGAGGCCTGTGCCGGCGGCTGCGTGCCTCCCGACAGGTTCTGCAGGCCGCTCACGAAATACACCACGTTGAAGGTCCGGTTCAGGGTCTTGCTCGTGAATCCGTTCATGGCCATGCCCTGGTCGGTCTGCACGATGTCGCCGACCGCGACCGGCGTTTCGAGGGCAGCGGCCCAGCGCTGGTCCTGCCCCGTGTCCATGAAGACATAGGTGTAGCCGCCTGCGTTCATGGTCTCGAGTACTTCGCCACGGACCATGCCCGGCGGTACCGGAGTGGCCAGCGCGGCGTTCTCGGCTGCCGGCTCATCGGCGGATTTGGAACAGCCGGCGAGGGGCACCAACAGGCTCAGTGCCAATGCGGCGAGCGCGTATTTAAAAGAAACTGAAGTCAAGGTAATTCTCCAAGGGTCAGAAATTTTGCGGCTTTGTCTCACGTATTAGACACAGTCTCAATACGCGCAACTGCCTATGGCCATTAACTCACAGACGGGCGAGCGTTTGCACGTGCGCACAGGCGCTGGCGGCGAGGGCGTCGAGCGCATAGCCCCCTTCGAGACTGGAAACGATGCGGCCGGCTGCGTGCTTTTCGGCCAGTTCGAGGATGCGCTGCGTTATCCATGTGTAGTCGTCGGTGGTTAACAGCAGCTGGGCAAGCGGGTCGCCGGCGTGGGCGTCAAAACCCGCTGATACGAAAATGAACTGCGGCGCGAAACGGTCGATCTCGGGGAGCCATTGCGCCTCGATGGCGTTGCGAAACTCGCTGCTTTTGGTGCCCGCAGGCAGGGGCACGTTCGCGATATGCCCCGGCTGGGACGGCGCACCGGTGTAGGGGTAGAACGGATGCTGGTAGCTCGAACACAGCAACACCCTGTCATCCTGCAGAAATATATCTTCGGTACCGTTGCCGTGGTGCACGTCGAAGTCGAGGATGGCGACGCGCTCAACGGCGCCGCTGGCCAGCGCATGGGCGGCGGCGACAGCGATGTTGTTGTAGTAACAGAAACCCATGGCTGATGCTTTGCCGGCATGGTGGCCGGGCGGGCGTACGCAACAGAAAGCCGTTGCGGTACGGCCTTCGAGGACGAGTTCGGTTGCGAGCACCGCCGCGCCCGCGGCATGGCGGGCGGCCGGCAGAGTATTCGGGCTCAACCACGTGTCCGGATCGAGGTGCACGAAGCCTTCGCTGGGTGCACGCGCTTCGAGCATTTCGAGATATTGCGTCTCATGCACGCGTTCGAGTTCCGCGGATGTCGCGGAGCGTGCCTCGACGTGCAGCAGGTGGTCGTAGAGATGCTGGACGTGGAGGGCATCCGTGATACTCGACAATCGTTGCGGGCATTCCGGATGGCCTTCCGCAACTTCGTGGCGGTCAAATATCGGGTGATAGATCAGCGCTGTTGTCACGTACAATCCCTGCCTCGCAACCGGTCCTTGAAGTAAACGGCGCGGCGGCAGAATGTAACACGGGAAAGGACTCATGCAATACATAAGAGAACAGGGACCGGACATTGCTCCGATTTTCGAGGCGACGTCCGTTGCGCTGGTCGGTGCGAGTGAACGCGACGGCTCGCTCGGCACGGTCGTCCTCAAAAATCTCGTCGAGGCGGGATTCGAAGGACCGATCTACCCGGTCAACCCGGGGTACGATACGGTGCAGGGTCGCGAGTGCTTCTCCTCTTTGCAGGACATCGATAAACCGGTCGATCTTGCCGTAATCGTGACGCCTGCGGCGGCCGTTCCCGGCGTCCTTGACGACTGCGGGGCATGCGATGTGTCGGCCGCGGTGATTCTGTCGGCAGGATTTCGCGAGGCGGGCGAGGACGGTCGTGCGCTCGAGCAGGCCGTACTGGACCGGGCAAAGCGACATCGAATCCGCTTCATCGGGCCGAATTGTCTCGGCATCATGCGGCCCGACATCAAGCTCAATGCAACCTTCAGCCAGCGCATGGCGAAGCCCGGACAGATCGCACTCGTGTCGCAGTCGGGCGCAATGTGCACCGCGATGCTCGACTGGGCCAGCCCGCGCAACATCGGTTTTTCCTGCGTCATTTCGAGCGGTATAGCGGCAGATGTGGATTTCGGCGAGATGCTCGACTATCTCGTGATCGATCCGGCTACGCACGCCATCATGCTGTACGTCGAAGGCATCCACGATCCGCGGCGATTCATGAGCGCGTTGCGGGCCGCCTCGCGAGCCAAGCCCGTGATCGTAATGAAAGCGGGGCGCTTCGCCCAGGGCAGCCGCGCGGCCGTATCGCATACGGGCGCGCTGGTCGGGTCGGACGACG
>Ga0193945_1000036_pt1 | contig 16137 bp, 15 predicted proteins | sample BRT_01_MG_FD_161665 | JGI IMG/M metagenome (GOLD analysis project Ga0193945, IMG submission 161665) | Sediment microbial communities from the Broadkill River, Lewes, Delaware, United States - BRT_0-1_MG | ecosystem: Environmental > Aquatic > Freshwater > River > Sediment | place: USA: Delaware... | reverse complement strand
CCGGAGGGCGAGCACCCCGGTCCCAGCGAGATGTTCTGACCTGAAAAGCGATACGTAGATTCCCCCATAAAACCGCCTGCGGGGCCTTGCTAGCCTCAACGGTCAGGCTTGGAATCCGTCCATGGCTACGCTAACGAATAAGACCCGTACGATCACGGGCTATATCGCGGATCTCCTGGAATATCCGCGCTGGGTACTCGAACGCGACGTCGACTTCTCGAGTTGCCGCTATGGCAGCCATTACAATGCGTTCATCGAGGAATGCACGGAGTGCCAGTTCGGCACGGCGTGCCGCTGGCTCGACCAGCACCGGTCGCGCTCTCTGGAAGACGCCAGCCTCGAGCAACTCACCGATGCGTTGGAGGCCGCCGTCGAATACCTCAGAGCCACGAATCGACACAAGAAAACCTGCTATTGCAAGACCTGTCGCTGGCTTCGCGACGCCCGCCACTTCAAGCGCTCGCACCTGAAGTAGATCCGTCCAGGCGCCATGTCGCGGCGCAAGCCTGCTATGCTGCTGTCCCTGAATCATCACGCAGGAGGGGACAATGGGGGATATCGCATTATCAGGCAGTTGCCTGTGCGGTTCCGTGGCCTACGAGCTGCAGGGTGACGTACGACGCTTCTACCACTGCCATTGCGAGCGCTGCCGCAAGACCAGCGGCGGTGGGCATGCCAGCAACATCATCCTGCGGCTGAAGTCGATCACGTGGACAACGGGGGAGGACCTCACCCGCAGCTACAAGCTGCCGGAGGCCGAACGCTTCACGTCGGTTTTCTGTTCCGTCTGCGGCAGTCCGCTGCCGCGAGTTTACGATGGCGGAATCGCCGTCGTGCCGGCCGGCTCGCTCGACCATGAACCCGGAATCAGTCCGCAGGCGAGGATTTTCGGCGGCTCGCGAGCCGAATGGTCCTGCAGCGACGACGCGCTTCCCTGCCATGACACCTACCCGGAACGGTCCTGACAGCACCTCATGACGGCGTTCCTGTTCCTGGTGGGCTCGGGTATTATGTGAACCGGCGCAAGGACAGCCGAGTCCGGCTGAGCGACATTAATACTGTTAAAGGAACCCCGGTGACCGGGCTATGCTGAGAACGCCGCGAAGAGACAATCTGAACCGGATAGTCATCCTCAACCCCAAGGGCGGTTGCGGCAAGTCGACGCTGGTCACCAATATCGCCGCCTGCTATGCGGCACGCGGTGCGGCCCCGGCTATTATGGATTTCGACCCCCAGGGCTCGACCATGGCGTGGCTGACCCGCCGGCCTGGCGACAAGCCGGCAATTCATGGCACCGCGGCTTACAAGCGGTCGATTCATGCCACGCGCAGCTGGCAGCTGCGCGTCCCCGAGGAGACAGACACCCTCCTCATCGATTCCGCCGCCGGCATCAGTCATGACGAGCTGCGGGAGCTGACCAGGGATTCATCGTCAATCCTCGTACCTGTGCTGCCGTCAATGATGGACACGCATGCGGCGTCGAGAATCATCGCGGACCTGCTGCTCGTCGCCAAGGTGAATCGAAACGAGCAGAAACTGGCCGTCGTCGCCAACCGCACGCGCAAGAACACCAAGAGTCTCGCCAAGCTGATGCGATTCCTCGACTCCCTGGGAATCCCGATTATCGCGGTGATCAGGGACAGCCAGAACTTCGTTTACGCGGCCGAACACGGGATCGGCGTACACGAGATGCAGCCGTCGCGTGTTCGCAAGGACGTGGAACAGATCGAACGAATCGTGACGTGGCTGGATGGCTGGGAGAAACGCAGGCAGCGTGGACTGGAGATAACGGGGATGCGCAGAGTCAACCTGTCGGCCGCGGCCTCGGCGCACTAGTTTCAGTCCGCGGACGCCTGTATCGCCGCAAACTCATCGAGGTCGACATTGCCGCCGCTGATTACAATGGCCGTGGTCCTGTCGGCGGTTTCGATCCTGCCGCTGAGCACGGCAGCGAGTGATACGGCGCCGCCCGGCTCAACGACCATCTTGAGGTTCTGAAACGCGAAGCGCATGGCGCCGCGGACTTCACGATCACTTACGGTCAATCCGTCATCGAACAGCTGCCGGTGAATCGCGAACGGCAGTTCGCCCGGGGAATCGGCCAGCAGGGAATCGCAGATCGACCGCGAGCCAGGCGCTACCATCATGCGCTTGCCGGCGGCAATCGAACGTGCAGTGTCATCGAAGTCCTCGGGCTCGACCGTGCGCACGGACACGTCTTGCAGGCGCGCTTTCAGCGCCACGGCACTACCGGCCGACAGACCACCACCGCCGCAGTTGATCAGCACCTGGTCCGGTGCCAGCTGCATTTCGAGGGCCTGCTCGGCGATCTCCAGACCAACGGTGCCCTGCCCCGCGATGATGTGTTCGTGATCGTATGACGGGACGAGCGCGGCACCACGTTCTGCGGCGATTTCGCGCGCGATCGCCTCGCGGTCGCCGGAATAGCGATCGTAGGTGATCACCTCGCCACCAAGGCGCCGGGTATTGTCCATTTTTGCCCGCGGCGCGTCTGCCGGCATGACAATGGCCGCATGGATGCCAAGCAGGCGGCCGGCCATTGCGACGCCCTGCGCGTGGTTGCCCGAAGAAAACGCGACCACGCCGCGCGCGGCCTCTGCAGCCGTGAGCTGGCTCATCAGGTTGTAGGCACCACGTATCTTGAACGAGCCTATGGCCTGCAGGTTCTCGGTCTTCACCAGCACGCGGCCGCCCGCGATCCGGTCGAGTTCGTCGTTGCGTATGAGCGGAGTGCGAACCGCGATTCCCTCGAGCCGGTCGGCTGCCGCTTCGATAGCCGCGATGTCGATCATTCAGCGCCGGCGACGAGGCGGTCGATCTTGGCCGCACAGATGAAGTCGTTGTCGGACAGCCCGTCGATCGCATGCGTCGTGTAGCTGACGACGCAGTCGCCGTAACTGACGGTCAGCACCGGGTGGTGGCCCTCGACAATCGCGATCCAGGCCACGGCATTCGCAAAACCAAGCGTCCGGCTATACGCAGGAAAGCAGAAGCGCCTTGAAATCTGCAGGCCGTCGTCGCTCAGCGTCCAGTCAGCGTGCAAACCCTTCATCAGTTCAGCTACCTGTTCCGGTTGCAGCGGATCCACGCCACCTTCGCAGGGTTTGCAGTGTTTATCAGCGAGATCAGTAGTCATGGAGGCAACTATAAAACAATCCCGGGTCGCGCGCCGGGTCGCTGTTCGGGAGCCGCGAACAAAAAAAGCCGGCCCCGAAGGGCCGGCAAGCTACTGACTCGCAGTGAGTCGCGGGGAATGAAACGGCGCTCTATTCGGGGTTGGCGGCAACAGACGTCACGTCGTCCGTATACAGCTTCAGGCTCACGCGACGCTCGAGCGCATAGCTGTCCACGGTATCGTCCTGGGCCGGTGACTCGCCGTGTGCCGTAGCCGTAATCCGCGAGACGTCGACGCCCGCCGCGACAAGCTGGTCGCGAATGAACGCTACGCGTTGCTCGGAAAGTGCCTGGTTGTACTGCTCGTCACCACGTTCATCCGCAAAGCCATCGAGCTGAACCTGGATACCGGGCATGGTGGCCAGTGTCGTGGCGAGCTCGTACAGGCGGCTGCCCGTGGTGTCGGCCAGCACCGCTTCGTCAGTGCGGAACAGCAGGTCCATCGCGATGCCCGCTTCCAGCAGGCTGGCCATCTCGGGGCTCGAGTACCGCTGCATCTGCTGCAGCTCGGCGCTGAGCGTATCTAGATTGCGGTCCATCCGGTCGATATCGCGCTCCAGTCGCACCACGTCGGACCTCGACGCGGCGAGCTCGGCTGACAGCGATTCGATCTGGTCGTTCTTGCGGTGCAGCTTGTCGCCGATACCAGCACCGATAGCGGCACCGATGATCAGTCCCGCCGGTCCGCCCGCGGCTGCCCCGACAACCGCCCCGGCACCGACGCCAATCTTCTCCTGCTTGGATGCGGCCGCCTGTGCGGCAGCCGGCGCTACTGTGATGAGACTGAGAGCCGTGATGGCAAAAATCGTCTTACGCATTGAAATCTCCTTGGTGTAATGCGGCCACTCCGGCGGCCGTCGACAGGATGATTACAAGGCGAAAAAACGGTCTGGGCGGGACCGTGCGGTGGAAAACCGGCGATCAAATATGGCGAAAAGTGCGGTTGCCGCGCTCAGCGGTCCCAGTGCGTCAGCGCAACGAACGTGCCGCCGTTGCGCTCGCAGAGCACGCGCATGAGCTGTGAAAACTTGTGAGCGGTCGGTGGGATATTACCGCCACCGCGAAACAGGAACGGGAAGCCGACCGCGTGTATCCGCACCATTCGGTTTCCCTCGGCATCCACACGGTTCACGGTGTCGACCTGGCGCACCACGTTTTCGACGGAGCGGCCGCTGAATTCGTCGCCGAAGACATAAATGCTGATCTTCTTGTCCGGCGACCAGTACGTGCTGATGGCGTAAATGATGCCGTCGACCGGGTTACTGTCGCTGAACGGGCGCCACAGGCGCATCGTGTTCTTGATAGCCTCGCGGCGGCCGGGCGTATCGGGAATCCATTTGCCCGCATACTGCGAGAACATGTAGTTGCCGTTGTCGTTCATTATCTGCAGGCCTTTCACCTGCGGATAAACGTCAAGCGTTTCGTTCAGCTTCCTTTGCACGCGGTCCCAGTTGTACTGCTGCATACTGCCCGACGTGTCGATAATGAAAATGATGTACTCGCTGTCCACGGGGATGCCCGCGACGGCATCATCGTCGGCACGCTTGTAATAGGGCTGCAGACGTCGCATCTCGTCGGTGAGGCGCTGTTTTGCGGAGGCAAGCGCACCTTCGTCGATAGTCGAATCGGAGTCCTCCTGCGACGCTTCGTACTGGCCCTTTACCGTACTGAGCTCCTGCTGCAGCCGCGCGAGCTGGATCCTGGTATCGGATGTCTGCTCGCGTACGTCCTTGAGATCGCGGTTCAGTACCGCCGTCTCACCGCGGATATCGAAGAGTTCCTGCTGCAGCAACGCGATCAGGGACTCCAGGTCGTCCTGGGTCTTTTCGATGATCATCGGCTCGTAGATCTTCGACAACACGAGCAATAATATGATCGCGCCGAAACCGCAGCAGATGCAGTCCAGGAAGGAAAGGCTGAAGGCATCAACGTTGCGACGTCGTTTGGTCATACGCGCTCCATCGTCCTAGGGCCAGTCCCGGCTGACGGCCATGAAAGACCCGCCGGTTCCGTAGGCCAGCGTCCAGTACGCGATGGCGGCATCGTAATCGCCCTCCATCGGGAACAATAAAATATTGACCGGTATTCCGCTGGGCAGTTCACGGATCGATCGGCTGTGCATACTCATGCGATCGCGACCGGTCACCATCCGGCGATTCGTTGTGGACTCCATCATCGTGGGCAGGCCGTCGACCAGCAGGATGATGTTGTCCGGGCGCGGCGTCAGCCTGGCGGCAACCTCGTAAGCGGCGCGCAGGTTGGTGCCATTCTCGGGTGTCGTGCGCCTGAGTACGCGCAGCGCCTCATCCAGCTTGGAGCCGTCGTCCGCCTCGAGCCACGTGCCGTCGCTGCCCTTGATCACCGGCTCGACTTCATTATTGAACATGTAGATCTGGAACTGGCTGCCGGGCTTGAACTGCGACGTGAGCCAGTCGACGCTGGCCACGACCTGCCGCCACTTGACGGCTCGCAGCTTGTCCGCATCCGACATGTTGCGGCGGCGGATGATGTTGACGATCGTGTCGTCGAGCATACTCGCCGAGCGGTCGACGAGTATCAGCGTGCGATCGCCGCCGAGCTTGAGCCCTGTCAGGTACTGGCGATCCCCCTCGCCCTTGAACTCGCGGATCCTCGCGCCCTGGTTTTCCTCTTCCGCCTTGAGCGCGAGCAGGCGCTTGACTTCCTCTTCGAGCGACTTGATGTCGCTTTGCAGTTTTTCGATCCGTTCGATCTTGGCCAGCGTTTCGTCATCATACTCGGCGAGTTCCTCGCGCAATTCTTTTATCAGCGCGATGATCTCCGCGATCTTGCCTTCCGCCGTCTGCTTCTCTTCCTCCAGGGTCTCGATCGTATTCTTCGCAAGCACCATGTTCTTGCGGCCCTCGAGTATCTCGACCTCGAGGCGCTTGGTCTCGGCCATCAACTTGGTGGGGTCCTCCTGCGTGGACTCTTTAACCTGCGCATTGATGATCATGAATAACAGGATCACGGCGCCGAAACCGCAGCTCATGCAGTCGAGGAAAGACATGCTGAAAACCTCGAACGGCCGACGCTTACGAGCCATCGTCGGGCTCCGTCATGATCACTCGAAACTCGTACCCCGGGCTACCCACGCGAACGACGTCCCCGACCTGGAGAACGGCGGACCCGTCGATCTTGTGCCCGTTGAGAAACGTGCCGTAGCGGCTGAAATCCTGCACGACGCACTGGCCGTTGCTGCGCTCTATGGAGCAATGTCGGCGGGATACACCGGGCATGTCGCCTCGCAGGTCGATCCACCGCTCACCGGGCACGGGCTGCGACCCCATCAGCAGGGTACGGCCGTCAACCGGGTAGGCTGTGTTCTCGAACAACAGGTGCGTGGGCTGCCCGGCCGTCACCGGGGCTTCGCCCTTGTCGATGCTCACGGGGGACTGGTCCCACGGCAACTGCCTGATGAGTGTCACGCCGGCATCGCCGCGCTGCATGTCGCGACAGCGCGTAAGCAGGCCGCGCGCCGTGGCCCCGGGCTCGAGCAGGAATATCTCGCCGCCGACGCGCGCCGCCAGCATGTCCGCAAGTCCCGGCATGCGCGCAGCGCGATCGCTCAGCTGAATGGCCGGCGTCTCCTCGGCCCGGTAAATGGCCCTGAGCTGACTCGCGATGCGCTGGTAAACGGGTGCCGCTGCCGCGACCAGGTCGAGGGACTCGAGTTCGGCGCTATGGGCGATACCCCGGAACTCGATTTCCAGCGCCAGCCTGTCGTTGGCCGAAGCGACCCCGAGCCATCCGCCCAGGCGGTCCAGCAACAGCTGCTCGGTTTCCGCAGTATGCAGAGGATCGAAACGCGACTGCTTTACGAAAGCATCCGAGATCACCCGTATCCAGGCATCGTACAGAGAGAGCATGCCGGCGCTTTCGATAACGACGCTGCGATCGAGCTGCGCCTGGCCGTTCTGTCTCAGACGAGACAGCGTCGCAACATGAAGGCCGAGATCCACGTGGACGGGCACCGCGCCCTGGTACTCCCGGCGTGTCGCAGCAACGGCGGCATCGACGAGGCCGGCCACGGGGACGCCCAGTTCATTGGCAATACCCAGGAACAGGCCGAGATTGTCGCCCGTCATATACGCCGGTACGGCTACGACCAGGCGGTCGCCCGAACCGGCGACGGCGTTCCATACCTGTTCGAGCTGCCGGCTTACGAGGTCCGCGGCACTCAGGTGCTGAAATCGACGGTCAGTCAACGCGTCGGTCGTCAACTCCGACCAGAATCGATTATGAATCCGCCGCGGTTTGATGCGCGCTTTCTCGAACGCCTGCGTACCCGTTGTCAGCTCATCGTCGTCCAGCAGTGCAAAACCGGGCTCCCGGTAAAGGACTCGCTCGGCACTGAGTCCCGAGATCCCAGCGTCGTTGATATGTGCTGCCAGCAGGGACACGAGTCGCTCCGCCCGGTGATCAGTCCGCTCTCATGTGGCGGATCAACTTGTCGTCGCAGTAAGCCTGGGTATCGAACACGAGACGCTCCTGCAGTAGCTGCAGCTGATAAACCAGGAACATCAGGAATATGCTGATCAGGAGCGCGACGAAGGTCGAGTTGAAGGCGACGCCCAGGCTCTGGGTAACGCCCGCGATATCGCCCTGCACCGCCTTGTCGGCCTGGGCCAGTGCCTCGCCGATACCGCGCACGGTGCCGATAAAGCCTATCGACGGAATCGCCCAGGAGATGTAGCGGATCATCGACAGCTCCGATTCGAGCAGCTCCGCTTCGGACTCGCAGATGGTATTCGTGCTGCTCGAGACATCCTGGATACTGTGTGTCGAATTGAACCGCCGCAACGCGTTCAGCAGGGCTCGTGGCAGCAACAGCCGTTGCTGCTCATCGGGCAGCTGCTGCACCTGGCGCGCGAATTCGCGGGTATCCTCGGGCAATATTCGCATGCCCTCGGCAACCGGGACCAGGTCGACGTCGAGCAGGCGTCGCTCTCGCGTAACCTTGACCGCCTTGTATCCCATGATCGCCAGCGCCCAGAACATGAGGATGAAACACGCTTCCTGTTCGAGGTCCTTGATCAACACGGGGATGCGACGCTCCCGAACGTAGTCGGGGTCGGCGGCAGCCGCGGCATTCTGTTCCTCGATGATCTGCGCCGCGTTCGGCCGTATTACCGACACGTAGAACGCATGCACGACGATGATCGCGATGATCAGCGCAAACATCTGGTACACGAACTCAACAGGAATATTTTTCTTGTTCATAGATCAGCAATGCCAGGTTTGAAAATCGGTCGGGCCCGGTGCCCAGCACAGGCCCCTAGATGTCCGTCGGGAAGGGGATTGCCTGGTCGGCCGGGATGTCCTCGGTCGGCACGAAATCCTCCTCCTCTGCGTCCAGGTAACTTTCCTCGTCGAGGTCGAGGTCATCTTGCTCCTCGGCGGAGGCTTCTTCCACCGTCTCCCGGGCTTCCGGGCTTTCGGCCTCATCCTCCGGAGCACTGTCCTGCGCCCAGGCGCCCGCTCCGGCAAACAGCAGCAACAGGGTCAGCAAGTAACGATGCATCGTCGATCCTCTTCACTCAACGGTTTATTTGACCGCCGCGGATCATGATTGTCGCATGAAATTCAGTCGGCATTACGGGCCACGCGAAAACCGACGTCCGGCCGCGCCTCGTTGCCGTAGTCCCTGAACGAGAGCCGCAACTCGGTTGGCGACGCATGACGCCAGCTCGACCCCCGGATGACATACGACTGCCCGCGCTCCGGACCGAGTGGATCGACCAGCGGCGCTGTAATTCCGGGCGCCGGCACGGTGTAGAAATCGTTGACCCATTCCGCGACGTTGCCGGCACCGTCGGAAATACCCAGCGCATTGGGGGAAAACTTGCCACCCTCCGCCGTCGAGGCAAAACCGTCGTCGTAGCCGGGGATGATCGTGGGCACGAGGTCGGCAGCCGACTTATCGGCATAGTTGCCCGCGTCACGTCGCGGTGGCCAGTCCTTGCCCCACGAATACTTGAGTGCACCGGCGCCGCCCTGGTAGCGGATCGCCCAGACCCACTCGGCCTCGGTCGGCAGCCGGTAACCGTCCGGGAACGGCCGGATGGCAACCCACTCGCCGAATTCCTCCTTGTAGACCGGTGTCAGGCCTTCGCGGGCGCTGAGCCAGTTGCAGTACTGCACCGCATCCGCCCACGTGACCTTCGCCACCGGGTTGTTGTCACCCGCCATCGACGGGTGGATATCCGCACCCGAATCGTGGTTCTCGCGGAATTGCGCGAACTCCCGGTTGGTGACTTCCTGCGTGCCGATCAGGAACGATTTCGTCAGCTTGACGGGAACGATGACCTCGTTCGCCCGCCTGCCCTGCTCGCTGCGCGACGAACCCAGCGTAAACGTGCCGGGCTCGACCAGGCGCAGCACTTGCCCGGCCGCCGTCTTGCGCTCGAGTGCAACGGATTGGCGCTCGATCTCTTCGAGCGAGCGCAGGCGCGCCGACAGCGTCTGCGGATAGCCCGGCCGCGGCGTCACGGTGCGTGACCACGATTCGTAGCCGGTCTTGCGCACCTCGATGCGATGCGGCGCCGAACTCAGTCGTAACGTCGCATTGCCCGTGCCACGTGCCTGCCCGTCAACGTAGACGGTCGCATCGGCAGGCTGCACGTTGACCGTCAGCGTGCCGGTCCTTGCTGTCAGGTCGACCGTGATCGAGTCGCTGGCGGCCGCCTCGAGGCGCACCTTGCGGCTCGTGATGCCGTAGCCGGCCTTGGAAAGCCCGATTTCATAATTGACGTCCGGAGCGAGATCGAGCGTTATCGGCGACTGGCCACGATAGCGGCCGTTCACGGTCACGTTGGCGCCTCGCGGAATCGAGTTGACGAGCAGCCTGGCATTGGCCGGCTGCAGCCTTATCAGCGGTAATGCCGTGTCGGTATTGGGCTCGGCAACCACCGTGCCGTCCCAGGCGCTGTAGCCGTCCAGCACCACGCTGATCTGGTGCGTACCTTCAATGAGTTCGATGGTCGCGGGCGTTTCCCCGACCTGTTCCTCACCCCTGTAGACACGCGCTCCCGGCGGCTCCGATTCGATCGCAACCTCGGCCCATCGCGGCACGAGCTGCACACTGAGCTGTTCGTGCCTGCCCAGGCCGGGCACATTGATAACGCCGCTGTAGGGCAGAAATCGCTCCGCTCGCACGCTGACGCTGTGCTCGCCGGGCAGTAACTCGATCGGCCCGAACGGGGCAGTCCCTATCTCGCTCTCGTTGATAGCAACAACCGCCTCGGTGGCCGGATTCGTAACGACGGTTACGTGACCGGGCAGCTTGCGCATTTCGATGTCGATAATGATGTTCTGCTCGTCCCCGACTTCGAAGTTCTGCGTAACGTCGAAATACCCCTGCTGCGAGACCTGCACGGTGTAGCTGCCTTTGCGCAGCAGCACGCGATCACCGAGCGGCATGCGGAACCAGCCGCCGTTGACGGAGAATGAATCCGGCTCGCCGGGCGTCACCTCGAACTTCACCGACTTGGCGGTGAAAAGGAGATACGAGACCACGACCAGCACTGCCAGCGCCGTGCCGATGACCCAGCGAAGGGTGCCGTGGCCGCTCTTCTCAGTGATCGCCGTGGGCGTTTCCGCCGCGCGGCGGAAGGCCGTGGGCGCAATGGTCTCCTCGGCCGGCTGATCGCCCGCATCGCCGAGCTCGGGAGGCTTCGTGACATAGGCGCTGTCTTCGAGCCGCACCTCCAGGATCAGGCGGGCCGCATCCAGGTGGACGACGATGCGGGAGCCGAAATAACGCAGCTCGTCCCCGTCCTGCAGCCGCCGGCTCGCGCTGAGCGGCTCGCCATTGATCGCCATCGATTCGTCGCGGCCCACGGTCTGGACGAAGGGCACATCGTCGAGGACGTCGAGCATCATGACCGGCGCGGTGCCAGGACCGGGCAGGCGCAATTCGCAGTCACTGCCGGTGCCGACGCGAATCGGCAAACGCTCAGCGTCTATCTGTCGTTCGCCTTCAACATCCCTTATGAACAGGTTCAAACTCAAATGGGTTCCTCGCAGCGAACGACAATCGGCTCCATGTCGATCTCCGGCGCCACGCGGAACTCGAGCCGCACGTCACGGTATCCGGGGCGTACGCCGACCGCGACGTAGGTGCCTGGCCGCAGGGAGAGCTCATGCTCGTCAAAGCTGCCGAGTTTACCAACTTTATAGATCGATACGTCGGTCTGGCTGTCGGAGACGAGCTTCACCGTCAGAGGTGTTGCGGCCCGCTTCAGCAGTCTCGACAGTTCGTCGCGCCGATCCGCAAGCCGCGGGCCGATGCTCTCCATCCGCGTTATGTCGAGCAACAGGCCCGTCGCAGCCTGCATCGTCGACGGCCGGCTCAGGCTGTCAGGCTCCTCGATATAGCCTGCGAGCTTTTCATGCAACGCTTCCATCTGCCGTGCTCGTCCGAGACCGTCCTGGGCAAATGCGAGGATGGAATCGAGTTCGAGAATTCGCTCGTAGGTTTCGATCGCTTCAGCCCACTCCTCGGCCTGCTCCTGCCGCTGCGCCGTCCGCTCCAGTGATGCGATTTCCTGCAACCGGATACCCTGGTCGACCTGCAACAGGCCGTCGGCCGGCTCGGGCGAGCCCGGCTTGAGCTTTTCAGCCATGCGAAACGCCGCACGCGCCGCAAGAAAATCGCCGTCGGCAAGGGCCGTCAGCCCCTCCGTCATGCGCTGACCGAACTCCATCTCGGTAATCGTGCCGCGCACGCGCTCGAGCGCCGTTTTCGCCGGCTCCCAGGCCGGATCGAGTTCGACGGCACGCTCGAAGCTCTGCCTGGCTGCCTGCAGTTCGAGTTCCTTTTCGTGGGCAAGCCCCTGGTCCATCAATGACAGCACGGTCTCGAGATTGCGTGCTCGCCGCAGCCCCTCCTGGGCGCCGCGATGCCCGGGGCTGATGGCCGCAGCAAGATCGAACAGGCGCACCGCCTCGACGGGATCGGCAGCTGTAAGGGCCGCTCGCGCTTCTGCGTAGGTGGATTCGAAAACCTTGTCGACCTCGTCCAGCAGCGGTTCGACGATTGCGATCGCTTCACGGTATTTCTCCGACGCGGTGGCATAGTCGCGGGCCAGGTATGCTTCGTCGCCTTCGGCATATACGGCCTGTGCCCGCGCAAATCGCAATCCGCCCCAGCGCTGCACGGCGCGGCTCTCCAGCGTGTCCATCTTGGCCAGTAACTCGCCGAGCACTTCCTCGGTTGCTGCCCGGTCCTGTACACGCTGGTCACGGCCGCTCAGGTCGTCGATATTCTCGTTGAACTCGACCGCGGGCTTTTTCCCGACGTCCGCCGGAGCCTCCGACGCGCCCTGCGGCGCGGCCGTGTCGGCGGCCGGCTCTACGGCCGGCTTTTCGATCGTCCCGGGCAACAGGAACACGACAGCGAGCAAAAGCAGCAGCAGGACGGCAAGACTGATTCCCAGTGTCCGGGGGCTCATGCCGCTCGTCGGCGATGTGCTCGCGGCACCCGGAACCCGCGGCACCTGCCTTGTCGGGCGGACGGTTTCCCGTGTCTCGATGACCTCGTCGTGAGCCCCGCCGGCCGCGGCAACGTAGCGCTTCGGCGCCGGTGCCGGCGCGTAACCGAGTTCCGCCAGCCGGCTCGCGACGGTTTCAGCATCCGGGCGCCGCGCAGCATCCTTGTCGAGCATCCGGGTGACGAGATTCTGCAGGCCATCCGGCACGGCAGAGCCGTCGCCTGCAGTGAGCGGCGGCGGGTCCCTTTCGAGAATGTCACGCGCCGTGTCCTCCGAACTCCACGGCGAACGCCCGCTCACCAGCTCATAAACCAGCCCCCCCAGAGCGAAAATATCGTCGGCGGGAGCGGGCGCGACGCCCGACAGCTGTTGTGGACTGGCCGCAATGAGCGAACCACCGCCAGGGTCGTCGCCGCGAGCCGCGGCAACACCGAAATCGATCAGGTACGGCGCGCCGTTGTGGTCGAGAAGAATATTGGTGGCCTTGACGTCACGATGAACGACCTCCTTGGCGTGTGCGTACCGAAGAGCGTCTGCGATGAGGGCGACCGGTGGCAGCGAATCCGAAAGCGGTGCACCTCCGAGTACGCTGATATCCGGGCCGTCGATGAATTGCAGGCTATAAAACGCGCCGTCGTCTTCGTGGAATTCGAATGCACGAACGATGTGTGCGTGCATCAGGCGAATGGCGAGCTGCCACTCGCGCCGCAATGCGTCAGCACCGACGCGGTCATCGACAAGAATCTTGAGTGCAACGGAGGCGCCGGTGATCCGGTCGTTCGCAAGCCAGGTCTCGGCCGCGCCTCCTCTGCCTAAGCGGCGGGCTAAGGTATACCGATTAGCGAGCCGGGTCCCATCGCTGAGGTCTCGCGCCGGTTTTCGATCGCTCATCCAGTCGGTTCAGCCTCGCGAGCAGGTGACCCGACCTCGATCGGCGTCGGGAATCCGGTTTCTGCCTCGTAGATCTCGCGAAGCAAGCGGCGCCAGCTTTCATACTGCGCCGCGGCCGTCCCCGTCAGGCGGCGCGTCTGGCCCTCCACGTCGATGACCATTGGTGCGGCCTCCGAGCCGAAGGATTCCGACAGTTCCTTGATCGCCTCGACGTGCAACGTCGCTTCGGACCGGCGCGAGAAGCCGGCAAATATCTGGTCGATGCCCTCGGAGATGCCGATGCTCTGCAGACTGCGCTGCATACGCCGCGTCGAGGAACTCGAACTGTCCGTATCGACCGCGAGCGAACCCGCGAGCACGACGACACCCATCAGCGTCTGCAGTGTGGCCGAACGCTTGACCTGCCGGTAGTTGATGGCTTCTTCGCGAGACGTCTTGCGCCAGGCACTGTACGGGATCGCAATGCCGTAATAAAAATTCGCATAGTGCTCGTTCAGCGTATCAACGACGAGCCGGTCACGCTCCCGAATCTGCCTCAGGCGTGCGACGGCGGGATCGTTCTCGGCCGGCAGGCGTGCCACCTGCACGATACCGTCTTCATCGGTCGCCAGGTGCCCGCCGAACTGTACTGGCGACATGTCACCGAAGAACTGCAACTCGGAAACCTGCCGGATGCGCTTGATGTCCGCCGGCGGCAACTCCGCTACGTAGGCCTGCAGATCGTTCGCAATTTCATTGAACACCTTCTGGTACGGGTCGAGACGGCGATCGCGCCGCTCCGAGTACGAGGAGACGCCCGTTTGCGCCGTGTATTTCTCGGAATACCAGTGCCGGCCTGTCGCATCGTCCACCGAAATTTCGAGTTTCACGTACTCGCCGTCGGATTTCTCGATGCGACCGCTGATAATGACGTCCGTGAATGCTTGGCGCGACGGAATCACGCGCACCGCGCCCCAGTGGCCGGTACCCTGCAGTGTCGTCTTGAGATGATACGGTAGGTAACGCGCTTCCGCGCCGCGTATTTCCTCGTAGATCCGGGTATCCGAAGGATCGTTATCCTCCGGTACCCCGTCGTCGAATTCGACGACGCCGATATCGAGCAACAAGGCCTCGTTGACGGGGTCATCCGCGACGACGAGCTCGGTTTCTTCGGCAGTTATGACTTCGTTGACGGTGCAGCCCTGAACGGCAAAAAGGGCCAGGGCGACAAGCGGTGATGCTCTCCTCATTGTTCGCAAACCGTCTCCTTAGATTCCGTTGTACTTACGATACTCTTCCCACAGGCGCTCGCGCAGCTCGGGGTCTTCTTCCGCGAGAGCCGCTTCGCGCAGCTGCCGCGCAATGATGTCGTCGTCGACCATTACCGGAATGTCATCCGGCGTGCGCTCGCGAACTTCCTCTTCGCTGAGACCGGCTACCGGTGATTCGCGCTGCGCCCGGGGCTGGTTGGCCACGGCTACCGAGCCTGCGCCCGTACCGCCGCCCGCCTGTTCCCCGAGGCTGATGCCGCCGTCGCCGCCGCCGGAACCGCCGTTGCCGCCAAATCCTTCCATATTGCGGCCGACCGATGCGACTTCCTGCTGTTCTTCGCTCAATACTTCGTCGAAACCACCGATCGATTCTTCCAGTTCGCGCCCGAGCCGCTCGGCACGTTCGGCGTCCGACTCGGCGGGAAACTGGCCGGCGCTGCCTGCGCCGCCCGTTCCGGTTCCGCCTGCAGCGCCACCTTCCCCGGCAGCGCCACCCTCGGCACCTTCGCCAGCACTGGCACCACCTCCGGCCGCTTCGGCAGAATCGCTCGCAGCCCCGCCGCCGCCCAGGCATTCTCCGGCCTGGCCCATACCGCCAACGCCACCCGGCAGCGGACCGGTGTCGCCGCAGTCGCCGGCGCCCTCGCCATCGCCGTCACCGCCATCAGCACCTTCGCCGCCTGCCCCATCGGCACCTTCGCCGCCGCTCATTCCCGGCACGCCGCCAGGCGTGGGGAACTCAATCTGCGGAACGCTGCCGACGCCGCCGGACTGCCCGGCACCGCCGCCTGATGAGCCAGCGCTGGGTGACGCGCCGCCACCCGACGAGCCACCGCCCTCTGAACCGCCGCCGGACGAGCCACCGCCCTCTGAACCGCCGCCGGACGAACCACCGGACGAACCACCGGACGAACCACCGCCCTGCTGACCACCGCTTTGTTGTTCGCCGCCCTGAGAACCGCCGCCGGACGAACCACCGGACGGTGGTGACGGCATGCCGCCCGATGGCGGTGTCGGAATACCGCTGGGCGGGGGCTGGATGACCGAGGATTTGCAGCCGGCGACGAAGAGCATCGTGGCAACGACAACCAGGCCGGCTCCGGCCCCGCTGAATAGAGATCTGGCTGACTGTTTGCGGTTCATTTACTCGTGCCTCTCGATGGCGAGTGTGGAGGCCCGGCCTGTTACGTCATGACGATCCGGAACGACCAGTATTCCTTGTTTTGAACGCGAAACGTACGCCGTAGTTCCATCGGAATTCCGGCATCCGCCAGGCCGGCAAACACGTT
>Ga0193945_1000033_pt1 | contig 16396 bp, 12 predicted proteins | sample BRT_01_MG_FD_161665 | JGI IMG/M metagenome (GOLD analysis project Ga0193945, IMG submission 161665) | Sediment microbial communities from the Broadkill River, Lewes, Delaware, United States - BRT_0-1_MG | ecosystem: Environmental > Aquatic > Freshwater > River > Sediment | place: USA: Delaware... | reverse complement strand
CCGTACAATCGACGGCGTCGATATGATTTCGGAGCACATTATCGAGCTCAACGAGTGGGTGCACGTCGCGATGGTTTACGACGGTACCGACCAGCGGATCTACATCAACGGCGTTCTCGATCCTGCGACGCCGCAGCTCGAAAACCGTCCGATACCCTCGTCGAACAGCCCGCTACAGCTGGGACGGCGGGGCGATAATACCCGGTTCTTCAATGGAATCATCGACGAAGCGCAGGTTTACGATCGCGCCCTGACCGACACTGAGGTCGCGGCCATCGCTGCCGCGTTGACACCGGTCAATCCTTCGCCCGCGAGCCTGACCTTTACGGATATCACGGCTGCAGCAGGCACCGAGGGTCTGACCAGTGGCGGCCACGGCGTGATGTTCGCAGAGGCCAACAACGATTCGCTGGTCGATTACTACCTGACCAACAACGTCGAGGGCACGGCTGACTGGCCGGAACTGTACTTCGAGAACACCGATGGTACCGCCTTTAATTCCGTTGCGGCTGCACGCGGCATTGAAGACAATGACGATGACGGCGGCAGCCACGGCGCGGTCTGGGCCGACCTCGACAACGACGGTGATTACGACCTCGTGAACGGCAGTACCTGGTCGCAGGCCAATCCCAGCGGCGGCAACCCGGCGCCGGACAACGTTTTCGAGAATGATGGAAATGCCACATTCACGGATGTGACGCCGGCAATCATGCAGGCCGTGAACGTGCCGATTGAGACACGTGGAATTACTGCATTCGACTGGGATGGTGATGGCGACCTTGACCTGTTCGGCGTTTCTGGAAGTGACTTCCCTGAAGACAATGTCTCTTTCCAGAACAACTTTGACGGAGGCACAGGTACTGCTTTTGACTTCACCGCTCACGTCGGCGGAGACCTGAGCACGGCCATTGGCATGCAGGGCGTTACCGACACCGACTACGATGGTGACGGAGACGTTGACGTATTCGCAGCGAACCGGAACGGCGACTTCGCCATCCTGGATAACGACGGCTTCGGCGTCTTTACCCAGATCCTGCCCGCAACGCTTGGCATCACGGACGGAGCGGGCGACGGCATTACCACGGCCGACGTCGACAATGACCTCGATCTCGATCTGCTTCTCGTGAGCAACGGCACCGCGGAGCTCTATCTTCGAAATGAGCCTGCAGGGACCTATAGCCCTGCGCAGTCCTTTAATGATATCGAAGGCTACATGGGCGGTTTCGCCGATCTGGATAACGACGGCGACCTGGACCTGGTCTTCGCCGGTGACGAGCGCGTGTTCCTGAACGACGGTACCGGCAGTTTTGTATCCGGCCCGTCAATTCCGGTGTCGGGTATCGCTGATCCGCGCGCAGTAGCTTTTGCCGATATCGAGGGCGACGGTGACATGGACTTCGCGATCGCCGCCAAGGACTCCAGGAACTGGCTCCTGCGGAACAATATCGATGCAGACGCGGGCAACTGGCTGAGGGTCGAACTCGTGTCGCCACAATGCCAGGCTGGCGCGTTCGGCGCGAAGGTCGTCGTACGGCCTGCCGGCGATTCGGTTACGGTGACGGGCATGCGCGAAGCCAAGGGCAACGCCGGCTACCTTGGACAGGATGATCCGGTTCTGCACTTCGGGCTTGGCGCGGAAGCGTCGGTCGACGTTACCGTCACCTGGGTCGATGGTACGCAGGCCCAGGCATTAGCCCAGGCAGCGAATCAGAGAATCCTGGTCGACGCCTGTATTCCGTAAGGCTGAAGATTCAGCGTTCCCGGGTTCTCGTGGCCATGTGTTTTTGTAGCACCGTGGCCACGAGAACCGATCCGCCGACCAGTCCGCCGATATAGCGCATTGCGATAACGAGAAGGCCCATCGCGAGACCTTCTTCCATGGTGTGTCCAAGCATCACGAAGAAGAAAACGAATGCGCTGTCGCGAACACCCGCGCCGTTTACGGAAATTGGCAGGGCCTCGGTCAGGAATACCAGGGGTATGATGACGACGAGTTCGCGGAAGGGAATATCGATCGAAAGCGCATGCGTGTATAGCGTATTGTTTATTACGATCAGGAACTGAAACAGAAACGCGATTGCAAGGATTTTGAGAAGATTTCGCGGCTCGAGCCGGTAGGATCGAAAAGAGGTCAGCATCTGGATCAGGTAGCGGACGGGCGTATGCCTGTAGAGGTCCAGCCGGTTAATGGCTTTGGTCGAGGTCAGCAGAAAAAACGCAGCTATGCCGCCGAGATACACGATGACGACTAACAGGTCGTAGCGTGTATCAGGGAGGACCAGGTACCCAAACAGGGATATGCTCAACAAAGCAAACAGCCCGGTTATCCGGTCAAAAAGAACGGACGAAGTGACTTTGCCTACCCCTTTACCGACGGACGACAGCGCGTACACGCGGTAAATATCGCCGCCGAAGGCGGACGGGAGAAAAAGGCCGAGAAAATTGCCGATGTAATAGGATTGCAGCAGGCTCAGGTAAGGGGTATCGAGTCCATCCGCGCGGAGGATGATCTTCCACTTCAATGCGCTGAGCATCACCATGCCAATGGAAATGAAAAAGGCAATGACAGCAAAGCCGATCTTGATGTCCCGAAGACGCGCGAGTGTTGCGCTGAAGTCGACAATGGAAATCAGGTAAACAAGCAACGAGACGGATACCGTCAACTTCAACAAGAACAGCACGTTTTTTTTCATCAGCTGGTGACCTGCGGGTGCAAGACGGGTCTCGATGTACGGATGGTGGCCGGGGTGATTCTAGTCGATGCGCGGGTCAACAGTCATTAATTGTTCAATCGTGTGAAGGCCGGAACTTCCCATGACACATCCCTCTACCAAGATCGCGATCGTCGCGCCCAAGGTGTATCCGGTCCTTGTAGAGTCCGGCTCTGAGACCTTTGGCGGAGCCGAGGTCGCCTTGTCCCTTGTTGCCCGGGAGCTTTCGGAATCGGACAGTTTCGACGTGCAAGTGCTCGTTGGCGACTATGGCCAGGATGATGTAGTCAGGCTTGGATCGATCACATTGAACCGTGCGCTCAAATCAGGCGGCGGGTTTCTCGGCAATGCGTGGCGCCTGCTAGCGTGCCTGCACCGGGTCGATGCACGGATTTGCGTACAGAGGACACTGGCGATCGCGTCCGCCGTACTTGCGATCTATTGCAGAGTGACACGGCGGAAATTCGTCTACTGGGTGGCTCACGACGGGGAGACCGACGGCAAGCATCCGCTGTATCGGAACCCGGTTACGTCATACCTGGTTCGGCTGATGTACAGGTCAGCCTCGCACGTCATCGTGCAGAACAGCTACGAGGAACAGCGGCTCTCCGAGATGGTTCCCGGGATTCAGTGCACGCTGATCAAGAAAGGAATCGTCCTTCCTGAACAGCAAATGGCAGAAGAATTGCCGATAGACGGTATCTGGGTCGGCAGATGCGATGAATGGAAGAACCCGGAAGCGTTTATACGGCTAGCAAGGGATAACCGGGGTTTTCGCTTCGTGATGGTGTGCCCACCGGCCGAGGGCAAGGCGGGCTATTATGAGTCCGTGATGGCCGGGACTTCGGAGTGCACGAACCTCGAGATTCTCGGCCGTACGGCGAATCGCGAGGTGCTCGAGCTGATGTCGCGGAGCAAGGTATTTTGTATGACGAGTTCACAGGAAGGGGACTGGCCCAATGTCGTTCTGGAAGCGGCATCGCTGCGCAGGCCGGTCCTCTCGCTTGCGATCAACTACGACGGACTGCTCAGCGAGTACGAGGGCGGTCGCTTCTGTAACGAGGATTATTCGGTTTTTTCAAAGGAATTCAATAGCTTGATGAACGATGACGAGTCGCGCACCAGAATGGGCGAGGGCGCTTACCGGTATGTAAGGGAAGTGCATGACGTACATGAACAAACTACCAAATTGACGGCCGTACTCAATGGACTCGCTGCAGACGTTTCTCGATAAGCCGAGGTCCGGAAAGCCACGGATCTGCCTGGTCACGAGTATCTTCCATGGTTTCGGGAAGATCGGTGGCTTCGGAACGATGGCGAAATCGCTCGCTATGGTGCTCGTCGATAACGGCTATGACGTCGTCGTCGCGGTGCCGCGCCGCGCGGGTCAGGCGGAGGTAACCGAAGTTCGCGGGTTTACGGTGCTGGGCCTCACTATGGCGCAAATGGTCAACCCGCGTATCTACGCGCGAATTGACGCCGATCTTTATCACAGCCAGAGCCCTAACCTGATGTCCGTCGCAGCCAAACTCGGCAAGCGGGACGCAAGGCACGTGATCACCTGCCGGGATCCACGGACGTTGGGCGACTGGGTGATCGAGATTCGCGATGCCACGTGGCGCAGAAAGATCCGTAATGTTGCCCTGATGATGTTCGAGGAAGGGCCCCTGGTTACCTGGGCCATTAGACGGGCCGACTGTGTGGCCTATGCGGCCCGATTTCTCCAGGAGAAGATAACGCGAATGTACCGGCCGAGAATCCCTTTGACGTTTCTGCCGAACATCGAACGGGTGCCCGAACAGATTCCGCCAAAAGCCGGTCAACCGACCGCGTGTTTCGTTGGACGTTTCGATCGGCGCAAGCGTCCGGAACTCTATATCGACCTGGCGCGAAAAGTGCCCGAAGTGACCTTCCTGATGGTGGGCTGCGCCGAGGATGCCGCCTGGCAGCGCCAATTGGAAGAAATGGCGGCGCCTGTCGAAAACCTGAAGCTGCTCGGCTATATCGACAAGTTCGACGACGACGAATTCTATGATGTGTACGATTCGTCGTGGGTATTCGTGAATACGGCTTCCAGGGAGGCGCACCCATTGACGTTTTTCGAGGCATCCGGAAGGGGTTGTGCAATCCTCAGCTATGTCAATCCGGATGATTTTGCGAGCGAATTCGGCTATTGGGCCGAAAATGAGGACTTCGCGAGCGGTATGCGGGAGCTAACCGCCAACGATGCCTGGCGAGAGCGAGGGGCCAGGGCACACAAATACGTTAGAGAGCACTATCGATACGATGTTGCTGCGAAGACGCACCTCGACCTCTATGAACGCCTGCTTGGTCGGGAGACAGACAGTTGATGCGTGATATGAAACCAGTATTCATCGGCGGCTGTCATCGAAGTGGCACGACCTTGCTCGGAGCTCTTTTGGGGGCGCACCCGCAATGTCTGACCACCCCCGAATCTCAGTTCAAGATCAATGCACTGGAAGGTGCACGGTTGCCGCAAAACAGGAGCGAAGTCGAGGGTGTGCTCGAGCGAGCCGAGACTATGCGGAGCTTGAGCAGATGGAACCTGCAACCCTCGGCTTTTGAACTTCCAGGCGATATGGATTTTCGATATTCCGCTTTGATGCAGAGACTTGTAGTTGCGTATGGCGAAACCGTCGACAAGACGTCCTTTGACTTCTGGGTGGACCACACGCCGACAAACATACGGCATCTCAGCATGTTGTTTTCGGAGTTTCCGGAAGCAAAAGCCATCCACCTGGTCCGTGACGGCCGCGGTGTCGCGGCATCGGTGTTACCGCTCGACTGGGGCCCGAATACGATCGTGTCTGCCGCGCACTGGTGGGCACATCACCTTGCGTTCGGCCTGGCGGCTGAAACCCATTTTGGCAGCGACCGCGTGCTCAGGGTGCGTTACGAAGACCTCGTTGCCGCGCCTGGTGGAGAGCTGGAGCGAATATGCCGATGGCTTGGCGTGGATTACGTCGATGAGATGCAGCAGGGGGGCGGATTCAGTCACCCGGGCAGTGAATTTCGCTATCACGCGCTGATTCACCAGGCGCCGAATCCGGAGCGCGCTACAGCCTGGACGAAGCGCCTCTCGGAGCGACAGGTGAAAGCGTTCGAGAGCCGAACCCGGGACCTGCTTTCATACCTGGACTACGAGCTGAAATTTACGGTCTCGGAGACCGATCGCCTGAGCTTGCTCGAGACCATGTTTGTCGAACCCTTTATGGTGGCGCTGAATATGCTCCGTTATCGGATCTGGCTCTTCAAGCGGGACCGGCGTTGAAACCGCTGAATTGGAATCAGCCTGGTTAAGCGGCATGAAGAGATCGTTTGCAAGAATTTTCAAACTGGCTCTGACGGCGTTGCTGCTGGGGCTGCTGATTCGGATGGCGGGCGCACGCGAAATCATGGCTGCTTTCGTCGGAATCGCCTGGCTTTGGGCCATATCGATGCTGATCGCCGGTTTGCTGCAGAAGTTCTTCGTATCAGTCCAACTGTGGGCAATACTCAGTCGCGCTGGTTTGACCGTGTCGGTGGCTCGCGTATTTCTTGCGAACGCTCTGGCTGCGCTATATACGCTGTTCCTCCCGGGGAACATAGCCTCCGCCGGCATCAAATGGCTCGATCTGTCCGCCGCCACCGGTAAGAAAGCAGCGGTTTTCAACGGCTTGATCTACCACAGGCTCTTGATGTCATTGCTGACGCTGATTCTCGGTGGAGTAGCAATAGTCGTGTCGAATCCTGTGGACCAGGAATCGCTGAGCTTTATAGCGGCTGCGCTGGTCGTTTTTCTCGTCGCATTATTCGTGTTTCTCTATCACCCGAAAATGGGGCCCCTGGCCGAGTCATTGGCGCGGCGCCTGTCCGGGAGATTTCCCGCCAAAGTTGCCGGTTACGTGACGCCAGTAATCGACGCGATGCGGAGGTTCCATCGATTTAGCGCCGCCAACCACCTCGAGATACTTGCATGGGCGATAGCCTCAGTGGTTTTGCGGGTTCTGATGCTTTGGTTCGCAATGCTGGCAATGGGGCTCGACGTTGCTCCCATACACATTCTCTGGATGTCTGCGGTCCTTCTTTTTACGGCGGCGCTTCCCCTTACCGTCGCCAACCTCGGAATCCGGGAAGGGTTCCTGGTGCTGGCGCTTGCTCCATTCGGTGTGAGTTCGTCCACCGCCGTCGCGCTCGGCCTGCTGATTTTCGTCAACCAGATCGCCTTTGCTGCTGTAGGAGGTGCGTATCAGCTGGCGCTTGCGCTGGACTTGGTGAGCTGGAAGGTGCCGAAACCACAGGCTACAGACGAGGTGCCCGGGATCAGTATAGGTGGCCCTGGTACGGTGTGAGCGCGCTGGAACAGATATGCTCGAGCGGGCTGCCGTTTGGCCGAGCGTTACGACGTCTTTTCTGCGACCAGTTCTCGAAAGGTGTCGAGGTATCTGCTTGCCACTGACTGCCAGGCAAAATTCTCCTCGAGCCTTGTACGGGCCGCGCGCCCGAGCTTGTCGCGCAACTCCGGATCGCCGGCGAGTTTCTCCAGGGCTTCACGAATCGCAGCAGGTTGACCGGGCGGTACAGTTAGAGCGGCGTCTCCAACGACCTCCCGGCAGCCGGTCTGGTCCGTAGTTATGATCGCCGCGCCTGCAGCCATGGCTTCCAGCAATACCAGGGGGAAGTTCTCGGCATGGGACGGAAAGACGAAAATCGACGTTGTTTCCAGTAATTCGCGCAGTTCATCGGAGTCGTTGTCCAGCCAGCCGTGAAAGATCGCCTGCGTGCCCAGTTCTGCATCCAGTCTCTTTAATTCGTCCAGATAGGCGCCGGTTCCAATGACATGGATTTCATAGTCGAGACCGGGTTCGGCAAGCGAACGCAGAACGTCCTGCACGCCCTTTCGCTCCAGCATTCGGGTCAGAGTGAGTATGCTCTTCTTTCGGGCGCGCCCGGAATTGAACTTGTCGACATCGAAGCCGTTGGGGATCGTTACCGTTTTGGCCTTTGGTTCGCTGGACTTGATCAGGCCTTCCAGATACTGGCTCGGGCAAACGATTGTATCGATGGCACGAACATGTTTTCGCCAGAACGGTGCGATTGCCTTATGCCAAAGCTGAAAGCGGTCCGGATTGTAGCCCGGTACGTCGGACCCGTGCGCTGTGACGACCAGGGGCAAATCGAATTTCTTGCTTAACCACTGGCCGAGCAGCGCATCGGGAAGAATGAAATGGCAATGAATCAGATCGTAAGATCCGGATTTACACAGGCGATTGACTTCAGGAATGGCACGGACAAGATAGTTAGCCATTTCATGCGGATTGCATCGATCTATCGACTTTCTATTGCAGGGTATTCGGGAAACGCGGATCCCGTTAACGGTCTCCTGCTTCGGCAGGTCGTCGAAAGCCATCGTTACGACATCTACGGAGTGCCCCATGTCGACGAGGCATGACGAAAGACCGTAAGCAACCTTACTGCCGCCACCGCCGACCGGTGGGAACTCGTAACTCAGTTTAAGGATTTTCAGGCTGTCCACGTTAAGGCCCGACCTCTGCGCGGCGCGGCAGGCATCCCAATGTGCGGAGACCAATCAGATAGACTGACGCTAATGTTCTGGTGCTAAAGAAAGTGTTTAATTGTTCTTGTTAAGGGATTGTAAACCAAAACATTCCCGGCACACAGCATTTTGGCCGAAGGACAGTCGAGCCGGCGTCCGGGGGCGCTGCCAGCGCCATATTAAGTCAGGTTTCGGTGACGAGTCCCGAGGAGTCCAGCACGGAATTGTAGATATCCAGGTACTCTGCTGCTGTGCGCTTCCAGGTGAAATAATCCAGAATCCGTTGCCGCCCGGACTTGCCCATTCTGTCGAGGGTCAGACGGTCACCGACCAGCTTTTCTATGTTGCTGCGCAGCAAATCCGGCCGTGCGGGCGGACAAAGAAGGCCGTCCACTCCATGTCTTACTATCTCGGGGATACCACCGACGTTCGAGGCGAGAATCGGTAGTCCGCAGGACATCGCTTCGGCGAACACGAGTCCGAACGACTCCGTCTCCGATGGAAGTATGAAGGCGTCTACCGAGCGGTAGAAAGTCGGCAGTTCCTGGTTTGAGACATAACCCACGAACCTTACCCGGTCGTTGATCCCGAGACTTCCTGCAAGAGACTGCAGCTTTTCCTTGTATTGACCCGTGCCGATTATTGTAAGTTCGACAGGCAAGGGCTCGGGTTTTGCACAGGCTTCCAGAATGTCCTGTATACCTTTGCGTTCGAGCAGCCTGGCAACGGTCACGAGCCTGAGGTTGGCAGATGGCTCCCGCTCAACGGGCGGTGAGAAGTGTAACTCGTCTATGCCGTTCGGAACGACCATATAGTCGATATTCGGTAGCGTCTTTCGGGCAAGCGCGGAAAGGGCTCCGCTAAGTGCCACGACGGAGTCGGCTCTCGACCAGATACAACGGGTCAATGGCTTGATCAGTGAATGAATCGCTTCCACCTTCTTGTTAAACGGGTCGTAGCCCGGTACGTCTGAGCCACGAAGAGAGATGACCGCCGGCATCGCTCGCCCGGGGCCGGGCATGAAACGCAAGAGACCTGTTGGAAGAGCAAAAAAGAAATGTTCGAGATCGTAGTCTTTAGCAGAGTGGAGTCTGAATCGCCTGATCGCCGAACTTAGCAGGAACGTCCAGGCGCCACGTAAGCCGCAATCATGCAAACCTTTGCGCCAGCTCCCCGCCCGGTACACGGGAACCCCCTCGACTTCATCACCATCACGGGAGTCGTCGACCTTTGCAGTAAGCACGTCGGCCTCGACACCCATCGACCGAAGCGTTTTCGCTATATTCAGCGTCGCGTAGCCCGCACCGCCACCTGCCGGTGGAAATTCATAGTTGATTAGCAATACTTTCATGTTGGAGCAGCGGCACGACGCAGGACGAAACTCAACCCGCTAATAAATCAAGTCTATTAATATCCGACCTGACTATCGTCGACACTGTTCTCATTTCACGATGAGAAGTACATCGCGGGCAGGGTGATTTGATGCGAGGTGGTTTAACCCTCGAATGTCAGGTAATTGAACATAACTCGATATCGCGCCGCCGATTAGACGGACTCACGAGTCAGTTTCATTGTGATCCATCTGCGATGCAGCCACATCCAACAGCGCCAGGCCAGCCGGGGAAAAACGGGAGCAGCGAGAGCGAAGACATACACGTTCATTTGCCCGCACCCGCGCTTTTGCTTCATTCGGGCGAGGCCGCTGCCGAGATACAGTCTGGATATATTGTGCTGGAGGCAATAACGGACCGGCGTGTAAAGGGACAGGTTGAAATACGTAAAAGCCTTGCGATTCAAATCGTCGTTCTCGACACCAATAAGCGGTCCTGCAGCAGAAGTACCGGCTCGCAGAAGCAGGGCACACCCGAGGAATTGGCTCCCATCGTCGGTTTCAGCGATGTTCATGACTGATTGGCCGCTATTGTATTCTGCGAGCGAATCGACAAACGAGCGCTCGAATGCCGGCGGTTCGGTGGCATGCTTGCTCTGATTTTGCAGAAACAGGCGATCAATTTTTTCGGCATTACTGCTGAAGGTGCTCAGCGACTGGATACGAACTCCCCGCTTTGCGGGCGCCGAGATCTCTCGCCTGGCCTTTGTGCTCATGTTCTTGCTGACGCTGGACAAAGACTTCACGTAGTCATCGAACGAGTCCCACTTCAGGTCAATATAGCTAATTGGCCATGTGCAGGATTCGATGCAGCCGAAATCGCGCAATTCGCGAAGAAGATCCGGCTCGTCTTCGGGGATTCTTCCAAAGACTACGGGCACTTTGTCGACCGTAAACTGGTTATTCAGGACTTCGAGCATGGCGCGTATGGAAATTGACGCGTGCTCCGGTCCGTACTGCTTGTTCCAGAAGACGTGTCGTCCCTGGCCGATTAGGGGGCCGCAATACATGGTTCGTCCTGGGGCCAGTCGGAGCTTGCGGATGACCTCCGCGGCACGGCCAAATAGCAGGTCGCCAAGCCGCCCGGACATATCGCGACGGGTATGACCGTATAGTGCAGCGGCCACAAGAGGATTGCCGTCACGATAAAGAAAAAAGTATTTGGGCTGGCTGGCATCGCGGATAGCAGTCTCAACGGTTCGCAACCAGCCGTATTGCCCATACACGTCGTTTTCCGTGAGCGAACTCCAGTCGTCACGCGAAAGTTCTGTGATCGAGTCGGCTATGACGATTTCGTCGGCCAAGGCGCGTTGTCCTAAGGTAAGTGCGTGACAATCATGTGCTTGCCGCCCGCCGACCGGTCGATGTTTTCAACGGAATGCACCGGCAAGTCGATGTCGCTGTGCAGTGCGAGCTGGACGTTTCTGCGGATCTTTCTAATCTGCTCCGTGCTCGAAAGCTCGGAATCACTCAGCACGACTTCCATGTGCAGTGACAGATCGCGTTTCTGAATAAAGCGATACTTTAGTAAACCTGGAACCGCTTCGACCGCTGTTGTCAGCATATAAGGCGAGATTCTTCTTCCGTCAGGCAGTTGGAGAAACTCGATTTCCCGGCCTGCGATATTCGAAAGGTACGGTGAATTACGTCCACATGCGCAGTGGTCGTCGCCAACTTGCGCATAATCACCGATATCGAAGCGTATCAACGGCATCGCCTTGTTGACGAGGCTCGTAATTAGTAACGGCCCCGGTGCCTGATCATTGTCGGACAGGCTTTCGACATGCGCACTCTGAAAATACGTATGATAGCGCCCGTGCCCGCACTCGTGCGCGAGGTCCTTGAATTCGGTGCTGCCGTATACGCCGATGACTCTGCCTTTGAACGAGGCTTCTATTTTCTGCCGCACGGCATCCGTGATTAGCTCGGATGAGAGAAAAACCGTGGGGACGGATGGCATCTGGAGTTTTCGCGCCGACGCATAGTCGCAAAGCTCCTTAACGCCGGATGGCGTGCCATAGATGATAGTCGGTTTGAGTTCCAGCAGGATTGCCATCTGCTCTTCGATCGGTGTGAATACAGAGAGCCGAATTTGCTGGAACGGGCCAAATCGGTTTCGGGTTGGCGGATTGACCTGCCCATCGACGCCGGCGCTCTCGTCAAACAGGAGCTGACGTTGCCGCCACGGAGCACCACCTTCCATGGTACGTCGGACCTTGAGTGCGTACTTGCAGAAGTTCCAACTCTTGCGGTCGAACCAGGTTATCGTCGGTTCTCCGCTGCTGCCGGACGTTCGCGACTTGAATGGACTGTTCTCAACGATCGCCGGGTTACAGAGCCTCTCCCCCTGTTCCTGGACGATCCGCTTTGTGAGTTTTGGAAATAGCTGCAGCGAGTCGGTATCAACTATGCTATCGACGCTGATTTCAAGGTCTTTGTAGTAGGGTATGTGCGTAACTGCATACCGAAGCTGCTGCACTGTCGCGCGTTCCTGGTATTCGATAATCCTGTCCTTGCTCCAGTACTCGGATCGATAAACGCGCGCCAGGCCGAGCCCGATATCGAGAAGATCGGTAGCGGACCGCCCCATGTCTATTGCACCTTCGATATAAAGGCTCTGCGTTTACCCGAGGGCTCCCGCGGAATGCAATTGACGGATTCAATCTGTACCCGGGCAGACGCGTTGAATGTTCTTCCAATTTCAACAATAGCCCGGCGCTCATTCTCGTCGAGGGGCCGTATCAGGTTAACCAGCACCGTGAAATCATCGATCGACTCCTGGATAATCTGGTACTCACGTGCCAGTCCCGGAAGGATCGACGTCAACTCGAGAAACGCCATGGGCGATACACGCCCACCGTCAGGAAGAACGACCTGGTCCATTTCGCGGCCTTCGATGGCGCTGATGAGGGGCAGCGTCCGCCCGCAGTTGCAGGCCTGAGATGACAGGGTCACCAGGTCTCCGATCTCGTAGCGAATAAAGGGCATCGTAAGACTGTTCAGAACAGTGCAGACCAGGACACCCTGTTCGTCCGGTTTGGTTCTCCTCCCGTCAACGAGGGTTTCCAGAATCACGCAATCTGCAGCATAGTGATACGCAGACCCATGCGCGCATTGCCAGGCAATGTTCTCGGTTTCTATCGTGCCATAGATGTCGACAACCGGTGCATGAAACGCCTGGCTCAGCTTGTCGCGGACAAATGGCGTAAGCAATTCAGAGTCTGTAAATACAATTTTCGGAAGGTGGTGCGGATCAGGGCTGTCAGATATCGCGTTCGCAAGCACAGAAATAGCGCTTGGATAACCGCTTACGACTTTCGGCTTTAGTCGCGCATATTCACTCAACATCCGCTCGGCCGCAAAGTGGCTGGGCACAACGACATTGTCCAGCAGCCCGAGGCGTTGGAACCACTTCCGGGGGGGTGGCGGATGACGCGAGATCGTTAATGCCGTATCAAACAGTTTGCGTCCATTGGAGAGGTAGGGTCTCACAAACTGCGCTTTGCAGAACTGGTCGTAGCTCTTATCCACATGGAATCGAAACGGCACGCCCGACGAGCCCGACGTGCTGCGTTCGACGAGCGTGGTGGCCGGCACGGATGGATCGCGGATTCGGTGCGGCTCTTCGTCGATCAATTCCCGCTTTCGGATGACGGGCAGGAGCTGCAGGTCCTCGGCGGTTTGTATGTCTTCGGGACGGACGCCAGTGGCGTCGAAGCGTTCCCGATAGAAGGGGACGTTGTTATAAGCGTGGTGGACCAGTCTTCGCAGCTGGGAGTCGCGGTGGCTTGCGATTTCATCGATGGGCCGATACTCATTGCGAAGCAGCTTCGCGAGCGTGATGAACTTGTTGTGGATCATGTCGACCGGTCAGAATTCGATGATGCCGGGACGCGCGCCAGTCTCACGCACGAGACGACGATGTGCACGCGTATCGCCTTTACGAAATCGATAGAAACGGTGCTTCATATAGGGAAGCCAGGCACGCAGCGGCAAAGGTTCTGCGAAGTCAGCGATCAAATGTATACGGGGACCATCACCGCGATTGTAAACCGCATGTCGCAGGGTATTGTCGAACGTCCAGATTTCCCCTTCCTGCATCTTCACGGATTCCTCGCCGCATTCGAATACGACTTGATCATTCGTCACAATCGGCACGTGAACGCGATGCGAGTAGAGCAGAGTCACTGACGTGTCGCGGTGCGGCGCAATCGTGCTCCCGCCCCCCAGCCAGGCGAACTGGACACGCAAAACCTTCTTGCCGCGATCGAGTCTCGATGCGATCAACCTGAGCAAGGGGGTAATCAGGTCTTCGTATTCCGCAAACTTCGGAAAAATAGTAGCGTGGTGGTGACGTCCATCGAGATCATTTGCCAGCGAAATATGGCGGGCATCGCGATGCGGCCAGTTTCCTCTCTGCGCCGCTACCGCCCGCGTCCATGCCGCCTCAGGCTCCGCGCACACACGTGCCTTCAGTTCCCGAATATCGCAGTTTCCAAGAGGCAGGAAAGGGGTCGCCTGTTTCATTCGTAATTCACTGTTTCAAAAGTAGAATCAGGCAATATTACTTCACGTCGCAGGGGCTTTTCTTTTAAGTCCGTCACGTATGCGGTACAGGCTTATCCATGCGTAGTAGACGGGAATGTTCAGGGCATCGTGAAGGCCGCTGAGCCCGGTGCGGAAATAGCCGAGCAAAAAGTACCGTCGAAAAAATATGGACAGCGGCACGATAACCAATGCAATAACCGGGTGCGTTGCCAACAGGCGCAGTTTCCGGACGTTGCCTGCCCGGTTTTCTGCCACATCGGCGTTGTATGTCTCTACTGCGCCGGCGCCCTTCCGGAGTACATTGGCTGCCTGGCGGGCGCGCTTTCGGTTGACGCGGAACATACGCCGGAGCTGTCCCCAGCCATGGTTATGCTTCATGACGTGCCAGACCTCCAGATCCGGCCGGCTGACATTCCTTCCGTAGGTATCCGGGGTCATGTGCGGGAGCCCAATCGTGTACATCATCGACCGTCGAAACAGGAATCGCTTGCCGGCGAGATTCAGGTTTCCGATACGATTATGGGCATTGTCGACATAGGGCCAGGAGAAACCGTAGGAATCGGCGGCCGGGTCTCCAGTTAACGAACGCAGGATGCGCTGCAAATCAGGCGACAAACGCTCGTCCGCGTCCAGGATGAGCACCCAATCGGCATCGATTTGCGCCAGCGCACGTGGCCGAATGAATTCCGCACTGCCGTGAATGTCGGCTGTGCAGCGAACCTGGTTTGTATATGCTTTGGCGATCTCCAGCGTGCGGTCACTGCATGGACCGTCGTGGACGACCATAATGCTGTCGACAGTATCGGCGATGCTTTCGAGTGCACCCCGAATGTAATGCTCTTCGTTGTGAACCACCAGTAATGCGGCGATAGTTGGCGATGTCCTGGTAGGTCCGGGATTGTTGCTCATTTTCCGACCAGTTCCCTGATCCGCTTTACGTCGGATGGGACGATTCCGCGAAAAACCACGAGGGCGGCGGCGCCGGCAGACAACGTCAAGATAATACGCAGTTGTTCGGGCTGGCTGATCGTAGCACTGTATATAAGGCCCATTACGAGTCCTGCAGTTATTGGACCCACGATCGATTTCAGAACGGGTACTTTGAGTGGTCCCCGATGAGCGGTCAGCAACAGTCCAGCTGTTGCAGATGCTCTCGAAGCAACGACTGACCAGGCAAGACCGATCGGTCCGTAGGTATTTACCGTTGCGAAAATGCCAACGAAAAGAACAACAAGACTGATCGCATAGATACGGAACAGGAGCCACATTTGATTGGTTGCGACGTACAGCATCGACAGGAGGGAATTTATAGCGATGCTTATAAGGCTGAGTATCAGAATACCGAGGATGGTGCCCGAGTCCTGGTAAGACTGGCCGAACACAAGCGCAACTATTGCGTCATCGAGTAACACGATTATCGCGGTGACCGGCACGGAGGCGACTGCAGCAAACCGAAGACAGGTCAGGAGAAAACGCCCCAGCTCCTGAGGTGAATCAGCAAGCTTCGACATAATCGGAAAAACGGCGCCTGTGAACATAATGTAGGGGAGGCTGGCAGCGCTCACGAGTCGGTCGCCCGCGGCAAATATGCCGACCGCGGCAGCGTCGGCTGTCTGACCGAGGGCGATAACACCGCTGCGGTTGGCAAGCAGGGTCAGCAGGCCGTATGCAAAAACCGGAAAGGCGGCAATTGCCCAGTTCCTGCTCAGTCGCCAGTCAAAATGAAGGCTGGGCCGCTCGAAGTGGGCAGAAACCAGAACGTATCCCGCAATATAGATTCCCAGGGCGGCGAGCGGGTATATGAGCAACACGACGGCCGGCTCGTCAATCAATAGCAATGCAATGACGCCGCAGACCAGAATAACGACCTTGTGGCTTGTTTCGAGCAACGCGTTGTACTGCATTTTCTCGGTTGCACTGAAATACGTGCGAAAGATCGAGGCCAGTACATAAACGATCTGATACACGCCAATTATGAGGAGTATCGAGCGGGCGCGGGTGGTATCGGCGATCGTGCCGGTCAGGATCGCGAGTATGACGAGCAGAACAGCTGCAATGAGCAGCTGCACGCTTGCTGCAGCGCCTATGTATTGCGCAGCCTGAGGGGGGTTCCGGGCGGCGTCGCGCAGGATGACTCGTGTAGTGCCATGACTGACAAACGCGCCGAGTATCGAGCCGGTGGCCATCGCG
>Ga0193945_1000032_pt1 | contig 16632 bp, 12 predicted proteins | sample BRT_01_MG_FD_161665 | JGI IMG/M metagenome (GOLD analysis project Ga0193945, IMG submission 161665) | Sediment microbial communities from the Broadkill River, Lewes, Delaware, United States - BRT_0-1_MG | ecosystem: Environmental > Aquatic > Freshwater > River > Sediment | place: USA: Delaware... | reverse complement strand
GGCTCGGTGGATGGCGCACCGGCTATTGGCTTAGAGGAAGCTCGCTGCTCACCACGGATGGTCAGTGGGACAATTCAATCGGCGCATACGCTGTAACCTCACGCGATACCATTGATGTATGGCTCGGCCTGCGCCAGGACTGGCGAAGTGGCTACGACCGGGACCCGGTGCAGGTTGCAACGGCCACCGCCGAGTCCGAACTGGCCGTGGTCGCTGGAGTTCGGTTTGGTGCGCTGATACTTGAGACCGTGCAACAGCCGAGCGGCGACGCTTCCTATGGGCAGTTGAAGTTCATTGCGAACCGCGAACAGCCGACAGGGCAGTACTCGACACCGCCAGAGATGGGCCTGGAGTTTGCATTCTTTCTGCCGGATGTAACGGTGGAACTTGCAGCGAGATTTCAACGCAGGGTGTTCACGAGCACAGATTCCCTGTGGAGCGAGGCGCTGGTCGTCGATGCCAGCTTTGGCACACCGCAATACGGCAGTGACGCGTCGGTCTTTATCGAAGGCAGGCAAGTAACGTTGGGCCTCGAGTGGGAGCGACCAGCACTGCCCGACGATGACTGGATCAGTTTCTTTGCGCGGCTTGGCGGGGGCTATCGTCAAGAGAAGCTGCGAGGCGAAGATGTGCTTGCCGGTGCGTCCTCGGCATCTGTCGGACGCGCCGTCGTAAAGCTGGGCACAGGAGTTCGTTTCAATGCTGCTTCGTTGAGTGATTCCTGGAACTACCGTCTGCAGCTCGGTGTTGGCGCCTGGATTCCGGTCAACGACGCCCATGCGCAATTGGGAAACGAAACCTACCGAATCCAGAAACCAGTGGCAGGCATTTCACTCGGCATGACTTTCGATTATTACTAGGCATGTTGGTCTCGAGTCAGTCCCTTCGTGTACCATTCCTGAAAATTCTGATGCGGTACGCTATGAAATCAATTATCAAGACCAGCTTGCTGCTTCTGCTAGTGATTGTGGGGGCGCCTGCACATGCAAAACCGGTGACTGAGCTCAACCTGATCTTGCCGGAACTTGAGCTGGATCGGGTTATCGCAGAAAGAATCGTCGAACTCGTCAAAGAGGACTCGGGTTTGCAGATCAACCTGGTTCCTTTGCCGGACGGCCCCATGACTGCACTCGATGCGCTCGAAGCCGGCATTGGCGATCTCGCGTTTGCGCCTAATACGGGCACTTACCGCGAGACAATATCGACCGTAATTCCGCTGTATCCCAGCGTACTGCACATTGTCACGGATAAAGCCCGCTCGACCGATAGCCTCGACGAACTACTTCGCGGAGCAACCATATACGCAGGCCCCGAAGGTTCGATTTCCTGGTCGCTGGCCAGGAGGATTGTCAACGGTTTCGAGCTTGCGCCCGGCGAGGTCGATTTTGTCACCGACCCGCAATCGGTCCCCGACGTTATCGTTCTTTATGCGCCCATCGATCGTGATCGCATAATGAACGATCCTCGGCTCGAAAACGTAAAATGGTTCTCTTTCGGCACGCCTGAAGACGTCGGCAATGGTTCCCCGGTCGATCTGGCCATCTTCTTGAATCCCAGGTTGCGGCCCTTTGTTATTCCCGCTGGCACGTTTGGCGAGCTCACTCCAGAACCGGTTGTAACCGTTGCGGTCGACAATCTCCTGGTTGCCCGCGCAGACCTCGATAAATCCGTTGTCTATGACATCTATGCAGAGATTCTGCGGCTACGTCCAGCGCTATTTGGCACGCGGCCTGAACTCTACAGGCCGATTGATGAGCACGTCGCTCAGACCAACTTCGTCTATAGCCTGCATCAAGGTGCGCTTGCTTTTTTGAAACGCGATGAACCCACCTTTATAGAACGTTACTCAGGTGTTGCCGAAGTGGTCGCAACACTCCTGGTCGGCATCGTCAGCGGCTTGTTCGCTATCGTCAAGATTTATCGTATCCGACGCAAAAATCGACTGGATGAGTTCCTCGTGGAGGTCATCGGCATTCGCAATTCCGTGCAGCCACATAGTAGTGAAGAAGAGCGTGCTGCAGCAATGGCAAGCATCCGGGCCTTGCAGGACCGGGCCTTCGAGTTGCTCGTCGACGAGAAGCTGGCGGCAGACGACAGCTTCCGTATCTTTACCGAGCTCAGCAACGACACAATAAGGCGGATCGCGGAACGACGCGCCTGAGAGATAGCTGGCCCGTCTTACCAGAACAAACTCAGGTTCGCATACAGTCCTTCGTAGCGTGTTTTGACCCTTCCGCGCCAACTGTCCTCATCAATACCGGCGTCCAGATCGAAGTCGTTATAATTTAGTCCCAGGCCGAAATTGCGAGCAATCTGGAAGTTAATGCCAATTGAAAAATTGGTCAAAGTGCCATCGTATTTGCCAATGTCCGCGCTGAAGAAGTCGAAACGACTCGTAAAGGCCCAACGATCCGATATCGAATAGTTGTACCAGGTACCGATATTCGGCAGCGGGGCGGATACGCGGACGGATTCTCTTGAATACGCAGTTCCGCCATTTTCGATGAGGATTGTGCCCTCGATGTACGAACGTATATCGAGCCAATGCAGGCCTGCACCCAGCCCGAATTCATGCCGATCACCCACGTTGAAATCCCGCGCGAAAAAGGTCCGCAGCATCATGAATTCAGTGCCACCGGCTGCATTGGTGCCAGCCTGAAAAACGACGTCCTCCCATTCGATATCGTCTTCAAGGAGCCAGGTTTCATTGCCGCTTGACGCGAAGTACTGACCGACCAGACGCCACTTCTCTCCGAATCGCCATCCGAATTCGGCACAAAAAACATCATCCGCATTTTTGAGCCTGACATCTTCTTCAAACTCAATCGGATCGTTTACCTCTCCTGCACTGCCATTTACACTCAGGCTGAATCGGCGACTCGGCCAAAAAATCCCGACATCAACAAAGAACTTATCTGACAGATAGGGATGAACCCCGCTGGTATTCGCCGCATGGCCCTGCTGCAGACTGGCAATCAGGAGCAGACTGACAACCAGATAGCGGCAGCCCTGTATCACTGGTTCAAACCTGGCAACGGACAAGACATCACTCATATGATACGTGTGAATTTCTGTCCAACCCAACCCCCTTCACGGAGTGTGGCCCGGCACAACAGATGCTCAGCCCTGTATTTCTGTCACGGCGACCAATATGATTGACCATTATGCGAACACTGCGATGGTTACCTCACCCTAAGTTCGGTAGAACTTTCGGAATATATACTCTCCTTGTACTAATCCAGTTGACTATAGGCTGTGCAACCGTGCCGCACGATCTGCCCAAGAGCAGCACCACCTATATAGCAGAAACTGGCGAAACGCATTTCGGGCGCCTGGCCAAAGAATGGGCCGACGAGAACGATGACAAGTCTGGTTTCATACCTATTGGCCAGGGCATGGATGCGCTCGGTGCTCGGCTTCATGTGCTGGAAAAAGCCGACAAAAGTGTCGATCTGCAGTATTTCCTTATGAAAGACGACACCGCAGGGAAAGTTATGCTGCATGCCTTAGTAAAGGCGGCAGACCGCGGTGTACGTATTCGCTTTCTGTTAGACGACGTGTTTACGACGGCGCCCGATCGAAATCTGCTATTAATAAATCAACACCCCAACATCGAGGTTCGACTTTTCAACCCGATTTCCCGGCGCGGATTCCGGGCGTTGAATTTTGTCGGAAACTTTCGGCGTGCCAATCGGCGCATGCATAACAAGTCATTCACTGCGGACAATGCGATCAGCATCGTTGGCGGGCGAAATATTGCCGATGAGTATTTTCAACTGAAAGAGACCTCGGTATTTGCCGATTTCGACGTGCTTGCTCTGGGCCCCGTCGTTAGTGAAATCTCATCATCTTTCGACGACTTCTGGAATCACAAGCTGGCTATTCCCATAGAGCAATTGTCCGAGGACCTCGCGGCGAACGCGCTCGAAGAGAAACGAAAACAGGTCGGTGAAGAAATCAAAGCAATCTATTCGGGGATTTATAAAGGCGCTCTTGAAAGTCAATTCTTCAAAGACATTGAGTCCGGGGCACAACCTTTGCTCGCTGCCGAAGCCAGAGTTCTGTCGGACAACCCCGAAAAACTTGTAAACGCGGTGGGCATCGAGCATATGGCGCTCGCAAAAGACTTACGCGATGTCATAGCCGAAGCTACGGAAGAAGTAATGTTCATATCGCCGTATTACGTTCCACGTAAAGGCGGCGTAGAGTTTGTGCGTGACCTTGTCAATTCGAATATCAAGGTCACCGTCATCACCAATTCACTGGCATCCAACAATCATGTGCCGGTGCATTCGGCCTACTCACGTTACAGAAAGGATGTAGTTCGAGCTGGCGCCGAGTTATTCGAGACACGGGCTGACGCCGGTCAATTTACACAGGATACGGACGGGCCAGAGGAGTTCACGCTTCACACCAAGTTGCTACTCATTGACCGGCGATACTTGTTTGTCGGCTCCCTGAACCTGGACCCCCGCTCTATCGATATAAATGCGGAAATGGGCTTGTTGATTGATTCCAAAGAAATGACCAGTACGATCAGCGACGCTGTGAAAACGGTACTACCGAAGATCACTTATGAGATCGTCTTGAATGACAAAGGCAAGCTGGAGTGGCATGGCCTTGTGGATGATATCGAAACCATCGAAACCAAAGAACCTCAGACTAGCGCGTGGCTGCGATTCAAAGCCTGGTTCATGAAGATCGCCCCTGAAAGCCAGATGTAGGAAGGACCCTCAGGAGGCTTTTTGAAACTCGCCCGGAGTGACGCCGGTCCAGCGTTTGAAGGCCCTGGCGAAATTGCTCTGGTCGCCGAAACCCGTCATGAACGCAATCTGCACTTGCGAATAGTCGCCTGCGGCAAGATAGCGCTCGGCGAGTGCGCGACGCGTAGATTCGAGGATTTCCCGATAGCTCGTACCCTCCGCGCTGAGCTGCCGCTGCAAGGTACTTCGGCTGCGGTGCAGTCGTCGGGCCACGGTGTCCTGATCCACTCGACCTGACGGCAGCGTCTGTATAAGCATGCTCCTGACCGCCGTCGCAACCGTGCCGAGATCCAGTGACCGGATGTAATTGGCCGCAATAAGATCGGTCGCCTCCGCCACATCGGGAATAGATCCGGCCAGGGGTTCCTCGAGATCTTTCGCATCGAAGACCCAGGTATCTTCCTCGGCGCCGTATGTTACCGGGCATTGAAATAGTTCGCTGTAGTGTGGCGACTCGAACTCCGGTGAAATCGTCAGCGCCACGCTCGTTGGGCGCACGATACTCTTCGTTACGGCGTCGCAAAGTCCGAGTAGCGCAACGAAACCGGCATCCTTCGCCGCCTTCGGCCGTGGGGCGATATTGTCAGGATACGTTTCTGTCAGGCTGACGCTGCCATCAACCTGATGTAAATCCAGTTCGCTTCCGTGCGTCGTGAGCACGTGGCCGTAACGGCACAGTCTGCGCAAGGCCCCGATTAGCGTCTCACTTGCCAACCATGCATGACCGAGAACAAAAAAGTCGCCGGGCCGAGCTCTCTTGCCGACGGCAAAGCCAAACCAGTGATCATCCGTCGCACTTATCGCTTTGCTCCAAAGCTCACTCATTTTGGCGAAGGAAACCCTTGCGCCGGGTTTTGTGAACTTGCGCTGGTCAATATCCAGCTCCGCGAACAGCGGCTCGGCATCAATCCCGTAATCGTCATCCAGGCACTCGCCTATCAGCCGCGCGACAGTCGCCAGAGTTGTTGGTTCATAAAGCATACAGGCGCCAATTGAACCCGATAATCCCTGCCAGAACAAGCTATTAGACTGAGGCAAATTGCACAAATCATGGGCACTTCGGACCAGATCATTTCCGCCCGATACCTCAAAGTGACGATGTACAACAGTAGGAGGTCATTATGAGAACTGCACTTCGAAAACAGAAACACAGTCACTCATTGCTGGACGCCGTTCGCGCCAGGATCGCTGAGCATCTGTATCACGCGTACAGGGATCCTGACAGCTTGCTCGGAAACCTTGATCGCTGGACTCAACAGCGGATCACCGATGAAAACCTTGCAAAAGCCGCATTGGTGCTGGGTTCAGAAGAGCCCGGAGAGGCATGCTACCGGGACCTCATACGAGAAATCGATATCGAGGCAACGACCGGCATTTACCTGGTTTCTGAAGACGCGACGCAAGAACATCTGAAGCGCGTCACCGACGAATCCGGCGTGTCTGGAGAGCTACATCAGAATTTGAGGCTGATTGCGCCGGTTGTCTTTACCGATGAGGCCGCGCGCGCAGAAGACGACCTGGATCTCGTAAGAATTACTATTCAGGCGAGCCACGACCGTGCCCACCTGGACGCGACCGTTTCCGAAATCATCATGTCCTTTCTGATGGACGATGCCGAAAGCGTTCACGACATGACGAGTGTGATGCGCGCTTTGATGTATACGTTCCACGAGGATGCGGTACGTCAACGCTGTGGTCTCCCCGTACTTCTCAGCGACGCCGAAAAACGTGACTTGCAGACCATGGTGACAGAACTTACCGAGCGCAGCGGTAACTACGATGACCGCGCCAGCGAAATTCGCAGGAAAGCAGACACGCTATACAGACCCCCCCTGAGCTGACAGCAGTGTCAGTCGCCTGGCGGGCCGCAAGGCCCGCCTCTTTTTATACGACAGCGGGACCCTATTGAACGACTAACGGCGTACGCAGCGTAGTTTCAAGCAAGGTTCCTCTGGGTACGTTGATACTGGCGCCCGATGTCAGGATCGATACGCCCGCACCAACCTTGGCGCCCGTTCTGGCGCCACTGCTGCCATCGATAAGCGCGCCGACTGCCGCAGCTCTTGCTGTGCGCCGAACAGTGCGTCCCGCCTCATTAGCGGACTGCGATTGCAGTGCCGTGGTCGCAATTGGATACAGGTCATCGTTAATCAACAGATCGGTGAATTCCATGGACAAGTTGGCGGAGCCAGCCATGTTGCCGGACCTGCTGGCGGACGCAATTACACCATGAACAAAAGTGCCCCTGGGCGCCACGGTGACGCCGTCAACGGTGATCGCATTTTCGAGCTGGCCACGAAAACGATGACCAGCGCCATGCCTGCGGGTATCGACATCCTCGACGGTGCGAATCACCAGCCGCGTACCGACCGGTACCGTCAGAGCTGGCGCTGGTGGGGCGCTGGCTTGAGCGGCAGCATTCTCTGCGCCACTGCTGAAAAACACGCCAGCGACCTGGTCTTCGGGGTACGCCTCGATACCGTCGCCCGTATTGAACATGATGACGCCGTTGCTGCTGCCAACAAAATCACCTTCAAGAATTGTCCCGTCCGACAGTTCAAGTGTGTCGGCCATTAACGTAGCGCCGAAGAAAAAAGTTATGATCATCGTGAGGAACGCGGTGCCTCGTCTCAATGTCTGTGGCTTATTCATGGCTCTTGAACTCCAGGAAGTGATTGTTTCGATTATTGTGAGGAAATGGATTAAACGCGCTAGTGGAACCGCATTGGACCGCAGCGTAGAATCGTCGCCCCTACGGTCGCGACCAGCGCTATTTCACCATGATCGAAATAAGAACTCCAACCCCATGAATAGAACATTTTGGCCGTCATTCATGCTTTTGCTCCTTGTCAGCAATCTCGCGGTCGCGGAGACGGGAGCCGATGAATTTCCCGAGCGGGACTTTGATGTCCCGGGGACGGACGCCTCTTCGGTCAACAACCTGTTGCAACTTGACGGCGCCAACACCGCCTTGAATCCGTTGCAAAAGCTGGCGAAGAGTTGGCCGGAAGACCTGGTGATCGCTCCGATACCCGCCTATTCACCGCAGCTCGGCTGGAACCTGACGCTTGGTGGCGCTTACTTCCTGAATAGTAGAAAAGAGAATTCGGACGTGCCGCCATCACTGATTGGCGGATTTGCGATGGCCGCGGAAAACGGCAGCCACGCCTACGGGGCCGGCACGTATCTCCACCTACTCGATGACAAGTTCCGTATAAAAGCCGGGGCCGCTCATGTTGACATCCGTTATCGATTCTATGGGATAGGTAATGAAATTGATTTTCTGGACATCGATATACTGCAAGAAGGTCCGGCGTACTTCGTGACTGGAAGTTGGAATGTCTGGAAGAAACTCTATGTCGGGCTGGGATATCGACGGGGCAGCGTTGATACGAGGCTTCGCTTCGCGTTGCCTGAGTCATCGGCTTTCGATCCTACGTTGAGTCTCGATCTCGGAGCATTCTCGATCCCGATTGAAATCGACAGCCGCGACCACGAGCAATTTCCGCGCAATGGATGGCATATTTCGGGGCAGACGGTACTTTATCGGGAATCTGCAGGAAGCGATTTCGAGGCCGAAACCTACAAGCTCAGCATAAATAGGTACTTTCCAATGCGCGATGCGGACGTGCTTGCGACTCGCCTGGTACTGAAGTCTGCCGATGAAGATGTGCCGTTTTTTCTCCTGAGTTCGTTTGGCGGCAAGACGGACTTACGCGGTTATCCGTCAGGTCGCTATCGCGATGAGACTATGTATGCCCTGCAAACCGAGTACCGCTGGCACTTCAGTGACCGCTGGGTCTTCACAGGCTTTGCCGGCGTGGGCGAGGTCGCGGAAAGTTTTTCCAAGATGGGCAGAAATTTCCTTCCTGCGGTCGGTATCGGCGCTCGCTTCGTCTTGTCCGAGAAGCATAAGATCGGCCTTTCGTTTGATGTCGCCACAGGCAAGGACGGCACGGAAGTGTACTTTGGCGTTGGGGAGGCTTTTTGATGCCTTTAAAAGCAACCAGAATAAACTTGCACGGGCTGATTGTTGGACTTTTGCTGAACTTGCCGATTCCCGCAAGCGCAGGTCCGTTGCTCGACTATATCCGCAACTATGACCTGAACGACTACGCGCTGGGCCTGTCGGTCGGAACTGCACAAAACCCGTACGTCGGTTCTGGCTATTCAAAAACGGTCTACCCCTATCTCACCAGTTTTCGCCACTCGTCATTAACGGATGACTGGTTTCTTCTTCAAGATGGAATGGGGGTCCGCTTTGTCACGGACAACCACTGGGAACTCGGTTTTGTCGGCCGTTTCCAGACGCTCGGGCTGGGTATTTCAAAGAGCGATGAACTACTGAGCCTGGAAGACCGGCAATGGACCGTCGAAGCAGGACCGTTAATCGGTTGGCGCGGCTTTCCCGTACATGTTCAATTTCGATCCTTCTGGGAGGCGCCGAACCGACACAGCGGTACGACAAGTGAGCTCATATTCAGGCTTCCCTGGGAGCACCAGCGCGGCTACATCGTGCCCAGCGTGAGAGCGAAGTACCTGAGCGGCAATTACAGCGACTACTATTTTGGGGTGGCCCCTGAAGAAGCGACGCAAGCATACCCTGGGTACCAGCCCGGCTCGGCCATCAATACTCACATTGAGTTGTCGCTAGGCTATGAGTTGGGTTCACACTGGCTGCTGCAGGCGAATGTCGGGGTCGAGTTCCTGGATTCCGCGATTGAGGCAAGCCCGACAGTAGACCGCAGCCAGCTATGGTCGGGAAGCATCAGCCTCGCCTACAACCCCGACCTGTTCCAGCCCAGAGACTATGCCGGCGCCGACAAGGACCAAATAGTCGAGATTCGTCTGGGGGCATTCAATAGCAATGTCGATACAAGGTTATTGCTGGACGCAACTGACACCCAGCCAGAAGAGGAACTGGACCTCGAAGACTTCCTCGGCGCTGCAGATAACGAAACCGTCGCACAACTCGACGCCTATTACCGCTTCGGCTTCTATCATCGCATCGATCTTGGCTACTTCGAATTACAGAGATCTTCGTCCACAACGCTGCAACGCGACATTTGGTTTGAAGATCAACTGTATCCCGAGGGAGCGGACCTGATGACCAGTTCCGAGTCGCAGCTCCTGCGTCTCGGTTATTCCTACTCACTGATGCGTGACGGCCAGAAAGAGCTGGGGCTGACGGCGGGGTTGAGCTACACGAAATTTGAATCGGATGTCCGCGTCAATGATGCACAGCAACAACCTGAGCAGGTTCGGGTTAGTACCGTGCTCCCTACCTTTGGCGTCTTTGGTTCCGCTCCGCTCGGCGACAACTGGCGCCTGGCCGCCGATATTGACGTATTCGCCCTGAACTTCGACCGGTATGACGGGTATATGGCCTATGTCGCACTCGATCTCGAGCGGAGGATCAATGAGCAATTCGGCATCGGGTTGGGTTACAACTTCTACGGCATGCGGCTGAAGTCAAAGAACAGTGATTTCAACGGGACACTCAGAGTTCGCCACCAGGGGCCAAAGGTATACATGAGCGTCAAGTTTTAGGCGGCTCTACCGTAGAACGTATGTGCAGGTCACGTTGCGGAAACGGAATCTCGATGCCATTTTCACGTAATGCCTTGAATATCGCGTTGTGCACCTCATGCACCATCGGCATACGGTCCGTCAGCTGTCGCAGATAGACATGCAGCCTGAAATCGAGCGAACTGTCGCCGAAGCCTGAGAAGTAAACTTTCGGCGCTGGCTCATCGAGGACCAATGGCACGGTCGGAAGCGTTTCTTCCATAACCCTGTGTACTTCGGCCACATCCGAGCCGTAGGAGACACCGACTGGAATCACGATCCGTGTAATCGGATCCGTAAGCGTCCAGTTGATCACTTGTTCCGTAATAAATGACTTGTTCGGGACAATAATTTCCTTACGGTCCCAGTCCGTGATGGTCGTTGCGCGAATTCGAATACGCGATACGGTGCCGCTCAGTTGGCCCACCGTAACAGTATCGCCGACCCGCACAGGTCGTTCGAAAAGAATTACGAGACCCGACACAAAATTAGCCACAATCTCCTGCAAGCCAAAACCCAGGCCTACAGTCAGCGCCGCAACGAGCCATTGAATTTGTGACCAATCCCAGCCGACGATACTAAGGACCACGATAGCGCCGATAATAATGATGAAGTAGCGAACCAGCGTGTTTATCGCGTAACGGCTTCCCGGCTCGACACTCAGGCGTTGTGGAAGGGCGATTTCCATGAAACCGGGCAGATTTCTCGAGGCAATAATAGACACAAGGACAACCAGGAGCGCGAGTAGCAGATCCAGGAGCGTTACGGGTTGAACAGTCTCCACACCATCAAGCAGTACCGTTTTCGACCACAGACTAAAACCTTCGAGCAGCGTGAACGCCGGTAAAACCTCCGACCAGATTTGCCAGCCGGCTATTGCCGCGACCAGCACCAACCCTAGACCAAGCAGTTTTCTCGACTGCTGATCAACCGCGTCGAAGTCAAGAGGCTCAGCGGCTGCGACCGGCGGTTCACCGTCGGCAGCAACATCTGCGCCCGCTTCTTTCTCCGCTCTCTGGGCTTCCCGCTTCTGCAGCAGAATCTTGAGTTCGAGCTTACGACGTGACAACGCCAGCCATCGCAGGACAGCTATGTAAACGACAAACAGCCCGACAGCAAACCAGATTGACTTGAGGAACAATCCTGCGAGTATTGTCGATGTGTACACATTACCCAGGATCGAAAGCAGGGCCAATTCCAACGGTGTGCCCACCACCAGGGCATACCAGACCCATCGAAACTTACTGATCCAGGATTCTGCCTGTTTATTGTAATAAGAGGCCGCAAGACCAGAGCGTGGATGAACGAGGGGGTGAGCAATGAGCGCGAGGAACACCATCAGGGGAACAAACATGAAGCGTCCCAGATTGGTGTGGTCTGTTGCGTCCTCGGAAACGAACATGAAAACGGTAACGAATACCAGTGGCGCACCAACTACGGCAAGCCGGTCAAGTTGCCTGCGTACGCGGGCTACGTTGTCAGAATTCCAGCTGAAGTGTGTTGTGAACACGCCATCGGGAGCGCTGAGAACGCGCAGCACTAACGTATAAAAAAGAAATGGCGCTGTGGCAGACAGGGCCTGTGCCAACGTGTCAGAAAATGCCGTCGCGCTTGGCGTGTGGATCAAAAACCACGACGCCCCCTCGAGCAGCAATGGAACAGGCAGTGCCTGCACCATCGCGATCACAAATGAGCCAATTGTCAGACCGATATTATCTGTCGACAATCGCCCGGTTCTTTTGTTTATGACTTCCTGGATCGAGGTTAAAGGCGCACGAACGAGAAGCAACATACTGAGCATCAATAGAAAGACTACAGCAGCGACGACTTGCTCGCGCAGGGAGTCTACGAGCACAGCAAATGACTTCCACCAGGCATCGGGGTCGGTCGCCCAGTTCAAAGCTGACCTCAGGTCGGCCCACGAACTCTTGAACGCGATCGGCGCACTCGGAATCCATAACAAGCTCTGGTTGAGAAATTCCTCGTATTTCGCCGCCAGGTTGAGTAACTGACGCTGCGCGGAATCCAGGTCTCCAAGCACCTGGAGATAGGTTCGGTAGTTATTTTCTGCCTGAAACAGCAGATCTCTTCGGCTCCGTAATAGCTGTCTAATTTCATCATCGATCGAGGCGAGTTCTTCCTCACTCAAATCATCCGCGGCGACATCGGCCATGATCTGTTCAGATCTGTCATCCAGCGGCGTCAACTCACGCAGTTGCTCCTCGATAAACATCAAGGCCAGGCCCGTTTCTGCAATCTCAGTACTTCTTGGTCTGTACTGGCTCAACTGCGGCAGCGTTCTCCGCTGCTCAATGAGAAGGCGACCCGTAGTTCGGCTGAGACCACCAATCTCGACATGCTGCCTGGAGCGCGCAAGACGCTGCTCAAGGCTTCTCGTGTTCGTCCTTATGTCTTCGAGCTGAGCAGTCGCCTCCTGAATGTCGTTGGCGCCTTTGGGCAGAGTTACAGCTAACGAAGCGTTCTGCTCGGCCAGGGAACGAATCACGGGATGCTTGCCAGCAGCCCCCGCTTCCGCCGCTATCGCCGCTTCCCGTGCCTGAATATCCGCCAATTCCCTCCTCTCATTCAATGCGGTTCGCAGCAGGTCAGACCGTCTTTGCAATATCACTTGTGAGCGTGCGGCGACATCCCTTTGTGCCCTCAGTAAGTTCAATCGAACAGCATGGCTTAGCAGCTCCTGTTCGAGCTCATTGATTTCGGCACCTCGGGCGACGCGACGCGCCTGCAGCGAGACTCTGCGGGCATTCGTCAATATCTGCGGCTCTCCGGCAACAACCGGGTAACCTGCCGGCGCACCTGACTCCTGCCTTTCTTTTTGTAGCTGTGCAATGCGCTCTCGCACTGCGGCAGGACGACCGACCTGCGTTTCGATCTGCGCTCTGAACTCGGCCAGCTCAGATTCAACGGTAGTCAGATCAGCCGTTGCCTTTGCCAGCCGCCGCTGGAGTTCCGCCAGAGAAACGCTGTCACCAATACCCAGGCTTTCTAGCGTCTCTGCGTCCGGCGCTTGTGCATCAAGCATGGCGCGCAGCGCATCCGTTTGGGCAGGAGCGGTATTCAGCGAGGCAGCAAACCGCTCTGCAGCTACATCGTCATTGAGTTTTCTCTGTAGCAACGTCGCGGCTTCGCGCAGTTGCTTCAGAACCTCTGTTCGCGTCTCTTCATCAAGGCCTTGTCCCGCCTCCACCGCACCAATCGCTGCCTCGATCTGAGCGGCCGTATCGTCCTCGGTGATCACGATGCCGGAGATCACTATGTCCTGTGCAGCTGCGGGCAGCGAGACAAGGAGAAAGCTGAGCACCACAGCAGCCATGAGACGTGTCAGTCTGTGATGGCTAAGAAAAGTACGTGTATTCACTGGTTGGGTATCCGTCGCTACGCCATATGACCTGATGGCAGCGAAACTAATTCTGGAACGGCTTGTACGAGAATCGTGCGCCTGAGATCGTGAACTCGCCCATGACGCCAAAGCGCGTCAACGTAACCACAGCGACGCCATCATTGTAGGCCGGCGTACCTGCCACACCTTTGGTCGCAAACGCGATACCGGCCTGCCCCATAAACTGGGTCTTGCTGGCCTGGTAATCCTCCAGCGCCGCCTTGTCCTTGAAGAAAACAATCATGCTGAAGTTCCGGGCGCCGGCCTGGATGCCGGACGTAAACTGCCAATACTTCGTCGATCCGACGGCCGTGCTCCCTTCGATCACAACGCCCTTCCCGTAGGCCCCGCCAAAACCAAATCCTACCCGCGTCACCGATGGGAAGATCGCGTATCCATACGCCTGCTCGAAGTACATTTCGGTTCGCGGCACGCGTTCGCGAAATGCAGCAATCGCTGTCTCCGCCTTGACCTGGACTTTGTCGCTCGAATCAGCTACCCATTCGGCCTGCGCTGCTGAGTACACAAACAACCACGAGATGATCATCATGCCAAGCAGTCGAGTCATTGTATGCACTCCAGGTGCGCCGTCAGCCAGTCAGCCCCACCGGATACATCGCCGAGAAAGTCGGACGTACCGAAAATTCCCGATCGATGCACGATCGTCAAACCAGCGTAGCAATTTTGCAACCACCGGGCCTTGGATACGCGACGTAACGGAAAATCGAGCGTCATCTCGAGGTAGTTAAGAAAGCGCGAAGTATTGTCGTCTTTAGCCGCCTGCTTACGTTGTTCGGCAATAGGCACCTTGTCAGCGTATGACATGCCGAAGCCAAAGCCCCAGCGAAACCACTCTTCCTTGCTCCAGGGCGAATAGCCCTTCCCCATGGCCATGATATAGGCGGCGTAGCTCGAGAATTTGCCGTTACCTTCGTCTTCTTCGAAGTGCCGGAACCAGGCTACGCGCCCGAGAAAGTCGATACGTTCACCCTGCGACAAAAGTTTGTTGAACGTAAGACCACCTATATTCGTGTCGGCAACCTCGCTTTTGCTGAAGTCACCCTGATCGATTTCGCTAACGATGTTGCCATCGGCCTGGTAGCCGTAGTTAACGCGCCAGGACCACTCGCCAGCGCGCTCCGGCTCCAAGATGTAATCGGGCTTGCGAGCATTGCCAAACAGGTACGTGCCACCTACAAAGGCGCTCGAAAATCCATCTTCCTCAACCAGCGGGCTATCCAGAACCACGGTGTCCACACCACCAAATCCGACGTTTCCGAACAGCACAATACGATCGGAGACTTGCCATGCGGAATTCAGGCCAAACGATACCCATTGCGATTCGCCTGGGAGATAAGCCGGGCGTTCCGGATTAGCTTCTTCCTCGCTTATGCCGAAGTAGTAGTTGGTCAGGTTGTCGTCCTGCCAGTTCCAGGCGATAAAGGGCGAAAAGGTCCAGGGACCTCTCTCGATGTTGTAGCGGTAGGAAAAACGCGCTTCCTGGCCCTTGTGGCGATCAAGCGTATCGGTTACCCAATCGAGGGTGATTTTGCCCCAATTCTTATTGATGGAAAATTCAAAACCTGCGTCCAGGGTCTGCTCGCGCTTCTCCAGTCCCGCAAAATACTCGTTGCTGTCGGGATCCAGCTTCTGGAACCGATACCGCGCGTAAAGATTCAGTTCGATCGAGTCGTTTCGAAACAGATGTACGCCGCCCGAAGTTCCTCTTGCGAACAAGTACTTTCCTTCGTAGAGATAAAGCGGGATCAGGTCCAGTTGGCGCTGATCCTCATTATCGCTCGCAAGATACGGGCTCTGCCCAAAACGCAAACCTCCGCCAAGCGCCGCCGTGCCCGGCGGCGCACTGGAGAAGGGGATCTCAGCAACTTCCTGTGCCCATAAAGTGCTGGTGAAGATCAGGGCAGACGCCAGGACCCCACAACCAATTCGTCGCTCACGCGGCGGCCGAGACACCATCATTCGATTTCCTCTTGCGAGCGTGATCTACACCTTTTCCCCGCACCTTAAATCATTCGTGGATCGAATCAAGGCCTTCACGCAAGCGAGCGGCCCAACGCTGTGCCAGGCGTCGAACCTCACTCTTTGTGGTTACGGTGTTGGACAGCATCATCTGTCCGCCTGCTCTTTCGGCGGCTCGTCGATCAACAGCTCGGTAAATCGTCTCACCACTGAGAGAATCCCTTGCCTCGAGAACGAGCGTCGCTTCCCCAACAGACGAAAGGTAGATATCGCCGCGGCCGACCATATCGGGTGGTACGCGCGAAACAATGTCATGCAATCCGCCGACGATGACCAGCACGTCCGGCCCCGGGGCATCAGCCATGGTGAAATGCTCGCTCTTTTGCAGTTCCTTGCGGAAAGCCTCGGACACGATCTCAATCAGCTCTTGCCTGTTATTGTCACTGATCCAGAACTCAGACTCGTTTGCACGGCGCATAGTCGTTGACGAGGTGCTTTTCTTGACGGCACGAAACTCGAATTCGGCACCCCCCGCCATTATCTTGTCGTACTGAGAAAGGTCTACGTCGGGATCGATCCAGGCATTACTGAACCGTGAGTTGTCAATTCGCACGAGTCCATCAAACGTGAGCTCGGCATCGGCGCCTTGCTGGATGGTCGGGGTCGGCGTGCAGCCCACCAGTAACACGATCACGGCAACAGTGAATAGGGTTTTCAACATTCAATCTCTCCTGCTAAATCATCACAAATTGTCAGCACCGGTATGTTACACCGGCTATAAGGTTTTGGCGGCAACAGCCAAAACCGGCTGCCGCAATGACGCTCCAAACCTTGTTCATCTCCCGGTTAAATGCCAGGAGTGCATTCCAACGGTTCTTGTCTCGCTGGCTGATGCGAACGCGAGTGTAGTTTTAACGACAC
>Ga0193945_1000027_pt1 | contig 17732 bp, 17 predicted proteins | sample BRT_01_MG_FD_161665 | JGI IMG/M metagenome (GOLD analysis project Ga0193945, IMG submission 161665) | Sediment microbial communities from the Broadkill River, Lewes, Delaware, United States - BRT_0-1_MG | ecosystem: Environmental > Aquatic > Freshwater > River > Sediment | place: USA: Delaware... | reverse complement strand
TTTCGACGATTCGACATCCACGCATCTGCCGGTGTCGTTTTGTCGTAGCTGCAGTTCGTCCATGCCCGTTGACGTCGACGATTCCGATCGCGTGTTGATTCCTGCCGGGGCGATCGACCAGGATCCGGGCATCAGGCCCCAGGCGCATATCCATGTCGCATCGAAAGCGTCGTGGGAGGAGATCACGGACGACTTGCCGCAGTTCGACGGAGACCAAACGCACTAGCTTCCGCGAGGTCCCGGCTGCGAAAAAATCCCGGTTCCCGCGTATCCTGCCTGCAGTCATGGTGAATCCAACGCAACCGGACGCCATCGAAGCGAGCCTCTTCCAGCGCTCGCTCGGCGTTTTCCGCTACACGAAGCGCGCGATCGAGCTGGTGTGGACGACGAGCCGGCCGCTGACGTTCGCGCTTGCCGCGCTGACAGTCGTTGCGGGCATCCTGCCGGCGGCGATCGCCTGGGTCGGGCAGCTCATCGTCGACGGCGTCGTCGCGGCGATGTCACAGGACGTGCCGGACCCGGGGCCGGTACTCTGGCTCGTGGCGCTCGAGGCCGTGATCGTCATTGCGTTGGCCGGCTGCCAGCGCGGGCTGTCCGCCAGCCAGTCGCTGCTGCGCGCGCTGCTCGGGCAACGCGTCAACGTCATGATCCTGGAAAAGGCGCTGACGCTCGAACTTGCCCATTTCGAGGATTCCGAGTTCTACGACAAGCTGACGCAGGCGCGGCGCGAGGCGTCGAGCCGGCCGCTGAGCCTCGTCACGCGCACGTTCGGACTCGTGCAGAACGCCATCTCGCTGTCGAGCTATGCCGTGCTGCTGTTCGCATTCTCACCATGGGCGGTCGTAATCCTGATCGGTGCCGGCCTGCCGTCGTTCTTCGCGGAGGCGAAGTTCTCCGGGGACGCGTTCCGGCTGTTCCGCTGGCGTTCACCGGACACGCGCATGCAGATGTACCTCGAGACGGTCATCGCGCGCGAGGACGGGGTCAAGGAGGTCAAGCTGTTCCAGCTCGGACCGAAGCTGCTGCAACGCTACCGCGCTATCTTCAATAGGCTGTTCGTCGAGGATCGCGCGCTCACGATCCGGCGCGATACCTGGGGTTTCCTGCTCGGCCTCGTTGCGTCCGCGGCGTTCTACGGTGCTTACGCCTGGATCGTGCTGGCGACGATCTACGGCCGCATCACACTCGGCGCGATGACGATGTATCTCGTGCTGTTTCGCCAGGGGCAGTCCGCGGTGTCGGCGATCCTGACGGCGATCAGCGGTATGTACGAAGACAACCTCTATCTCTCCAACCTGTATGACTACCTCGAGCAGCCGGTGCCGGTGCGGCGCGGCAGCAGCCCGAAAGGGCCGGACCCGGAGCGAGGGCTGGAATTCGAGCACGTTTCATTTGCCTACCCGGGCGCCGACGGGAAGGCGCTCACGGACATCAGCCTCGAGCTCCGCCGCGGCGAGAGCCTGGCGCTCGTCGGCGAGAACGGGTCCGGCAAGACCACACTGATCAAGCTGCTGACACGGCTATACGAACCGACTGAAGGCCGGATCCTGCTCGACGGCCTCGACCTGCGTGACTGGGACGTCGAGGTGTTGCGGCGGCGCATCGGCGTGATCTTCCAGGATTTCGGTCGTTACCAGTTTACTATCGGCGAGAACATCGGCGCCGGGGACGTGCGCCATATGGACGACGAAGTGCGCCAGCAAGCCGCCGCCCAAACCGGCATGGCCGCACCGTTCATCGATTCGATGCCGGAGCGTTACAACACGCAGCTCGGCCGCTGGTTCAAGGGTGGCCGCGAGCTCTCGGGCGGGCAATGGCAGAAGATCGCGCTGTCGAGGGCGTTCATGCGCAGCGAGGCGGATATCCTCGTTCTGGACGAACCGACGGCGGCAATGGACGCGGCGGCGGAGGCGCAGGTGTTCGAGCTGTTCCGCGAAGAAGCCAGGAACAAGATGACGATCCTGATTTCGCACCGGTTCTCGACGGTCCGCGCCGCCGACCAGATCGTCGTGCTTCACGGCGGACGCATCATCGAGTCGGGCACCCACGAGAGCCTGCTCGCGGAGAAAGGCACCTACGCGCAGCTGTTTCAGCTCCAGGCCAGGGGCTATCAGTAGCTGCGCTTGTTGGGGAGGTCGGGCGACAGCCCGAATACCGCATATCCCGTATAATCCGCCGAAAGCCCCGGCAGGACGCGATTTTGAGTAATTTGGTAGAAGAACTGAAGCGACGGAACGTAATACGTGTCGGCATCGCGTACCTCGTCGCGGCCTGGGTGGTCCTGCAGATTGCCGATCTCGTCCTGGAGAATATCGGTGCCCCCGACTGGGTCATGCAGACCCTGATGCTGGTACTCGCACTGGGGTTCCCGGTGGTGCTGCTGTTTTCCTGGGCATTCGAACTGACGCCCGAGGGCATCAAGCGCGAGAAAGACATCTTCCACGGTGAATACGCCGCCCTGACCGGGGATGTAGAGGCAATGATCAGTAGTCTGCGCAAGGCTATCGCTACGGGCCTGTATACCACCGCCGGCTTTTATACGGCTCCGTTCAACCCTTATCGCGATGATGCCCGCTTCAATGAGCTGGAGCAGGAGGCGATCCGGCGTGCCAACCAGGAACGCCGCAAGCTGGGCATACTGGAAACCTGAGTACTCAACCTGACATTCGAGCCGCTGCCGTCGTCTATCGAATCGGCGAGCATGACCGTCGTGCGCTGATCGACTTCGCGCGGGAACTCGCGGATGGCGGCTGCCGTCTCGGCGGCATGGTGCAGGAAGCGTTTTTCGACGAGCAGGGGCGCCGCACGCACATCGACAGTGTCGATCTCGCGACCGGCGATCACGTCATGATCAACCAGCCCAGCCGCCTGTTTCCCGATGGTAAGGAATGCACGCTGGACACGTCCGCGCTCGCCGATGCCGGTGCGCCACTGCGACGAGCGCTCATTGATCAGCCCGACCTCGTCATCGCCGAGAAATTCGGCGAGCAGGAAGAGATCGGCGCCGGGCTCGCGTATGACATCTTGGCCGTCATCGCGGCTGGCCTGCCGACCCTCGTGCTCGTGCCCGGGCCGGCTCTGCCACGCTGGCGCGACGTGACCGGCGGCGAGATCGCGGAATTACCGTGCGAAACCGACGCGCTGCGGCGGTGGTGGGGTCGGACCAGCGTATCCGGTTGAAAATAATGGTGTTTACTTGCCGATAACCCCAGAATAGGGCCTTAAATGCGCCATTTTGCCTTCGAAAACCCATTAATTAACGCAAATCTTCGATACGGTCCGCGTTACTTGCACGTTTCCGGGGTCAAAAAAGTGCGATTAAGGGTTGCAGAAGCGGCAATTTGATATTGTTCTCTATGATTATCAATTACTTATGTTGGTCCGACCCTAAATGACTCCGCGACGTTCTTGTTTGTATGTGCCTGGGGCCAATGCCCGGGCGCTGGAGAAGGCGAAGTCGCTGCCTGCGGATCTTTTTGTTCTGGACCTCGAGGATGCCGTCGCACCCGAGGCGAAGGCCGACGCCAGGCAGGCCATCCGGAAGGCGGTCCACAAGCGCGCTTACGGTGCCCGCGAAGTCGTGATCCGGGTCAACGGACTCGAGACGGAGTGGGGGCAGGACGATCTCGAGATGGCCGCGTCGGCCGGTGTCGATGGCGCGCTGGTGCCGAAAGTCACCAGCGGCGACGATGTCCGTTTTGTCGATCAGTTGTTGAACGACGCGGGGGCATCGCCCAACCTCGACCTCTGGGTGATGATCGAAATGCCGCTCGCGATTCTCAACATCAACGAGATCGTCGCAGCCTCGACAGATACGCGGCTGACCGGCCTCGTAATGGGCACCAACGACCTGGCCAAAGAGTACAACGCCGTACCGACGCCCGATCGCAGCGCGTTCATGTATTCACTGTCGGCGGCGCTGGTGGCGGCTCGCGCGTATCGCCTGTCTGCAATCGACGGCGTCTATAACGACATCGGCAACGACGCCGGGCTCGCGGCCGAGTGCGAACAGGGCAGGGTGCTCGGCTTCGACGGCAAGACCCTGATCCACCCGGCGCAGATCGAAACCGCCAACCGGGTCTTCTCCCCGAGCGAGGACGAGCTCGGTCATGCGAAAGAAGTGATCGAAGCTTTCGCGCTGCCCGCCAACAAGGGCAAGGGCGTCATCAGCCTCAACGGGCAGATGGTCGAGCTGCTCCACCTGGAGCAGGCCGAGCGACTGGTCGCGCTCGACCACGCTATCAGGCAACTCGACGTCCGGTCGTAACGCGGCTTGCGCTAGCCCGCTTCGGGATTGTTAACGAAGTCCGCCGTCTCTTTGACGGTTGGTGCATTGATGGCCGAGCGGTACTGCGCTTCGTAGTCGGCCGCCCTGGTGGCCCGTTTGATCATGCCCTCGAGGTTCGGGCGCTTGCCGTCGGGCGTTTCGGCGGAGCCGATGCCGCCGCCGAACTCGAAGATCATCTTCACGCCGTCGCCGAATGCCGTCAGCAGGTTCGCGTGCCACATCACCGGGTTGGACAGCTGGTAGTACAGGCCTTCCCGGATCTTCGCCGCGTCGGCGTCGTGGAAGCCGCCGGTGTAATTGGACAGCACGCGCGCTTCCGCAGACCCGAAGCTGGCGTCCTCCAGCACCGGCCGGAACAGCTCGGCCGCCTTTTCCATGTAGTAGGTGTGAAACGCACCCTCGGTCTTCAATCGCACCGGGCGCTTGCGCGCAAACTGTTCCAGGACTTCCTGCTCGACGAGTTCCAGGTCCTCGGCCCGACCGCCCACGACCGTTTGCTCCGGCAGGTTGCAGCCGGCAACCGCGCAGCGGTGTTTCTCGGCGATGGGCCTGATGGTGTCGAGGTCCAGCGGGAAGGCGCTCATCTCGCCTTCCCCGTAGTCGCCCATGAGTTCGCCGCGCTTCTGCACCAGCTTCAGCGCGCTCTCGAACGTGAGGACCTTTGCGGCAACCAGCGCCGAGTACTCGCCGAGACTGTGCCCCGCGGCAATGGCGGGCTTGAGGCGGTCGTCGGTCAGTTCCCTGAACACCTGCAGGCAGGCATAAGAATGGGTCAGCAGCGCGGGCTGCGTATACCGGGTCAGGTTGAGCTTGTCCTCCGGGTCCTTGAAGGACAGCTCCGCGATGTCGTAGCCGAGGACTTCGCCGGCCCGTGCATAGACATCCCTGGCAACGGCGAACTCCTCGTAAAGGTCGCTGCCCATCCCCGCGTACTGGGATCCCTGCCCCGGAAAGATATAGAAGACGTGCTGTTCGTAATCGCCCATTCCAGCCAAACTCCGTGAATTTTTGGGGCAGTTTACGTGAGCCTTTCGAAAGCTTCACGCACCTCCGGCGGTGCCTGCACCAGCTCGATCAGTACACCTTCGCCGCTGAGAGGAAACTCTTCGCTGCCTTTCGGATGCATGAAACAGATATCGAAACCGGAAGCGCCCTTGCGGATGCCGCCCGGCGCAAACCGGATACCCTGGCTGCTGAGCCACTCCACTGCCGCGGGCAGGTCGTCGATCCACAAACCCACGTGATTGAGTGGCGGTGTCTGCACCCTCGGCTTCGCATCGGGATCGAGCGGCTGCATGAGGTCGACTTCCACTTTCAGGGGGCCTGTGCCGAGGACGGCGATGTCCTCATCGACGTTTTCCGCCTCGCTCGTGTAAGTGCCGCTCAGTTCCAGGCCGAGGGTATCCACCCACAGCGAGCGCAAGCGAGCCTTGTCCAGCCCGCTCACCGCGATCTGCTGTATGCCCAGCACCTTGAATGGCCGGTCGTTCATCTGCACCTCCGGGTCGGGCTCAGTCGCCCTGTTTCTTGTGACGTTCGAGAAATGTATCCAGCAGCGTCCGGGCGGCGACGGTCGGCGGCACCCGACCCTCGCTGGTCGCCTTTTCCAGCATCGAGAGTTGTTCACGGACCTCGGGATCGCTCCTGAGCGCTTCGACGAGGTTGTCGCTGACGTCGGACCACATCCAGTCGCGGGCCTGCGCCGCGCGCCGCGCCGCGAGTTCGCTGGTGGATTCCAGTATTTCGTGATGGCGCAATACGGTCTCCCAGGCGTCGGCGATACCGGCGCCGTCACGAGCCGAGCAGCTCTTGACCTCGACCTTCCAGTTCGGGGAACGGGGATGCAGCAGCCGCAAAGCATTACGATATTCCGCCGCCGCTTGCCCGGCGAGTTTCACGAGGTCGTCATCCGCCTTGTTGATCAGGATGAGATCGGCCAGTTCCACGATGCCGCGCTTGATGCCCTGCAGCTCATCGCCGGCACCGGGCAGCAGGAGCAGCAGGAACATGTCGGTCATGTCCGCCACCTTGGTTTCGGATTGCCCGACACCCACGGTCTCGACGATGATGACGTCGAAACCGGCCGCCTCGCAGAGGATCATCGCCTCGCGGCTGCGGCGGGTAACACCGCCCAGTGTCTTGCCGGCGGGCGAGGGGCGGATGTAGGCCTCGTCGCGGCGGGACAGCTGTTCCATGCGCGTCTTGTCGCCCAGGATAGAGCCGCCGCTGATCGCAGAAGAAGGGTCCACGGTGAGCACGGCCACGCGGTGGCCGGCATCAATCACGTGGTTGCCGAGCGCCTCGATGAAGGTCGATTTTCCAACCCCGGGAACACCCGAAATTCCCAGCCGGATCGAGTTGCCGGCGGACGGCATCAGCCGCTCGAGCAGCGCCGCGGCCGCCGCGCGGTGGTCGCTGCGCGTTGATTCGATCAGCGTGATGGCCTGTGCGAGAACCCTGCGGTTCCCTGCGGTCACGCCGTCAGCGAGCGCGACGATCTCCTGCTCCGAAACGGGCGTGCGCTCTGGCGGCACTCGCGCTACTCCAGCTCCAGGATCTTGTCATCCACAGCAAGGCTGGTGCCGGTTTCGCAATAGATCCTGGCCACGATACCGTCGCGTTCCGCGTGCAGCGTATTTTCCATCTTCATAGCCTCGACCACGGCAAGCTGCTCGCCGGCGCTGACGGTATCGCCTTCCTTGACGGACAGCGACACCAGCAAACCCGGCATCGGAGACAGCAGGAACCTCGACATGTCGGGCGCGATCTTTACGGGCATGAACTGGAGGAGTTCGGCAGCGCGCGGCGTATGAATACTCACGTCCGAGCGGCAACCGGCATGCTGCACGCGGTAGGTCTGTGCGATACGCTCGACCTGGGCGAACACGTTCTTACCGTTGATCGTGCCGGCGAACAACTGCTGACCGAATGCCCAGTTCGTGCGGACGACATTGACCTTGCCGTCGATGGTGACATCGCAACCGCCTTCGACGGGCACTATCGTGATCGGGAACTGCTTGCCATCGATAACCGCAACCCAGTCTTTCGGCACCTGGCGTTCGTGCCCGGGCAGCTGGCCGTCGATCAGGGCAGCGCGGTCGCGGTAACTGCGCAACATTGCTGCCGCTATCGTGATGATGATCGTGGGATCGTCAAGCTGGCCCTCCGATGGATCGAAACCATCCGGATACTCCTCCCCGATCATGTTTGTGGTCATGTTGCCGTCGATAAAGCGCTTATTCCGCATCAGGGCAGCGAGGAAGCCGAGGTTGCTCGATACGCCCCGAATGACGAACTGATCGAGCGCGGAGCACATATGCGCCCGGGCTTCTTCGCGGGTCGCGCCGTAGGTGATGAGCTTGGCGATCATCGGGTCGTAGAACATCGAGATCTCGCCACCTTCAAATACGCCGGTGTCCACGCGGACGCTCTCATTCTCCGGCGGCGGGCGGTAATAAACGAGCCGGCCAGTTGACGGCAGGAAGTTGCGCGACGGATCCTCGGCGTAGACACGAGATTCGATAGCCCAGCCATTGATTGGAATATCCGACTGCTTGACGGGTAGTTTTTCTCCATCGGCGACGCGAATCATCATCTCCACGAGATCGAGGCCGGTTATCAGCTCGGTGACCGGGTGCTCGACCTGCAGCCGGGTATTCATTTCGAGGAAGTAGAAATTGCGGTCCTTGTCGACGATGAACTCGACGGTGCCCGCCGATTCGTAATTCACCGCCTTCGCGAGCGCCACGGCCTGGGTACCCATCTGCTCGCGGGTAGCTTCGTCGATAAACGGCGATGGCGCTTCCTCGATAACTTTCTGGTGGCGCCGCTGCAGTGAACATTCACGCTCGTTGAGATAGACGACGTTGCCATGGCGGTCAGCCATGATCTGGATCTCGATGTGCCGGGGCTCCTCGATGAATTTCTCGACCAGGATCTGGTCGTTGCCGAAGCTCGAGCGCGCCTCGTTCGCGGCCCTCAAGAAACCGTCCCGGCACTCATCGTCGTTGCGCGCCACGCGCATGCCTTTGCCACCGCCGCCGGCTGTGGCCTTGAGCATGACCGGATAACCAACCTCGTTGGCAACCTCGACGGCGTGTTCGGCGTCTCTCATGGCGTCGGGATACCCGGGGATCGTGTTGACGCCGGCTTCGTCGGCCAGCTTCTTGGACGTGATCTTGTCGCCCATCGCTTCGATCGCGCGAGCATTCGGTCCGATGAAGACGATGTCTGCGGCGGCCAGGGCTTCCCTGAACTCGCCGTTCTCGGACAGGAATCCGTAGCCGGGGTGTACCGCCTGGGCGCCCGTATCGAGGCAGGCCTGGACGATCTTGTCCTTCAGCAAATAGCTTTGCGCCGAGGGCGGCGGACCGATATTTACCGCCTCGTCGGCCATCTGGACGTGCAGCGCGTCACGATCCGCATCGGAATAAACCGCGACAGTCTTTATGCCCATGCTGCGCGCGGACTTGATGACACGACAGGCGATCTCGCCGCGGTTCGCTATCAGGATTTTCTCGAACATCGGTAGCCCCTCTACAGCGGAATGTTGTCGTGCTTGCGCCAGGGGTTGTCGAGCTTCTTGTTGCGGAGCGCGGCAAGCGAGCGGCAAATACGTTTTCGAGTGGTGTGAGGCGCAATGACGTCGTCGATGTATCCTCGGCTCCCCGCGACAAACGGGTTGGCGAACTTCTGCCGATACTCCTCGGTGCGCCTGGCGATTTTCTCGTCATCGCCCAGGTCCTCGCGGAAGATAATCTCCACCGCGCCTTTTGGTCCCATAACGGCGATCTCGGCACTCGGCCAGGCAAAGTTGACGTCGCCGCGCAGGTGCTTGGAGGCCATGACGTCATAGGCGCCGCCGTAGGCTTTGCGTGTAATGACCGTGACCTTGGGGACCGTGGCTTCGGCGTAGGCGAACAGCAACTTTGCGCCGTGCTTGATGATACCGCCGTGCTCCTGGCCCGTTCCGGGCAGGAATCCCGGTACGTCGACGAACGTCAGGATAGGAATATTGAACGCGTCGCAAAAACGCACGAAGCGACCGGCCTTGATCGAGGACTTGATGTCCAGGCACCCGGCCAGGACGTCGGGCTGGTTGGCAACGACGCCCACGGTGTGCCCGTCCATGCGAACAAACCCGATGATGATGTTTTTCGCATGCTCGGGCTGCAGCTCCCAGAATTCGTAGTCGTCCGCGACCTTGTATATGAGTTCCTTCATGTCGTAAGGCTGCGACGGGTTATCCGGCACCAGGGTGTCGAGCGACATCTCGAGGCGATCCGGCACATCCGGGGTCGGCCGGTACGGCGCTTTCTCACGGTTGTTTGATGGCAGGTAATTCACGAACCGGCGCACCATCAACAAGGTTTCGACATCGTTCTCGTACGCGCGGTCGCAGACGCCGGAGAGCGTTGAATGCGTTTGCGCGCCACCGAGTTCCTCGGAGGTTACCGTTTCGTGGGTTACAGTCTTTACGACGTTGGGTCCGGTTACGAACATGTACGACGTGTCTTTCACCATGAAGATGAAGTCGGTCATTGCGGGCGAGTAGACGGCACCGCCGGCACACGGCCCCATGATGACCGAGATCTGCGGCACGACGCCCGACGCCAGCACGTTACGCTGGAAGACCTCCGCGTAGCCGCCGAGCGATGCCACGCCCTCCTGGATCCGGGCGCCACCGGAATCGTTCAATCCGATCACGGGCGCGCCGACTTTCATGGCCTGGTCCATGAGCTTGCAGATCTTCTCGGCGTGCGCCTCGGACAGCGAGCCACCGAACACCGTGAAGTCCTGGCTGAAGACAAACACGAGCCGGCCATTAAGCATGCCGGTACCGGTGACCACGCCGTCACCGGGGACCTTTTTGTCAGCCATACCGAAATCGGCGCAGCGGTGTTCGACGAAGGTATCCCATTCTTCGAAGCTTCCCTCATCGAGCAACAACTCGACGCGCTCACGCGCGGTCAGCTTGCCGCGTTTGTGCTGAGTGTCGATCCGGTCCTGGCCGCCCCCGAGTGCGGCTGCCTGGCGTTTTTTTTCGAGTTCTTCGATTACTTCATGCATGAGCCAACCTTCGCTTCTCAATAATGTCGAGCACCTCGGCCGCGGCTTCCAGGATGTTGGTGCCCGGGGCAAATACGGCCGAAACGCCGCCGCCAATCAACCCTTCGACATCCTGCGGCGGGATGACGCCACCGCAGATGACGACAATGTCGTCCGCGCCTTCCTTCTTCAGGCCGGCGATTACCTGCGGAACCAGTGTCTTGTGGCCGGCGGCCTGGGAAGAAATGCCGATGGCGTGGACGTCGTTCTCGATCGCCTCGCGTACTGCTTCGTCCGGCGTCTGGAAGAGCGGCCCGATATCGACGTCGAAACCGATATCGGCAAAGGCTGTCGCGATCACCTTGGCGCCACGATCGTGCCCGTCCTGGCCGAGCTTGCAGATCAGTATGCGCGGGCGGCGGCCCTCGCTCTTTTCGAAGCCGGCGACGCGCTGTCGCAGCGCGGCAAACTCATCATCATCCTCGTACACGGCGCCATAAACTCCCGAGATTGACTGGGTGACGGCGCGATGCCGTCCGTAGACCTTTTCGAGCGCATCGGAAATCTCGCCGACCGTGGCCCGCGCACGCGCAGCGTCGACGGCGAGTGCGAGCAGGTTGCCGGTATTCTTCTCCGCTGCCTCGGTCAGGGCGAGCAGGGCCTTTTCGCAGTCTTTTTCGTCCCGGCTGTCGCGTACCTTCTCGAGCCGGCGGATCTGGGACTCCCGCACGGCCGCATTGTCGATATCGAGAATGTCGATTTCCGATTCTTTATCCTGTTGATACTTGTTGACGCCGACAATCGTCTCTTCGCCGCGGTCGATGCGTGCCTGGCGCCGGGCGGCAGACTCCTCGATGCGCAACTTGGGCATGCCCGTCTCGACCGCCCGGGTCATGCCGCCCATCTCCTCGACCTCGTCGATGAGTACGCGCGCCGCAGCCGCGAGCTCGTTCGTCAGGTTCTCCACGTAGTAGGAACCTGCCAGTGGATCAACGACTTTCGTGATGCCGGTTTCTTCCTGCAGGACGAGCTGGGTATTGCGCGCGATTCGGGCCGAGGCCTCCGTCGGCAGCGCCAGGGCTTCATCGAACGAGTTCGTGTGCAGCGACTGCGTGCCGCCGAGAGCCGCGGCCATGGCTTCCACGGTAGTGCGGATGATGTTCGTGTGGGGGCTGCGGGCGGTGAGGCTGACACCGGACGTCTGGCAGTGCGTGCGGAGCATCAGAGAACGCGGGTCCTGTGGCGAAAATTTCTCGGCCATCAGCGTCGACCATAACAGCCGCGCCGCTCGCAGTTTTGCTACTTCCATGAAGAAGTTCATACCGATCGCGAAGAAGAACGACAGCCGCGGTGCGAAAGCATCGACGTCGAGGCCACTGTCGATTGCGGCACGCACGTACTCGATGCCGTCGGCGATCGTGTACGCCAGTTCCTGGGCGCAGGTCGCTCCGGCTTCCTGCATGTGGTAGCCGGATATGGAAATGGAATTGAAGCGCGGCATGTTGGCGGAGGTGTAGGCAATGATGTCGGACACGATCCGCATGGACGGTGCGGGAGGATAGATGTACGTGTTCCGAACCATGAACTCTTTCAGGATGTCGTTCTGCAGGGTTCCGGCCAGCTGCCCGGGCGTGACGCCCTGTTCCTCGCCGGCAACAATGTACATCGCCATGATCGGCAATGCCGCGCCGTTCATGGTCATGGAAACGGACATCTTGTCGAGCGGAATACCATCGAAGAGGATCTTCATGTCCTCGATGCTGTCGATCGCTACGCCGGCTTTGCCGACGTCACCGACAACACGCGGGTGATCCGAGTCATAGCCGCGGTGTGTGGCGAGGTCGAAAGCGACTGACAGCCCGGTCTGCCCCGCCTCCAGGTTCTTTCTGTAAAAGGCGTTGGATTCCTCGGCCGTGGAAAACCCCGCGTACTGGCGTACGGTCCATGGACGCCCTGCGTACATGGTCGCCTTGGGTCCGCGGACATACGGCGCCATGCCGGGGAGCGAATCGACGTGTTCGAGGCCTTCGAGATCTTCCGCGGTGTACAGCGGCTTTACCGCGATCCCCTCGGGCGTGTCCCAGGTCAGTTCATCCGGCGACCGGCCTTTGCTCTCTTTGGTTGCCAGCTCGCGCCAGTCATCGATCGATTTCTTCGGAAACTGAGTCATCTTGCCCCCCGGTGCTCCCCAACGTGGCTTTACGAGCCGCTTATTCTTCGTCTTCAGGAGACCCCAAAGTATAAGACAGATCGGAAGCGGATGATTATCAATGTCCTCAGCCGCTTTAATGCCGATGCAATTGTAAGTAGTCTGTGCTGCGGCAAAGGCGGCTTGAACGAGACCAAAGTCTAATGATTACGCGAATCGTCAGGATGCATTTCCGGCCGGGAGAGCGGGATGCTTTCCTGGATATATTCAATGCATCCAAGCACTTAATCCGCCAATTCGACGGCTGTCAGCATTTGCGGCTCTACACCGAAGCCGGTTGCCCGGATGTTTTTTTCACCTTCAGCGTCTGGACGTCGGCCGAGCACCTGGACGCCTACAGGAGTTCTGAGCTGTTTCGAAAAACCTGGACCGAGACGAAGGCCCTGTTTGCCGGCAAGCCGCAGGCGTGGTCCATGGATGAACTGGAGACGGTCTGAAACCCCGTCGCGTGGTTGAAAATCGCAGGGGAATACGTGAAATCACGGCTAGCCAAACGCCTTGCGCGGCTGTCCAATTACACTCGATGTTGCGAGATGCAACAGGGAGTAAGGCAGTGACCAAATGGGACGAATGGGAACGGATACATGCCGAGCAAGATGCCAGGGACCGCAATATCCTGATCGCGATATTGATGGTGATCGTCGTGCTGGCGCTTGTATCGGGCGTGGCCGCGTCCTGATAATTGCCAGGTAGTGCGGGAGAGGCGCATCCCGCGATTAAGCTATCGCTTATCTGCATCAGTAAGACCTGCGCCATGGCGAGACTTCACCAACACTCGCCAGGAGCCGTGCAAACTTCGCGACGGTGACTCCCGAAACCGCTTGATACAAGTCAATAAATCAACCGATCCGCGTGTCATTTATAGTATGGCTGTAGCTATCATGACCGGGGAGACATCATGGGCACGCTCAACCGAACCCGACGACGCATTCTCAAGGCAACCGGCGCCACCGCGTTGATCACCGCATTTGGCGGTACCATGCCCGGCACGGCTCGAACGGCAGGAGCAAAATCCGTGAAAACACTTCGCTGGGGTATCGTCGGCACGGGCGGCATCGCCAACTCGATGGCGGGCATGATCAGGATGGCGGACGCTGCCGCGACAGGTGCCGTCTCCAGCCGCCGCATGGAGACCGCACAGGCATTCGCCGACGATCACGATGTGCCGAACGCCTTCGATTCGTGGCAGGAGATGATCGACTCGGACCTCGTCGACGCGATCTACGTCGCGACGCCGACCAGCGTCCGCGAGGAAATCTGCATCGCCGCGGCGCGGGGCGGCAAGCACGTTCTGGGCGAGAAACCGTTCGCCAGCCTGCCGTCGGTGGAGCGCATCACGGCAGCATGCCGTGACAACGACGTGGCGTTCATGGACGGCACGCACTTCGTGCACCACCCGCGCACCCTCGATATCAGGCAACACCGCCAGGAGAGGCTGGGTTTCGTCTGGTCCGTCGCTTCGGCGTTCCAGTTCAATCTCGAAGACCGCGGCAACATACGCTTCAACCCCGGGCTCGAGCCGATGGGCGCGATTGGCGATGCCGGCTGGTACAACATGCGCGCCGCGGTCGAATACCTGCCGCCCGACGTCGTTCTCGATACGGTCAGCGCGCACCTGCGGCGCGACGCCGAGACGGGGGCCGCGATCAGCGGTACGGGCGTTCTCGAATTCACTGACGGCTCCACGTCGACATGGAACTGCGGCTTCGACTCCGGTGCGGTTGTCATGGACCTCCGCATTACCGGCACGGAAGGTGTCATCAATATCGACGACTTCCTCGGCCAGAACCGCGACGGTTCGGCAGATTTCCTGTACCGCAAGGGCGGCTGGGGCGATAGCGCTTCCGAGGAAATCACCATCCCCTCGGCCAAACCCGGGGCCGCACTGATGTTCGAGGACATGGCGGCCGCCGCGGCGGACCCGTCGCTTCGCAAGCAGTGGATGAAGGCCACGGAGCGGACGCAGGCGCTGCTCGATGCGGCCTGGGCGGCGGCGCTGAAAAGCGAGAAAGACGACGCGTAGAGCATGACGTCGCGAGGCCCGGAGTCCAAGGATCGGTCCGATGCTGCAGCAATATCGCACGGCACGCTGCAGAATGGCCGGCAATTTCTCGAGACAGTGACGTCATTGCCGCGACCGGTTGACGAGGTGTTCGCATTTTTTGCGAATGCAGAAAACCTCGAGCGCATTACGCCACCGGAGCTCGCCTTTCGCATCCTGACGCCGACACCGATCGTTGTCGGGGAGGGGACGATCATCGACTATCGTCTGCGGCTGTTCGGGGTGCCCTTCAACTGGCGCACCCGGATCGTCCAGTGGCAACCGAATGACCAGTTCATCGATGAACAGGTCAGCGGCCCTTACAGCCGCTGGAGACATCTGCATACCTTTGTGGAGCACGAGGGTGGTACACGGATGACCGATCGCGTGGAGTACCGGTTGCCGCTGCGGGCCGCAGGCACCCTTGCGCTGCCTCTGGTGCGGCGGCAGCTGGACCGCATATTCCGCTATCGCGCCAACGCGATCCGGGCCTTTCATGCTTGAGTTGGGACGTTCAATCCCCAATACAGAAGCACGATGAACAACCACGCCATGCAGAAAACCGCGCCGGACCTCAGCGGTTCCGGTGACGCCCTGGGCACGGAACTGTTGCGTCTCGCGCGTCACTCGATCGAATACGGGCTCGCCCACAGGGAGCCCCTGCCGGTCGAATGCGGCGACTTGCCCCGCGTGCTGATAGAGCCGGCGGCGACATTCACCACCTTGCGTGCCGAGGGTCGGCTGCGGGGCTGCTGCGGAACACTCGAAGCCGTGCGCCCGCTCGCGGAGGACGTCGCGCACTCCGCGTTTCGTGCGGCGTTCCGCGACGTACGTTTCGATCCCGTCGGCAAACACGAGGTGGATACCATCAGGCTGGAGGTTTCCGTGCTGTCGCCGCTGGAACCGATACCGGTTTCCGGTGAGGCCGAGTTGCTGCAGCGGCTGATGCCGGGAATCGACGGCCTCGTCATAGTCGCCGACGGCCGAAGCGCGACATTTCTACCGAAGGTCTGGGAAATGTTGCCGGATCCCCGGCAATTCCTGTTCGGGCTCAAAACGAAGTGCGGCCTGGCGGAGGACTACTGGTCGGAGCGACTCGAGTTCCGGCGCTACCGGACCACATCGTACGCGGAATCGATCACCTGACTTCACGGCCAAGTTCGGGGGACCGAGTTCGGGGGACAGTGACCCTAATTGCCGGCCTGAGCGTCTATTTCCGTTCCGGGGTGGCGAGACTCCTGAAGAAATCCGCAATTGACCGCGTCGAAAGATCGCTCAACTCACCGGCGTCCAGGTACGATCCGCTGCAGCCGCTGCAGGTCTCGTACCAGATGTGATTCTGCACAGGATCGACGACCCGGACCATCGCACCGCCGCATCTCGGGCAGTCGTAGCGGTCGACGGCATTGCTCTTCTTGCCGGTCTTCCTGTCACCGATATCCAGTGCGGATGCTGCCTGCTTGTTCTTCAGCATGTCGATCTCGCCGGCATCGAACCAGATGCCCTGGCAGATGGTGCAACGATCGACCTCGGTGCCTTCATACTCGACCGTTTCCATGTCCGCCCTGCACTTGGGGCAGCGCATGGCGCCGGTCCAGAAGATACCCGCCTCGTTGCCGCCCATGCCGACGGTGAACTTCGGCCGTGCTCGCCGCGAGCTTCCCGACCCCGGGCCGGTTTGTCCGGTTTCGCGGTGATGGTGCCGGAAGAGCATTATCGCGACGATCAACGCGATGAACAGGGCGCTGAGTATCGTGTAGGACTGGGCATAGCTCGTTGCTTCGGCGAACACGCCGTAGATCTTCGATCCTGCCGAGTGACCGAGGTTGGCCACCGACATGTAGATCGCGAACTGTGTAGCCGAATTGACGCTCTTGCAGATGGCCATTGCCAGCGCCAACGCTGAGACCATTACCACCGGCAGCATCAGCACCCAGATCGACAGCATCGCGCGTACATAAAGGGAGTTTTGCCAAAGGTGTTGGGTCTGCGCGATCAGGAATGCATGAATGCAGAGCAGGGACACGGCCAGCAGCATCATGCGCTTTGCGCCCATCCGATCAATGGCCGGGCCAATAGAGAGAGCGAGGACAGCACCCAGGAGACCCATCATGGCGACCAGCTGCGACCACTGTGCCGTCGTGTAGCCAAACAGCTTGACGGCGGCGATCGGCATCAAAGCCTGGCCGTATCCGTATACCAGGCCGTCGAAAAACATGATGGCCATGACGACCAGGCTGGTGCGCACCCACAGGACCTTGTTGAGCTCCTTGAACACGGCCCGGAACGACGTGTCGGCACGATGCACGGAAGCGGCCGCACCCTCCGTCCATGGCAGCGTTCGTTCTCCCTCGCGCTCGCGAACGGTAATCATGACGAGCAGGGCGAGGGCGGCAATCACCGCCGTGACGATCGCCGTCGTCGCCAGCCCGACCGTGGTGAGTAATATGCCCGTTACGGCTGCGCTCGAGGCCCAGCCGATGGTCTTCCCGAAGCTCATGAACGCATTGAGGCGACCTTGTTCCCTGACCGGCGTCAGGTCGATCGACATGCCGTCGACCGCTACGTCCTGGGTTGCTGCGAAACTGTTGATGAGCATGCCGACCAGCATCAGGAGGCCGATCTGTTCCGCAGGGCGTTCGACAAACACGAGCGCCAGCAATGAAATCGCGAGGCCGAGCTGTGCGCCGAGCACCCATGGCCGCCGTCTGCCCATTGGCAGGAACTCGTAGCGGTCCATCAACGGGCCGGTGACCAGTTTGAAGGCCCAGGGCAATACGATGACGGCCAGGTAGGAACCGATGTCTCCCGCACCGACGCCCTGGCTGGCCAGCCATACCGGTATCGAGATAGCCAGCAGGCCGTGCGGGACGCCCTGCGCGAAATACATGATGGCGCCGGTTGCATAACGCAGCCGCCCGCTGCTAGAGAGGGTTAATGAGCCTGCCATGTGCTGGATCCCCTTATTATTATCGTTGTAATCGAGGTTGTTCTTCCCTGTTCGTCAATAGTACCTGCTCTTGTTGCAGGTCAGCACAAATATGGCCCGATCTTGGCTTCCAGCGAGCACCGGTCTTCTCAGCCGATCAGTCCGAGGACGAAGAAGCCGAAAGCAGCGATGGCGGCCGCAATCAGGGCGTAGGGCA
>Ga0193945_1000024_pt1 | contig 18277 bp, 18 predicted proteins | sample BRT_01_MG_FD_161665 | JGI IMG/M metagenome (GOLD analysis project Ga0193945, IMG submission 161665) | Sediment microbial communities from the Broadkill River, Lewes, Delaware, United States - BRT_0-1_MG | ecosystem: Environmental > Aquatic > Freshwater > River > Sediment | place: USA: Delaware... | reverse complement strand
AAAGCCGGGATCGCCCTGGCCGCGTCGCTCGCAGCGTTCACGGTGCAGGCGCAGGAGACGGCCGACGAGTTCGAACCGGCCGTGAATACCTCCGCCGTCTTCGACGAGGCCGACGCGCTGGAGCCGGCAGTCGATACATCGGCCGAGCCTGCGGCGGAAGAAGCGGGTGAGGCCGAAGCGGTCGTTGCGCAGGATGTCACGCGGCGGGAGTCGTATGGCGGTGTGATGGACGAGATGACCCTCGGGCGCACTGAAATCACGGGTAACCAGGAATTGCCGAAGGTGCTTTACATCGTGCCCTGGCAGAAGGCGCAGCCGGGTGAACTGACCGGCCGCCCCGTTAACACCTTGCTGGACGAAGTGCTGGCACCGCTGGACAGGGAAGAATTTACGCGGCAGGTCGACTATTACGGTGACCTGTACGGTGACGAAGATTAGGAGCGCGCTGCAGCGCGCGATTCGGAATATGTAGGAGCGCGTTCCGGCGCGCGAATTGATCGTAGAGGAGCAAGCAAATGGGCACTATTGTGCGGTTTTTTCAGGATGGCGGTCCTTTCATGTACCCGATCCTGTTCGTATTCGCGTTCGGCGTGGCAATCGCCATCGAACGCTGGATGTATCTCACCATCTCGGGCGCGAGCAACCGGGCTCTGTGGAAGAAGATCGTGCCGTTCCTCAAGGCCGGCAACTTCCAGGAAGCGGCCGCCCAGACGGCAAAGTCGAAAGCGGCGATCGGCTCGATCCTTACTTACGGCCTGTACCGCGTGAAGTCGGCGCGCCGTCGCGATGATATCGAGAAAGCGATGGAAGAGAGCCTCATGGAGGTATTGCCGCGTCTCGAGAAGCGCACGCACTATCTCGCGACGCTTGCCAATATCGCCACGTTGCTGGGACTGCTCGGGACGATCATCGGTCTGATCCGGGCATTCACGGCTGTATCGAATGCCAACCCGGCAGACAAGGCTGATCTTTTGTCCGCCAGTATCTCCGTCGCGATGAACACGACGGCATTCGGCCTGATGGCGGCTATTCCGCTGTTGCTCGTGCATGCGCTGCTGCAGACGAAGACCAATCAGCTCGTGGACAGCCTCGAAATGGCCAGCGTCAAGTTCCTGAATGCGGTCACGGAAAGACAGCTTAAAGGCGCCGGAGCGTAGTCATGATCCGAAGCCGCAGGAGCGGCCGTCGCAACGTAGAGACGGCAGAGCTCAACATCACGGCATTCATGAACCTGATGGTGATCCTGGTTCCTTTCCTGTTGATCACGGCGGTGTTCTCACGATTGGCGGTTCTCGAACTGAACCTGCCAGGCTCCTCTACCGAGCCCGCCGAGCCGCAGGAACAGGCATTCCAGCTCGAGGTCATCATCAGGGCCGACAAGATCGAAGTCGGCGATCGCAACCAGGGTCTGCTCGGTGTGTATCCGAATACAAACGACGGGTATGACTATGAAGCGCTCAGCGGCAAGCTGTCCGAGCTGAAGAAACGCTATCCGTCGAAGACGGATGCGTCGATTCTGCTCGAGCAGGACATCGAATACGACACGCTCGTCCAGGTGATGGATCGCGTGAGGATTGCGGAACGGGTCGACGACGACGAACAGTCCGTCAAGCGCTTCGACCTGTTCCCGGATATTTCTATCGGCGACGCGCCGGTGACCGGCGGAGGTGCTTAGAGATGGTCAAGTCAGCCCGCGCGAAGCGGATGAAAAAGCACCACAAGCGCCACGGCAAGAGCGCGGCGCTCAACCTCGTGTCCCTCATGGACATTTTCACGATCCTGGTGTTCTTCCTGCTCGTCAATTCGTCGGATGTGGAAACGCTGCCGAATACGAAAGACCTGCAGCTGCCGGAATCGATTGCCGAAGAAAAGGCGCGCGAAACGGTCGTCATTCTCATCGGTGAAGAAGACATCATCGTGCAGGGAACGCCCGTCGCGAAGATCGACGACGTCATGGCCATCAAGGGCAATGACATCCCCGCGCTACGCGAAGCGCTGCTGTCGCAGAACGACCGCGTGTTGCGTCGCGAGGCAAGCGAAGACATAGCGAGCCGGGAGGTGACCATCATGGGTGACAAGGAAATCCCCTACCGCCTGCTCAAGAAGGTCATGGCAACCTGCACGCGATCGGATTACGGACAGATTTCGCTCGCCGTCCTGCAAAAGAGCTCTGACAAGCTCGGCAACCTGCAGGCGGCACGTTAAGAGCGTCGCCAGGGAAGCGAGAGAAAGGATTAGGAGAAACGGCTTTGGATTTACCGTTTTACAGAGAATACGAGCTGCCGTGGACAACGGGTAAGGGGCAGGAAAAGCGATTCCAGCGCCTGCTCGGAATCACGTTCCTGATCGCTTTTGTGCTCAGCGCTGTGTGGCCGTTTCTGCCGGCCCCGGAGCCGGATCCGACCGAGATCATCGAGATACCGCCGCGCATCGCGCAGCTGATGCTCGAGGAAAAGCCGCTGCCGCCGCCACCGCCGCCCGAACCCGAACCCGAGGAACCCGAGCCCGAAGAAGAGCCCGAGCCCGAGCAGGTCGCGGAGGCCGAGCCGGAGCCGGAACCGGAGCCGATACCTGAACCGCCGCCTGAGCCCCAGCCCACTCGCGAGGAGATCGCGCGTGAAAAGGCGCAGGCTGCACTGATGCCGTTCGCGGAGGACCTCGCCGATCTCGTAGACAAGGACCTGGTGGAATCGGTTGACGACCGCCAGCTGACTGCATCCGTCGGGCAGGCACAGCGCAACGAGCGCGCGATGATTACGTCGAAGGCCGGTGCTGCGTCGGGCGGCATCAACACGGCGAGCATGAGCCGCAATACCGGCGGTTCCGGAATTGCCGGCCGGTCGACCACGAAGGTGGAGAGCCCGGTTGCCGGCATCGAGCAGCAGGCGGCCGGCGGCGCACGGCGCACCGGCACCAGCGGCAAGGCGTCTCGCTCACGCGAGGAGATCGAGCTCGTATTCGACAAGAATAAAGGCGCGATCTTCGCACTCTACAATCGTGCTCTGCGGGCCGATCCGACGCTCGAGGGCAAGCTGGTTCTGCGGCTCACGATTGCGCCGTCGGGTGAGGTGACGTTCTGCGAGGTCGTATCCAGCGAACTCGGCGATCCGGATCTCGAGCGCAAACTGGTATTGCGCGTCAAGCAGTTCCGTTTCGAGTCCAGGGACGTCGAACCGATCACCACGACCAAGCCGATAGACTTCTTCCCCGCCTGATCCGGCGCACTGGCCTGGCGGTCCGAGCTCTCGTATCCTCGGGATGACTCCGGAAACAGCCAGGAAGAAGCCGTGTTACGAAAGCTGATTATTTGCCTGTCCGCGCTGGCGGCCACCGCGTCCGTTCGCGCGGACGTTTCGATCGACCGACTCATCGAAGACGCGGACCTGCGTGAAGGTCCCATTGCGAGCCGCGACCTTCCAGGCTGGGGGCCGCCGCAAAAGCTTGTGGTCAGGGACACCGGAGACCTCGTCGCGGCACTGCAGGAGGAATTTCCGGGCGTCGCTTTCGTTGCGGCGCCTTCGGTCGAAGCTGCGAGATCCGCAGCGCCTGATGCCGACGCCATCATCGGCTATTGCAGCGACGACATCGTCGCCGCGGCCGATAAGGTGGTGTGGATCCAGATATTCAGCGCAGGCGCGGAACGCTGCCTCTCCGTTGAAGACGTCGCGAGCGGCAGGATCCTGCTGACAAATATGCAGAAGATGGCGTCGCCCGTCATCGGCGAGCATGCGATTGCGATGATGCTAAGCCTGACCCGTGGTCTGACGCAGCAGGCCAAGACGATGCCGAAAGGCGACTGGAACCGAGCAGTTGGCGATGAAATCGGCATGATGTCCGTCGACGGTAAAACGGCCCTGATCGTCGGGCTCGGCGGTATCGGCAGGGCCGCCGCCAAACGCGCTGCAGCGCTCGGCATGCGTGTAATCGCTACGCGCAACAGCTCGCGGTCGGGACCGGACTACGTCGAGTACGTGGGGCTGTCGGGCGAGCTGCACGAACTGGCAGCACAGGCCGACGTGGTCATCAACGCGCTGCCGCTGACACCGGAGACCACGGGTCTGTTCGACGAAGCATTCTTCGACGCCGTCAAACCGGGCGTGTTTTTCGTCAATGTGGCGCGCGGCGCGAGCGTCGTAACGGACGATCTCGTCGCCGCGCTCGCCGACGGGCGCGTTGCAGGCGCGGGCCTCGACGTCACCGACCCCGAGCCGCTGCCGGCGGATCACCCGCTGTGGCGCATGCCGAACGTCATCATCACGCCGCACATTGCCTGGTACGGCAACAACAGGGAACGCCAGATAACGCTGGCGCGGGAGAACATCCGGCGATTCATCGCGGGAGACCCGCTGCTGAACGTCGTGGATCCCGAGCGCGGTTACTGATCGGATAGTCCGTTCACCGGCAGAGCCTGCTGCGTTTCAGTTTGAGCTTGCGCAGCCTTGCTTCGTATCTCTCGCCCTGCGCGCGGGTGTACCCGGTGCGCATGCGCGCCTCGATTTCGCGGATATTCTGCTTCACCTCGTCGCAAGCGAGCGCGTCGCGATCGTGTTTCGCGTGCCCTTGCCCCGCGAAGACGAACAAGAGCAGCGTAACTATCCACCGACTTTCCATATCGGCCTCCTCGAAATGCCTACGTTTATACTGCGAGGCTGTTGGCCCTGCCGGCGCACAAATCGTCCGTTTCAACGATAAATATGAGTAAGAGAAATGCTCACCCCGAAGGCCCCGGCGCGTCGCGGGGCTTCCCGCCTGTCGCGCGCGAGGATGCGCGGGTGCTGATTCTCGGCAGCCTGCCCAGCGAGGCGTCGCTGAGCGCGGGGGAATACTATGCGCATCCGCGAAACGCGTTCTGGACGATAATGTGCGTCATCGCCGGTGCCGAGGGCGGCTATGCCGCGCGCTGCCATGCGTTACAGGCGCGCGGCATCGCAGTCTGGGACGTCCTGTCGAGTTCCGTGCGTCCGGGCAGTCTTGACGCTGACATCGACATGAATACCGCGGTGCCCAACGATTTCGAGCAATTCCTGGCCGGCCATGAGGACATTCGCCTGGTGTGCTTCAACGGCAGGAAAGCGCAGCAGATGTTTCAGCGCCGGGTGCAGCCCTTACTGCCGGAATTCGATTTCGAAGTTTCGCTGTTGCCGTCCACGAGTCCCGCGCACGCTTCGCTGACGCTTGCAGAAAAGCTCGCGACCTGGCGTGGCGTAATCGAGCCTCACCTGGGGGGAGGAGAGCAGACCGATGGCTGATTCGCTGGCATTCCTCGCGCCGACTTGAGCTCGGCAGGACTTTAGCAGCGGCCAATCACAGTGCGCTGTCGCCGGTTTCACCGGTCCGGATGCGCCAGACCTGGTCGAGGGGGGTGACGAAGATCTTGCCGTCGCCGACCTTGCCGGTCTTGGCGCTTTCGATGATGGCTTCCACGGTGCGTTCGACGAGGTCCTCCGTAACGGCAACCTCGATCTTCGCTTTCGGCAGAAAGTCGACGACGTATTCGGCGCCCCGGTACAGCTCGGTATGGCCGCGCTGGCGGCCGAAACCCTTGACCTCGCTGACCGTCATTCCCTGGATGCCCACTTCGCTCAACGCGTTGCGAACGTCGTCGAGGCGGAATGGCTTGACTATCGCGGTGACCAGTTTCATACGGTTTCTCTCTGCGCCCGGGTGCAGGCCTATGCTAGCAATACGATACGGCTAAGTGTACAACTGAAGCCAACGAATTCGGTCTTTGTGAGGGGTTCATGCCGGCGGTCGTCAGGCTGTTCAGGGAACCAGAAGGCGTGCTCATGAACGGCGGCGCGCTGCTGTACGCCATAGCGGCGTACATCGCCGGCTTCGCCGGAGTGTTTGCCGAGTCGCCGGGCGTGAATGCGGCGGCAACCCTGCTCCTCGCGCACGCAATGACGATCGCTGCCTACCTGATCCACGAATGCGGACACAATCTCGTTTTCAGACGCAGCCGTCACAACGCGGCCCTCGGCCGCGCGATGAGCTGGTTGTGCGGCGCAGCCTACGGCACCTACGAGGACATGCGGTACAAGCATTTCCGGCACCATGTCGATAATGATGACGTGGTCTGGTTCGACTACGAGAAGTTTTTCGACCGACATCCGCTGATACTGCGCGTCGTGCGTGGCCTCGAGTGGCTCTACATCCCCGCGCACGACCTCGTCATGCACTTCGTGATGGTCTTTACGTCTTTCGTCATCCCGCAGCGCCGGGACCAGCGCCGCCGCAACGTGGCCGTGATACTGGTTCGCGGCGGCATCTTCGTTACGTTGCTGCTTGTCGTACCGAAGGTTGCGATACTCTACGCGGTCGCCTACCTGATCATGATGCACCTGCTGCGGTTCATGGACATGCTGCAGCACGATTATCCCTCCAACCCGACCCTGTTCGAGTACGTCAAGCCGTTGCACAAGGGTGACGCCGAATGGGAGCAGGAGCATACGTTCAGCAACCCGTTGTCGCTCCGGTTCCCGAGGCTCAACTGGCTGACGCTCAACTTCGGCTACCACAATGCGCATCACGCGGACATGAACGTGCCGTGGTACCGGCTGCCCGAGCTGCACCGGGAGCTCACGGGGAACGACCCGGCGCGGGTGATTCCGTTCCGGTCGCAGCTCAGGCTGTATCATCGAAACCGCGTGCTGCGTGTCTGCAATCCGCAGCCGGCGGATTACCCGAAAGGCGACGATTACCTGCGGCTTGCGCGTGCCGGTGAGGGGCCCATCGGGGGCAACGCCGCGTCCTTCCTTACTTCTTTTTGATGCGAAGACACTATGGGTGAGCAAACAGGCAAGATTGGCTGGATCGACATCACGGTGGACGACGCGTCCGGGCTGCGGGAATTTTACGCCGAAGTCACCGGGCTGTCTCCCGAAGCGGTCAGCATGGGCGACTACGACGACTTCAACATGACCGCGCCGGCGAGCGGGGAGCCCGTTTGCGGCATCTGTCACGCGCGGGGCAGCAACAAGGATCTCCCGGCCGGATGGCAGGTGTATTTCGTCGTCGACGACGTGGAGGCGAGCGCGGCCGCCTGTGTCGAGAAGGGCGGCAAAGTACTGGTCGAACCGCGCGGCCTCGCCGGGGGACGATTCTGCGTGATCGAAGATCCGAGCGGGGCTACGGCCGCGCTGTACCAGGCCTGAGGCGGGTCGCTGGCATTGAAGTCGAGGTTCGAATCCGCCGAATGGCTCGCCGCAATCGCGCGCCTCGTGCAGAGCAGCGACGTCGATTCCGCTGCCGGCGCGCTTGCGGAGGCGATCGGTGTCGCCGTCGAACACGAGGGCACCTGCCTGCTTGCGTTTCATCGCGACGCGCCGCCGGAGGTGTTCCACCACACGCTGGAACCCGCAGGGCGGCGGCACTACGTGGATCGTTACGTTGCAGGCCCCTACCTGCTCGATCCGCTGTACCAGCTGGCCGTCGGCGACGACAAACCCGGTGTGTGCCGGTTCCGGGACCAGTCGCCGGATCGTTTCCGGTCCAGCGAGTACTACCGGCAATACTGCGAGCGCACGCATCTGAAGGACGAAATGGACTTTCTCGCGGACGTCTCCGAGAACAGCACGCTGGTGCTGGTCGTCGGCCGGCGGACACGCCGCTTCACGAAGGCCGAGCTGGAGCGGCTGAAGCTCGTGGAGCCGCTCGTGATTGCCGCCATGCGGACCATCTGGCAGCGGAGCTCCGCGAGCGAGCGCCGGCAGGATCCGGGCGGCAGCCTGCACCAGCGCCTCACGCGCTGCTTCGAGAACTTCGGCGACGGGCTGCTCACCGAGCGGGAACGCGAGATCACGCAGCTGCTGTTGCGCGGTCACTCCACCAAGTCGGTCGCCCGCGAACTCGGTATCGCACCAGGCACCGTGATGGTTCACAAGCGCAACCTGTTCACCAAACTCGGCATAACGTCGCAGTACGAGCTTTTCTCACGCTTTATCGACGCCCTGTAGGTAAAGGGTAAAAAGGGGTCGAACCGATTTCTCACACTTGACCGTGACCGCTTGCTACTGGCCGTTCTGAGGCTATGGTCTCGAGCTAACCATTAGCGCGGACGTTCCACGTTACCGCGGACTACGTGCCCTCCGGGGTAAACATTTCCTAGAAATTACTTTAAGTTTTGCCGATAGTGGACGTTACGGTGTATTCGTACGATGACTCCTCTTGGCCGTGTGCCGAAGTCAGCCAGGATCAACACTGTGCGGCCGGTGAGCACCAGTAAGCCGTCGGTCGATGAAACTGGGATAAACTGGCAGCCTGTGACCCAGACGGGACGTGCATAGCTTCCTTGGCCGACTATTGATTTGTAGCATATAGCGTTGGCATGACACACGTATTGCAAAAATTCGCCTTAGGAAATATTAGGGGTCGGACCGAATTTTGGCCCTAATCGAAATATTCGGTTCGACCCCTTTCTTCCGAGAACTTCGGCGAAGGTCTGCTCACCGATAGGGAACGCCAGATTACGCAGCTGTTGCTGCGCGGCCATTCCACCAAGTCGATCGCCCGCGAGCTCGGTATCGCGCCCGGCACCGTGATGGTCCACAAACGCAACCTGTTCTCGAAGCTCGGCATTACGTCGCAGTACGAACTATTCTCCCGCTTCATCGACGCCCTGTAACGACCTACCGCGAGCATGGTATTCAGCTGCCCGGCCGGATACCGCAAACTGTGGTGCAAGTAACTGATTTATTTACGGAGTAATCCACATGTTCGATTTTGACTTCGGGCTCGGCGACGATGTCGACCTGCTGCGCGAATCCGTTGCGGCATTCGCGGCCGACCGGATTGCACCGCGCGCGGCCGACGTTGATGCAAACAACGAGTTTCCGCGTGACCTTTGGCCGGAGCTGGGCGAGCTGGGGCTGCTCGGAATCACGGTCGAGGAAGAGTACGGTGGGTCGGCGCTCGGCTACCTCGCGCACGTGATAGCGATGGAGGAGATCAGCCGCGCGTCCGCCTCGGTCGGGCTGTCCTATGGCGCGCATTCGAATCTCTGCGTCAACCAGGTACGGCGTTGGGGCAACGACGAGCAGCGGCAGAGGTTCCTGCCAAAGCTGGTCTCCGGGGAGCACCTCGGCGCCCTCGCGATGAGCGAAACGGGCGCCGGCTCGGACGTGATGAGCATGCGTACCACCGCGGTCCGGGATGGTGACGAATACGTCCTCAACGGTTCCAAGATGTGGATAACGAACGCGCCGGAGTCCGACGTGATGATCGTTTACGCGGTGACGGATCCCGGCGCCGGCAGCCGCGGCCTCAGTGCGTTCGTGGTCGAGAAAGGCACCGCCGGCTTCTCGACGCCGCAAAAACTCGACAAGCTCGGCATGCGGGGCTCCGACACCAGCGAAGTCCTGCTCGAAGACTGCCGTATACCGGCCGGCAACCGGCTCGCGGAGGAGGGCAAGGGTGCCACGATACTGATGAGCGGGCTCGATTATGAGCGCGTCGTCCTGGCTGGCGGTTCGCTCGGCATCATGCGGGCATGCATGGACCTCGTCATGCCCTACGTGCACGACCGCAAGCAGTTCGGCCGCCCGATCGGCGAGTTCCAGCTGATGCAGGGCAAGGTCGCGGACATGTACACGACGATGAACAGCTGCCGTGCCTACGTGTATGCCGTGGCCGCCGCGTGTGACCGCGGCCAGACTACCCGTTTCGACGCCGCAGGATGTATTCTCGTCGCTGCGGAGAAGGCAACCTGGATGGCCGGGGAGGCTATCCAGGCGCTCGGCGGCAACGGCTATATCAACGAGTATCCCGCGGGCCGCCTGTGGAGGGATGCCAAACTCTACGAGATCGGCGCGGGTACCAGCGAAATTCGCCGTATGCTGATAGGGCGCGAGCTCTTCGAAGCAACCGGTACCTGAGCAAACAGCATTACTTAACCGCGGGACCGCGCATGCCCCTGATCAAATCCAAGGTCGATCGCAACTCCGACGACTTTGCTGCCAACCTCGCCGTGAACCAGGCGCTTGCACGCGACCTGGAGGAACTGCGTGCGCAGGTGGTGCAGGGGGGCAGCGAGCGCTCCCGCGAGCGGCACGTGCTGCGCGGCAAGCTGCTGCCCCGCGACAGGATACGCACCCTTCTCGACGAGGGCTCACCGTTTCTCGAAATCGGCCAGCTGGCGGCCTGGCAGGTGTACGAGGACGAGGTGCCGGCGGCCGGGATCATCTGCGGAATAGGCCGGGTACATGGCATCGAGTGCATGGTCATCGCCAACGATGCCACCGTCAAAGGCGGCACGTACTACCCCCTGACCGTCAAGAAGCATCTGCGCGCACAGGAAATCGCGCAGCAGAACTACCTGCCCTGCATTTATCTCGTCGACTCGGGCGGAGCGTTCCTGCCGCGCCAGGACGAGGTGTTCCCGGACCGCGATCATTTCGGCCGCATTTTCTACAACCAGGCACGCCTGTCGTCGCTGGGAATACCGCAAATTGCGGCCGTCATGGGTTCATGCACAGCGGGCGGCGCCTATGTGCCTGCCATGTGCGATGAGGCCATCATCGTGCGTAACCAGGGCACGATTTTCCTGGGCGGGCCGCCGCTGGTGAAGGCGGCGACGGGCGAGGTCGTTGACGCCGAATCGCTGGGCGGCGGTAGTGTGCATTCGCGCATCTCGGGTGTGACCGATCACCTCGCCGACGACGACGCGCACGCGCTGTCCATCGCTCGGGAGATTGTTGCCAACCTGAATCACGAGAAACGGGTTTCGCTGGCGCTGCGGCAACCGCAGGATCCGGAGTACCCGGCCGAGGACATTTACGGCATCGTATCGCGCGAATACCGTTTTCCATACGACGTGCGTGAGGTAATCGCGAGGATTGTCGATGCCTCCGAGTTCCACGAATTCAAGAAGCTGTACGGCTCGACGCTCGTCTGCGGATTTGCGCATCTTGACGGCTACCCGATCGGCATCGTCGCCAATAACGGCATCCTGTTCATGGAGTCGGCGCAAAAGGGCGCGCACTTCATCCAGCTCTGCAACCGCCGCGGCATCCCGCTGCTGTTCCTGCAAAATATCACCGGGTTCATGGTCGGCAAGCGCGTGGAACACGCGGGGATCGCCAAGGAGGGCGCAAAAATGGTCAACGCCGTTGCGACGGCGACCGTGCCGAAGTTCACGGTCGTGATCGGCGGGTCGTTCGGCGCCGGCAACTATGCCATGTGCGGGCGCGCTTACGGCCCGCGTATGCTGTGGATGTGGCCCAATGCGCGGATATCGGTCATGGGCGGCGAGCAGGCGGCGCTGGTTCTTTCGACCGTGAAGCGCGACGGGCTCGAGGCTCGGGGCGAGGAGTGGCCGGAAAAGGAGCAGGCGGAGTTCGAAAATCGCATTCGCGAGCAGTATGACCACCAGGGTCATCCTTACTATTCCAGCGCCAGGCTCTGGGACGACGGCGTCATCGACCCGGTCGATACCCGCTCCGTACTCGGCTTCGCGCTCGCGGCGGCGATGAACCGCCCTCGTGATCCCGAGACGCCATTCGGCGTGTTCCGTATGTAGGGCCGCTATGAGTTCACGTCAGCAGCAGAATTCGGGCACGGCGGAAGTCAGGGAAGGGTTGCGCTTCGACGAGCAACGGTTGAGCGAGTACATGACCTCGCACGTCGAGGGATTCCACGGCCCGCTGCAGGTGCGGCAGTTCAGAGGCGGCCAGTCCAACCCGACCTACCTTCTGCAGGCCGATAGCGGGCGCTACGTGCTGCGCCGCAAGCCGCCAGGCAAGCTGCTGAAATCGGCGCATGCGGTCGACCGGGAGTACCGGGTCATCAGCGCGCTGTACGGTGCCGATTTTCCGGTGCCGCGCCCATACGTTCTTTGCGAGGACGAGATCGTTATCGGCACGGCGTTCTACATCATGGAGTACGTCGATGGCCGCATCTTCTGGGAACTCGATTTGCCCGGACTCGGGCGCGGCGAGCGGGCCGCGATCTACGACAGCGTCAACGACACCATCGCGAAGCTGCACAGCTTCGACTACGAGGCACTGGGCCTGGCCGACTTCGGCAAGCCGGGCAACTATTTCGCCAGGCAGATTTCCCGCTGGGGCGGCCAGTATCGCGCGTCCGAGACACGGACCGTCGAGGCGATGGATCGCCTGATGGAGTGGCTGCCGGAACATATTCCCGATGACGAGTCGGCGAGCATCGTGCACGGTGACTTCCGCCTGGACAACATGATCATCCACCCGGACGAGCCGCGGGTCATTGCCGTCCTCGACTGGGAGCTCTCGACGATTGGCCATCCGCTGGCCGATTTTACCTACCACCTGATGTCCTGGCAGATGCCGGAGATCGGGCTCGGCTCCGCCGGACTTCGCGACAGGGACCTTGCCGAACTCGGCATCCCATCGGCCGACGAGTACACGCGGCTTTACTGCGACCGCACCGGGCGCGAGGATGGGATCGCCGGCCGTGATTTTTATTCCGCCTTCAACTTCTTCCGGCTCGCCGCAATACTGCAGGGCATCGCGGGGCGGGTGCGCGATGGTACGGCGGCCAGCGCCCACGCCGGGCAGGCGGAGCGCGCCGTCGAGCCACTTGCGGCGCTGGGATGGGAATTCGCCGCTCGCGCTTGATTGATAGTCCTTGTAAGCTGCCGCTAAACTAGCCGCGGCCGGGGTGCCCGGCACCAGCCCGATATCAATTGAACCTGGGGATCATGGCGCTAATTTACGATGATCTTATGGCGACGTCTGTCGTCGATCTGCCGTTCAGCTACGGCGACACGCAGAGCATGCTGTATGCGATCAGCATCGGTCTGGGTCGTGACGCCGTCAATCCGGACGAACTCGCCTATGTATTCGAGCAGGGCGAACCGCTGCGCACAGTGCCCACGATGGGCTCCGTGCTGGTGCCCGATATGTCACCTCCCGACCTGGGCTGGGATTTCAGCCAGGTGCTGCACATCGAGCAGCGGCTGGAGCTGTACCGCCCGCTTCCCGTTGCGGCCGACCTGCTGATCAACAAGAAGATCGCCGCGGCTTACGACCATGGCCCGAAACGTGGCGCGCTCGTGCTCTTCGAGGCGGAAGCACGGCTGGCAAAGGACGATACGGCCCTTTTCAAGATCGGCAATACCATCATGGCGCGAGCAGACGGTGGTTTCGGCGGACCGCGCGGCACCGGCCCGGCACCGCACCGGCCGCCCCGGCGGGAACCGGATCTCAGCTGTGATCTCGATACCCGTGCCGACCAGGCGCTCCTGTACCGCTTGAACGGTGACCGCAATCCTCTGCATGCGGACCCGGCGCTCGCGAGGCGAGTGGGCTACCCGGTGCCGATTCTGCATGGTCTCTGTACCTACGGAGTCGCCTGCCATGCAATCCTCAAGACGATTTGTGACTACGACTACACGCTGATCGCGGGATTCGACGCGAGATTTTCGGCACCGGTGCTGCCCGGCGATACGATTACGACCGACATGTGGCAGGACGGCAACATCGTATCCTTCCAGTGCAGCGTAAAAGAGCGCGATCTTGTCGTACTCAAGAACGGCAGATGCACGTTGGCCGCATAGAACGCGGCGTAAGGCGAGGGAACAGGGATGAGCACGCGACTGCAAACCAGCATTGAAAACCACGTTGCCGAGGTCCGGCTGAACAGGCCGGAGAAGCACAACGCGCTCGATATGGAGATGTTTGACGCGCTGGCCGCCGAGGGCGCTCGCCTGTCGGCAGAGCGTTCGGTACGGGCGGTCGTTCTCAGCGGCGCGGGCGACAATTTTTGCGCGGGTATCGACCTGAGTATTTTCACCGAGCCCGGCGACGCGATCGATCCAGCGTCGATGGCGCCGCAGGGCGACAGCCCTGCAAACCGATTCCAGCGTGCGGCCTTCGCGTGGCGCGAGATTCCGGTGCCCGTCATCTGTGCGATTCGTGGGGTGGCTTTTGGCGGCGGGGCGCAGATCGCGCTGGGTGCCGACGTGCGCTATGCGGCAGCGGACGCAAAGCTGTCGATCATGGAAATTCGCTGGGGGCTGATACCCGACCTTGCTATTTCGGTGACGACGAGCAACCTGCTACGCGACGACCAGCTGCGGGAACTCGCCTATACGGGGCGTGTCGTCAGCGCCAGCGAAGCATTCGACCTCGGCCTCGTGACCGCGGTTCACGACGACCCGCTGCAGGCAGCGCGGGAGACCGCCCGGGTCATTGCCGGCCGTTCGCCGGACGCGATCCGCGCTATGAAGACGATGTTCAACGAGCGGCGCGACCTCGACGCCGCGCAATCGCTCGCGCTCGAGGCCCGGCTGCAGTCCGGCATAATCGGGCGGCCGAATCAGCTCGAGGCGGTGCGTGCGAACGTCGAGCGCCGCGAGCCTGAATTCGAGGACTGAACGGTTGCGGTCCGGTGGAACTCGGCACCCTCGTCGGACTCAAAGAGTACACAGCAAGCTCGTTGAAGGCAGTGTAAGCTCGAATTGAATAAAATACTGAAAGTCCTGGTTGTTTTAATCGCGTTCGCGCAGGCGGCGGGTGCATTCGCGCAGCAGCCCGCAGGTAACCTCGTTGTCGACCTCGATTCGAAGACATTGAGTGTGCAGGCCAAGGCCGAAGAACTGTTCGAGCGCGGCGACTACCGGCGGGCCCACGTAATTTACCTCAATGACCTGGCGCCCATCGGCGACAAGTACGCGCAGTACATGCTCGGGTTCATGAGCCTCAGCGGCCGCGGCATCGAACAGGATCCCGTACTCGCGTCGGCCTGGTACCGGCTTGCGGCCGAGCGTGGTGTGCCGCAGGAATTTGTCGCGACCCGCGATGAACTGCTGGGCCAGCTCGACGCGGTGGACAGGACCCGCTCTGACGAGATCTATCTCGGGCTGCGCCGCGACTACAGCGATATTGCCATCAGCATGCGTGAGGCACGCGAAGCTTTCGAGAGCCTGTCCCAGGTATCGACCGGTACACGGCTGGAAGGCCCGTCATCAGCCGTGACGATCGTCGAGCCGCGTGCCGGCAGCAGCCTGTCCGGGGATATGCTCATTTATCGCCTGCAGCGCCGCATGCAGGGCCACCTGGATCACATCACGGGAGTGCTCGGCATTGACAGGATAAACGTCGAAGCAGTCACAGCCGGCGGACTGTCGGATCTCGAAGAGCAGGTACGTGATTACAACCGGCAGCCGGGCTCCCGCTAGCGGGCTGCCAGCCCGGCGCTCAGAATTCGCGGGAATTCTTCCAGGATCTTCATCGCGACGGCTTGGTCGCCGTGAAACCACTTGGGTATCCAGTTGAGCGATCCCATGATCGCGTTGCCGGTCATCCTGACGTCGCAGGGCGCGATGCTGCCGTCGGCTATACCGCGCTCCAGCAGCGCTTCGAACGCCGCGCTGTGCCTGCGTGACAGCTCCAGGACTTCCTCGCGGTGCTCCGGCTTGAGCGAAGGGATCTCGCTCATGATCGCAATCGGGCCCTGGTCACCCACCATGTACTCGATGTGATAACGCAGGTAGCGCCGTACCGTCTCGAGCCCGTCTTCGCCTTCGTCGATCGCGCGCTGCATGGCTTCCCGGCCCAGGTCGGCCGCCCGCACGTAGCACAGGTAGACGAGTTCCTGCTTGTTGCGGACGTAGTAATAAAGCGCGGCGTCGGTCAGGCCGAGCAGGTCGGCAACGTCCTTGAGCGAGGTGCCGCTGTAGCCCTTGATATTGAAACAGCGCGCGGCCGCCTTGAGCATGCGGTTGTGCTTGAGCCGGAAGCGTGTATCAACGGGATTTTCAGTCCCCGGACTGGCGGATTCCATGAAATGGGCACTTGAGTTCTGGATGAATGTGCATTATTTTAATCACCATTAAAATTTATGCAAGAACAAAAGCGTATGATTTAAAAAGCATTTCTGCCATTCAGGCGGAAGCTTGCGCTGTTTTTGCGCCGGAGGAAGGTGATCCATGAGCACGGTTGCTAGCGATCTGCGTGGCGCGTCCCGCAAGGTCCGGGAGGCCCCCTTGCGCTTCGTCACCGCGGCGTCGTTGTTCGACGGGCATGACGCTGCCATCAATATCATGCGACGCCTGATACAGGCGCAGGGCGCCGAGGTGATTCATCTCGGCCACAATCGCAGTGTCGACGACATTGTGCGTGCGGCGGTCCAGGAAGACGCCGACGGCATAGCGGTCAGTTCCTACCAGGGCGGCCACACCGAATTCTTCCGCTACATGATCGACCGCCTGAACGACCTGGATGCGGGGCATATCCGTGTGTTCGGCGGTGGCGGCGGTACTATTACGCCCGAGGAAATCCAGGATCTCATGGCGTACGGCGTCGAGCGCATCTACCATCCGCACGACGGCATGGAACTCGGCCTGGAGGCGATGATACGCGACCTCGTCGAACGCACCGTGGCCGCTCGGCGTGCGACAACGATGCCCTCGAGCGTCGACCGCACGCACTCGGTCGATATTGCCGCCACGATCTCGGCGATCGAGGAAGGTATCGTCGACGACGCCGAGCTGTCGAAGTTGCGCAAGGAATGGCAGGTGCAGGCGGGCACCACGCCGGTCGTTGGCATCACCGGCACCGGCGGTGCCGGCAAGAGCAGCGTCACCGACGAAATCCTCAATCGCTTTCTCGGCTGTTACCCCGACATGCACATCGCCGTGCTGGCGGTGGATCCCACCCGGCGCCGCACCGGTGGCGCGTTGCTCGGCGATCGCATTCGCATGAATACGTTGCGGTCGGAACGCATTTTCATGCGCTCCATCGCAACACGCAGGCAGCATCTCGCGACCAGCGAAATGCTGGGCGACCACATCCTGTTCCTGAAATCGCTGGGATTCGACCTCATCATCGTGGAGACGGCCGGCATCGGTCAGAGCGACAGCGAGATCGTCGACCTGGTGGATTTTTCGGTCTATGTCATGACCAGTGATTACGGCGCCGCCAGCCAGCTCGAGAAGATCGACATGCTGGATTTCGCGGATCTCATCGTGTTGAACAAATTCGACAAGCGCGGTGCGGAGGACGCCCTGCGCGATATTCGCAAGCAATGGAAGCGCAATCACGTCGCGTTCGATGTCGCCAACGACGAGGTGCCCGTGTACCCGACGATTGCGAGCCAGTTCAACGACCCGGGTATCAGCTGGATGTTTGCACAGCTCTGCCGGCGCGTCGCGGAGAAACTCGGCCTCGACCCGGCCGAGTGGTCGCCCGACCTCGACACCTCCGTTCGCGAGCCGCGCTCGACCGCGATGATCCCGGGCAGCCGGATTCGTTATCTCGCCGAAATTGCCGAGCAGGGGCGAGAAATAAACCGGCGAAGCGACACCCAGGCCGAGGTGGCGAGCCGCCTGCAGCATCTGTACGAATCGCTGAAGTCGATCGACGACAACGCGTTGCCGGCCGAATTCGAGGCCTACGCGCAGGACGCGCTGACGGCGGACGGCGACCGGACGCTACTGGTGCTGCGGCAGCGCTACCAGGAAACGCTCGACGAGCTGGCACCGGAATCGATCCGGCTGTTGCGCGAATGGGCGGGCCGCAAGGCATCCGTGACCAGCGAGACTTACAGCTACGAGGTGCGCGGCCGTGAGATTACGGGCGACAACTACCGTGAATCGCTGAGCCACCAGAAGATCCCCAAGATCGCCGCGCCGCGCTACCGGGACTGGGGCGAGCTGCTGAATTTCCTGTCGCGGGAAAATCTGCCGGGCGCTTATCCTTACACGGGTGGCGTCTATCCCTACCGGCGCCTCGGCGAGGACCCGACACGCATGTTCGCGGGTGAGGGCATGCCGGAACGCACCAACCGGCGCTTTCATTACCTGTCGCAGGGGCAGGACGCCGCACGCCTGTCCACCGCATTCGACTCGGTCACCCTGTACGGGGAGGACCCGCACGAGCGCCCCGATATCTTCGGCAAGGTCGGCAATTCGGGTGTCTCGATAGCAACCGTCGATGACATGAAAAAGCTCTATTCGGGCTTTGACCTGTGCTCGCCCAAGACCTCGGTGTCGATGACCATCAACGGTCCCGCGCCGATGATGCTCGCCTTCTTCATGAACACGGCCATCGACCAGCAGGTCGAGAAACACCTCCGCGAAACCGGCGAATGGGATAATGCCAGCCGGAAGATCGACGCCTGGTTCGAGGGCCGCGAGCGGCCTCAGTACGCGGGCGAACTGCCGCCGGGTAATGACGGGCTCGGGCTCGGCCTGCTCGGGATTTCCGGCGACAAGCTCGTCGACGCCGAAACCTACGACCGGATCCGCACGGAAACGATGTCGACGGTGCGCGGTACGGTCCAGGCCGATATCCTGAAAGAG